>JAABUX010001682.1_pt1 | contig 32804 bp, 21 predicted proteins | sample 5561851 | NCBI WGS metagenome assembly JAABUX01 (sample SAMN10711883, study PRJNA513361) | rock metagenome | isolation source: Antarctica rocks | place: Antarctica: Victoria Land, Richard Nunatak red sandstone | collected 2016-01-03
GTCGGTCAGGTCGGTCGTGTAGGCTTTACGCATGGCAGGTATCGTGGGTTGAGCGAGGATGCAAGTCTTGGCCACCTCGGGGATTCTAGGGCCAAACCCACTTCCCGGATAGCCTCTAACTTCCAGGTGGGTAACATGGGCTTGCGAGAGGATCAATCCCCCGGGGGAGATGATGACGCCAGAGGCGCAACGTTGGAACGCTTGAGGAACGTCGTTTCCGCCGGATGCCGACGGGGACCCTACGCCTTGCACTGCCACGACGGCCGGCAGGACGATCCTAGAGGCAGCCTGGATTCGAGCTTCCAGAGCACGGATCGCACGCTGGTCGGAAGGCGTGCTCGGGAGGACAGCAGGGTTGGCCTCATCCCGAGCCTCCCGCCACCTGATCAATCCGACAAGGGACAAGCCTGCGAGGATGACGAGAAGGGCCGATCGGACCCATCGGCGAGCCGAGCGAAACTTGCAGCCGAGGATACCCATTACCTAAATCACCCATGTTAAATGCATTATCGTCAGTGGTAAGCAATAGCTCGCGCGACGAGTATCCCGCCGAGAGGAGGCGATTACTCCCCCAACAAAGAACTCGAAATGGGAAAGGGCCGATCATCGCGATCCAATGATCCGGTCGTGTCCTACTCAAGTCAGATTTCCGATTGCAAATCGTCTCGGGGCTTCGCTCTGCAATCGCGGACTTTTCCGCCGTGCTGCGTATCAGGCCGGCTTGAGCCCCGACCGGAGGGCCTCGGCCACCTGGTTGGCGCCGTAGCCGTGTTCGACCATCAGGCAGGGGATGCCGCTCTCCTGGCAGAGGGGGCGGAGGCGTTCGGGGACGTGGTGGCCGACGAACTCCTTGAGGATCAGGACGACGTCGACGCCGCGGTTCTTGACCCGCTGTTCGAGCGACTTGAGCAGGGCCGGGCGGGTCGACTCGTAGGGCTCCCAGTCGAGGTCGTCGAACTCGAAGAACTGGCGGAGGGTCCGCCGGGCGTCCTCGCGGGCCGCGCCGCCGATCATGAGGGCCTTGCGGCCCCGGGTCTGGGCGATCAGCTCGGCGAACTGGGTGCGGAGCGCGGAGTCCTCCTCGACCTTGGACTCGTCGTCGCGGACGCGGTCGAGGTGCTTGCGGAGGACCCGGAAGTCGCCGCCGGTGATCAGCTCGCGGTAGGGCTTGACCAGGTCGAGCAGCTCGGGCTCGGAGGCCCCGCCGAGGTTGACGACGCGGGCCAGCGCCGCGAGCAGGGCGTCGACGCCCTGCTCGGGCAGGCCGTGGGCCGCGATCACGGCCCGGAGGTCGCGGAGCGCGTCGCGGTAAGCCTCGCGGGTCTGGCTCTTCCGCTCCAGGTCGCGGCGCTGGATCTCCTCGCGCTGGGCCCTCGACTCGCGATCGCGCGACGAGGCCTCGACGGCCAGGCGGAATTGCTCCTGGGCGTCGACGATGTACTGCTCCCAGTCGGCGACATACCCCTCCTGGAAGGCGTCGATATATCCGGGCATATATTGCTTGGAGAGCCCGACCAGGCGGCGGAAGATCAGCTCCATCCGCTCGGTTTCCTCGCCGCCCTCGGCGAAGTCCATGCCCTGGAGCCGCCGGAGCCGGCCGATCCAGATCATGAGCTGCGCCTTCTGCTCGCGGGCTTCGAGGACGCCAAAGTGATTCGACCCGTCTTCTATCTCCTTGGACAACTCGGAGATCTGGCTGGCGGGGAAGAGCCTGGCTATCCCGGAGACCAGGCGGTCGGTCTCGCAGAAGTCGGCGGCGAGCTGGGGTAGGAGCCGGTCGAGCTCGCCCCGGAGTTCGCCGTAGCGATCCAGCGACGCCTGCAAGACCTTCTGGGATTCGGCCGATTCTTTCACGATGGCGTCGAGGTCGGCCTGGGCCTCGGCCCGCTTGGCCTCGATCTCGGCCTGGGCCAGGGAGACCTGGCTGGCGGCCTCGACGTCGGATTCCAGATAGGTCTTGTACTGCGCCAGCTTGATCGTCATCTCGTGGAGCAGCTTCTTTTCCTCGACCGCCTGCTTCAACTCGCGGAGTCGGGCCGGGCGATCCTCGCGGAGCCGGCGCTGCGATTCGGCGGCCCGGATCTCGGCGGCCCGGAGCAATTCCCCGGCCTGACGGACGTCGCCTCCGAGTCGCTGGGCCCGGGCTTTCGACTCGGCTTGCTGGACCAGTTCGGCGAGGCGTTGGAGTGTGGGCGTCATTGATTGATTCTCGGGCCGGGGTGGACACCCGGCCGGTTAAGAGCAGGACCGATGGGCGGAATCCTTGCCTGTCCCCCGCCCCTTCGACCCAGGTCAGTCGTCGGGTCGGGCGCATTCCGCACAGCCGTGTCCGGAATTCATCACCGCAACACTTCAAACGGGGAGAGCCTGCGAGGCCAGCGGACGCGGCCCTCGGGAAATCATGGACCGGACGCAGGCCCGCGCAATCATGGGCCCCATCAGGCGCATAATCTCCCAGATGGGAATCGTAATGATCCGCCTTACGGCCGATCTCCGCAAGAGACTTTCAGGAAAGCGAGGCTTTCCGTGGGAGGATTACACCGCGTGGTGGCATTCGGGTCTTTGTAGGCATCGGGACACATCCGGGCAAGCGGCAACCCGGCGTGGCGGATGGCTTTCGACCTATGAGCCCGGCACGGTCAGCGGCCGGCCGTTGTGCTCCGACCCGAGCCCGAGCAGGAACGGGACGGCCACCCCGGCCCACTCCTCGGGCCCGAGGAAGTTCGCCGCCCGGTCGCCGAAGGTGGCCCGGAGCATCTCGGTGTCGATGATCCCCGGGTTGAGCGGGACGGCGGCCAGGCCCGGGGGTAGTTCCTGGGCCAGGGCCCGGGTCAGCCCCTCGATCGCCCATTTCGAGGCGCAGTAGGGGGCGACCCCGGGCGAGGTGGAGCGGCCCCAGCCGGAGCTGAAGTTGACGATCACGCCCGACCCCCGCGCGATCATCGCCGGGACGAGGTGGCGGATGACGCGGGCCACGCCCTTGATGTTGACGTCGACCACCCGGTCGAAGTCCCCGGCGGCGACCTCCCAGAGCGGGAGGTTGGCGGGGTTGATCGCCGCCGCGTTGTTCAGGAGGAGGTCGGGTGGCCCGTGGCGGCCGAGGAGCCCGGCCGCCCAGGCGCCGACCCGTCCCTCGTCGGCCACGTCGACCGCCTCGAACTCGTGGGGCGGGCCCAGCTCGTCGCGCAGGCCCCCGAGGGCCCCGGCCGACCGCCCGCAGCCGAGGACCAGGTGCCCGAGCCCGGCGAACCCCGCCGCCATCGCCCGGCCCAGCCCGCGAGTGGCCCCCGTGATGACGACGACCTTCCGATCCTCCCGCCTCATGGTCGAGCCCCCGCCGCCCCCGTCCCTCGCCGGTCCCGCCGCCGACCCCGAGCCTACGCCGCGGCCTCCCCGGTTGCAATCGGCGCGGGGCGGCGGGCATGCCCTCGTCCCCGAGGGCCCGATGCTCCTTGGGGTTGGGCCGTCCGAGCGGCTTGCGAGGCCGGCCGGGGCGGATATCATGGGAGGGCGGGGCCGTCGGGTGCGGAGTCGCGCTCCGCGCGACGGGTCGGGCGGCATGGGGCGGGGGGGCGACGACGATGGAGGAGAACGGCCCGGCCATCGACTCCTCGCCCAGGCCCGCCCAACGCCACGAGCCGCTGGAGGCCGACGTCCGCGTCGGCGACTTCCGGATCGAGCGGCGGCTCGGCTCGGGCGGGATGGGGGTCGTCTACCAGGCCCGCCAGATCTCGCTCGACCGCGTGGTCGCCCTCAAGGTGATCGGCGACGCCCTGAACCGCCCCGAGGACATCGCCCGCTTCCGCCGCGAGGCCCAGGCCGTCGCCAAGCTCGACCACCCCCACATCGCCGGGGTCTACTACGTCGGCCAGGACCGGCAGCTCTGCTACATGGCGATGGAATTCGTCGACGGCGCCTCGCTCCGCCGGGTGCTCAACGTCCTCGAATGCGACCCGGACTCGACGATCGCCTCGGCCCTCGACGGGATGGCCTCGGGCGAGGTCGAGCCGGCGCCGGTCCGGTTCGACGACTCGACCGTGACCCTCATCCCCGCCAAGCACGAGCCCGACGGGCCCGGCGGGACCCCGCCGGGCCTGAAGCCGCGGGCCACCTCGGCCGAGCACATCCGCCGCGCCGTCGAGATCGCCCGCGACGCCGCCCTGGCCCTGGCCCACGCCCACGACCGGGGGGTGGTCCATCGCGACGTGAAGCCGGAGAACCTCCTGCTCGACCGGCTCGGCCACGTCCGCCTGATCGACTTCGGGATCGCCCGGTTCCTCGAAGACGCGACGGTCACCCGCACCGGCCAGCTCGTCGGCACGCCGATGTACATGAGCCCCGAGCAGGTCACCGGCCGGCTGGAGATCGACCACCGGAGCGACGTCTACTCGCTCGGCCTGGTCCTCTACGAGCTGCTCTCGCTGGGCCGGCCGGTCGTCGCGCCGACGCGGGAGGGGGTGCTCCGGCACGTCGTGACGAAGGCCCTGACCCCGCTGGCGGCGATCAACCGGGCGATCTCGCCGGCCCTGATGGCGGTGGTCCACAAGGCGGCGGCGAAGGACCCCGACGACCGCTACCAGACGGCCGGGGCCTTCGCCGCCGACCTCGACAACGTCCTCGAAGGCCGGCCGGTGGCGGCGCCGCCGTACCGCTACCGGCTCGACGAGCGCGAGATCGACGCCGAGCGGCCCAAGGCGATCATCGGGATCTCCTTCGAGTTCGCGACGATCGCCGTCTTCTCGCTGTTCTGGACCTGCCTGGTCTGCGCCCTGCCGGCGGAGGCCCGGCGCATCCTCGGCTACGACGGCCCGCTGCCGTCGATCCTCGGCACCGGCACCGGCCTCGCCTTCCTCCTGACGGCGGTGGCCTGGGCGCTGCTCACGGGCCGGCGATGGGGCCGCTGGGCGGGGATGCTCGGCTGCGTGGCCTGGCTGGGGGTCTGCGCCCGCTTCCTCTACGGCTTCGTCGACGAGCGGCAGCGGCTGGAGGCCAACGTCTTCTTCGCCGCCGCCGGACCCACCGCCCTGATGACCCTGCTGGCCGCCGCCTCGCTCTACTGCCTCGCCTCGCGCCAGTCCAGCACCTGGTTCCGCCTGGCCCGGACCATCCGCGCCGAGCAGGGCCGACGGCGACGCCGGGGCCTCTGATACGGATCGCCCGCCCGACCTCGCAGCGTCCCGCCCGCCCCGACGCGAATCGACGAAGGAACGCACCCCGATGACGACCCCCGCCGCCCCGCCCGACCACGGCTCGGACGTCTACCGGTCGGGCCGCAAGCCGCTCGACGCGATCTTCGCGCCGAGGAGCGTCGCGGTCGTCGGCGCGTCGGAGAAGGCCGGGAGCGTCGGCGGGACGGTCCTCCGCAACCTGATCGCCAGCCCCTTCGGCGGGACGGTCTACCCGGTCAACCCGAACCGGCCCAACGTCATGGGCATCCGGGCGTATCCCAGCATCGCCGCGCTGCCGGAGCCGGTCGACCTCGCCGTGATCGTCACCCCGGCGGCCACCGTGCCGGGGCTGATCGGCGAGTGCGCCGACGCGGGCGTGAGGGGGGCGATCGTGATCTCGGCCGGGTTCAAGGAGACCGGCGCGGCCGGGATCGAGCTGGAGTTCCAGGTCCTGGAGCAGGCCCGACGCGGGCGGATTCGCCTGATCGGGCCGAACTGCCTGGGCGTGATGCGTCCCGACGGCGGGCTCAACGCCACCTTCGCCGGGTCGATGGCGCGGCCCGGCCACGTCGGGTTCATCAGCCAGAGCGGGGCCCTGACCACGGCGATCCTCGACTGGAGCCTCCGCGCCCACGTCGGCTTCAGCGCGTTCGTCTCGGTCGGCTCGATGCTCGACGTCGGCTGGGGCGACCTCATCGACTACCTCGGCGACGACCCGCGGACCCGCTCGATCGTGATCTACATGGAGACCGTCGGCGACGCCCGGGCGTTCCTCTCGGCGGCCCGCGAGGTCGCCCTGACCAAGCCGATCATCGTCATCAAGGCGGGGCGGACCGGGCCGGCGGCCCGCGCCGCCGCGTCGCACACCGGGTCGCTCGCCGGCAGCGACGAGGTCCTCGACGCCGCCTTCCGGCGCGGCGGGGTCCTCCGGGTCGGCACGATCTCCGACGTCTTCTACCTGGCCGACGTCCTCGGCAAGCAGCCCCGACCCCGGGGGCCGCGGCTGACGATCCTCACCAACGCCGGCGGCCCCGGCGTGCTCGCCGTCGACGCCCTGGTCGGCCACGGCGGCCGGCTCGCCGGCCTCGCGCCCGGGTCGCTCGCGGCCCTCGACGGCCTGCTCCCGCCGCACTGGAGCCGCGGCAACCCCGTCGACGTCCTGGGCGACGCCGGGGCCGACCGCTACGCCAAGGCCCTCAGGGTGGTCGCCGACGACCCCGGCTCCGACGGCCTGCTCGTGATCCTCACCCCCCAGGCGATGACCGACCCCACCGCGACGGCCGAGGCCCTCCGGCCCTACGCAGCCGCCGGGGGCAAGCCGATCCTGGCGAGCTGGATGGGCGGCGCCGAGGTCGCCGCCGGCGAGGCGATCCTCAACCAGGCGGGCATCCCCACCTTCCCCTATCCCGACACCGCCGCCCGCCTCTTCGCCGCGATGGCCCACCACGACGAGGACCTCCGGGCCCTCTACGAGACGCCGACCCTCCCGCCCGAGTCCGAGGGCGTCGCCGCCGCCCGGGCCGGCGGCGACGCCATCCTCGAGGCGGTCCGCGCCGAGGGGCGGACCCTGCTCGACGAGCCCGAGTCCAAGGCCCTCCTGGCCGCCCACGGCCTGCCGACGGTGGAGACCCGCGTCGCCACGACGGAGGCCGAGGCCGTCGAGGCCGCCCGCGACCTCGGCTTCCCCGTGGTCCTGAAGCTCTACTCGCGGACGGTCACCCACAAGACCGAGGTCGGCGGCGTCCGGCTCAACCTCGTCGACGCCCACGCCGTCAAGGACGCCTACCGCGGGATCGCCGCGGCCGTGGCCGAGCTGGCCGGCGCCGACGCCATGCTCGGCGTGACCGTGCAGCCGATGGTCCGGCTCGACGGCTACGAGCTGATCGTCGGCAGCAGCGTCGACCCCCAATTCGGCCCGGTCCTCCTCTTCGGCTCCGGCGGCCAGCTCGTCGAGGTCTACCGCGACCGGGCCCTGGCGCTCCCGCCGCTGACCTCCACCCTCGCCCGCCGGCTCATGGAGCGGACCCGGATCTACTCGGCCCTCAAGGGGGTCCGCGGCCGGCCGCCGGTCGACCTCGACGCCCTCGAACGCTTCCTCGTCCGCTTCAGCCGGATGATCGTCGACCGGCCCCGGATCAAGGAGGTCGACATCAACCCCCTGCTGGCCTCCCCCGACGGCCTGATCGCGCTCGACGCCCGGGTGATCCTCCACGACCCCGACCTGCCCGAGGCCCGGCTCCCCCGGCCCGCCATCCGGCCCTACCCCAACCAGTACGCCGTGCCCTGGATCACCGCCGAGGGCTCCCCCGTTGTCATCCGGCCGATCCGGGCCGAGGACGAGCCGGCGCTGGTGAAGTTCCACGAGACCCTCTCCGAACGCTCCGTCGCCCTCCGCTATTTCCACGCCATGAAGTTCAGCCGCCGCGTGGCCCACGACCGGCTCACCCGGATCTGCTTCATCGACTACGACCGCGAGATGGCCCTGGTCGTCGACCACAAGGAGCCCTGGACCGACGCCCACGAGATCCTCGGCGTCGGCCGGCTCAGCAAGGTCCGGGGGACCGACGAGGCCGAGTTCGCCCTGCTCGTCGGCGACGGGCACCAGGCCCGCGGGATCGGGACCGAGCTGCTCCGCCGCCTCTTGGCCATCGCCCGCGACGAGTCGATCGCCCGGGTCACCGCCGACATCCTCCCCGACAACCGCGAGATGCGGCGGATCTGCGAGAAGCTGGGCTTCCGCCTCGAACGGACCCCCGACGAGCCCACCATCCGGGCCACGATCGACCTGGCCCCCGAGGTTCAAGCCCCGGTCCCGTCGGGGCCGATACCGGATTGACCGACCCCACGCCCCGGCGAGGAGGGCCCCGCCATGCCGACCCGATCGCACGCCGCCATCCTCGCCCCGCTGCTCCTGGGCCTCGCCTGCCCCGGGTGCGCCCGGGATCGCGGCCAGATCACGCCGACGACCTCGGGGACCGACCTCAAGGCCATGCCCCGCGGCCGGATGACCCCGCAGCCCTTCCCCGGGTCGAGCCTGGCCGCCGCCGGCCCGCGCCAGCCGGAGTCCGACCCGGCCGCGATGCCGGCCTCCGGGGACGCCCCCGCCCGTTGACCGGGAAAGCTGCGCCGTCCGGGCGGCCAGCCCGACGCATGCAGGCCGCTTCAATTCTCCCCCACGCCGTTGTCAAGGCGTTGGCACGGGGCCATAATGAAGGCGAAGTGCGGCCGACCGCCACGGCCGGACGGCCGGACGGCCGCGCCACCCGCGGTCCGATCGATGCCGGGGCCTCCGACGCGCTCGGCCGCGTCAGCGCCTCGATGGCCGAGGCAACCGACACCGCGATGATCGCGGCCGTTCGTTGCCCCATCCGAGGTCATCCGATGCAACCGAGCCTGGCCGACGCGGGGATCACCGGACTGCACGCGGGCGACGTGCCGATCGCGGGGTATCGCCTGGTCCGTCGGCGGGGCCGGGGCGGGTTCGGCGAGGTCTGGGAGGCGGAGGCGTCGGGCGGCTTCCGCGTCGCCCTCAAGTTCGTCCACCTCTCGCCCCGGGCCCGGGCCGCCGAGCTGCGGTCGCTCGACTTCGTCCGGGGCATCCGCCACCCCAACCTCCTGGCGTCGTTCGGGTCGTGGCAGGTCGACGACACCCTGATCGTCGGCATGGAGCTGGCCGATCGCTCGCTCTGGGACCGCTACATCGAGGCGGCCGACGGCGGCCTCCGGGGCATCCCCCGCGGCGAACTTCTCGCTTATCTGGCCGGCTCGGCCGCGGCGATCGACTACCTCAACGAGGCCCGCCACACCGTCGACGGCCGCGAGGGGGTCGGGGTCCAGCATCGCGACATCAAGCCGCCCAACATCCTGCTCTGCGGCGGCGGGGCCAAGGTGGCCGACCTCGGGCTCGCCCGCGCGATGGAGGGGGATTCCGCCGGCCACACCGGGATCTGGACCTACGCCTACGCCGCCCCCGAGTTCTTCCGGGGCCGGACCTCGCGCCACTCCGACCAGTACGGCCTGGCGGCGAGCTACTGCCAGCTCCGATCCGGCCAGCTCCCCTTCGAGGGCAACGCCGCGTCGGTGACCGCCGGCCACCTCTTCGGCGAGCCCGACCTCGACGGCCTGCCCGACCCGGAGCGGCCGATCCTGGCGCGGGCCCTGGCCAAGGAGCCCGAGGGCCGCTGGCCCGATTGCCGGTCCTTCGTCGCCGCCCTCCTGGCGATCGGCCCCGACCGGGTCCCCGACCGCCTGCTCGAACCGGCCGACTCCGCCGACATCCCCCGCGAGTTCCGCTCCTCGACCGGGGCCTCGGCCCACGCCCGACCGACCGGCCACGGCCCCGACGGCGTGAGGTCCGACGTCCCCTGGCGCGACTTCGAGTCGATCGCCAGCCTCGGCGAATCCCTCATGACGCCCAGCCGGCCCGCGGCCCACCGGTCGGTGCCCCCCACCTCGCCGACCGCCATCCCGGACGGGCCCGAAGCCCTCCCCTCGACCCCCGCCCACCCGGCCAACCCCCGGGCCCACGGCCGGGGCCGGGGCCGACGCACCTCGCGGAGTCGCCTGGCCGTCGCGACGCTGGCGATGGCGACCGTCCTGGCGACCACCGGCGTCCACGCGCCGGGCGTGACCGGCCAGGATCACCGGCCGCTCCTCGGATCGCCGTCGCCGGCCTTCGAGCCGGTCCCGATCGCCGACCCCGGGCCGGAAGCCGCCGCGATCGCCGAGGTCCGGCCGGCGCCCGAACCCGGGCCGCCGCCGCCTCCGCCGCCGGCCGCCGACGAGTTGCAGCTCGCCTCGATCCCCCGGCCCGAGCCCGACCCGGCCCCCTCCTCGGCGACCCGCTCCGACCTGATCCCCACGCGACGGGCCCGCCGCGACGCCCGGCCCGAGCCGCCGGCCGTCCTGACGAGCCGCCCCTCGGCAGTCCCGGCCGATGGCGAGATGACGGTGACGCTCCCCGGCGCGGTCGTCCCGGCGCCGCCCGGGGTCGAACCACTCCCGCGCGGCCCGAGCCCGGCCGAGGCGGCCGAGGCCCGAGGGCGGGGCGAGCTCGCCCGCGGCTCCTTCGAGCGGGCGATCGTCGACCTCGGCGAGTCGATCCGGCTCGAACCCGGCCGCGCGGCGACCTACTTCCTCCGGGGCGTGGCCCACCACCACGCCCGCCGCCACCGCGAGGCGTTGGCCGACTACGCCGAGGCCGTCCGGCTCCGCCCCGGCGACCCCTCCGCCCTCGCCGCCCGGGGCCAGGCCCACCACGACCTGGGCGACTACGACCGGGCCATCGCCGACTACTCCGGCGCGATCCGGCTCCGCCCCGGCGACCCCTCCGCCCATCACCGCCGGGGGCTGGCCCGCTACCACGCCGGCGACAACGCCGGCGCGGTCGCCGACTTCACCGAGGCGATCCGCCTCGACCCCAAGCACGCCCGGGCCTACCAGTATCGGGGCGACGCCCACGCCCGCCTCGGCGCCGGGGCCCGGGCCGGAGCCGACCACGACCGCGCCTTCGCCCTCGAAGGCGGCCGGCCCCGACCCGCCCCGCCCAAGCCCGCCCGCCCCTGATCCGGGCGTCTTGTCGGATGGATGAATTCCACCCCCCGAGCGGCCGGCCCCGACCTTGATCCGGGCGTCTTGTCGGGTGGATGAAGTCCACCAACCCCTCGGCGTGGCCCGGACCCTTGGTCCCGTCAGGCGGATGGCCTCGGCGAAATTCACCGAACCCTCGGCCAGGCCCGAACCGTGGTGGATTTCATCCACCCGACAAGGGTTCGAAACGCGGGGATGTCCGGGGGACGCCGGGTGGGCCCGACGTCCCCCTTCGGACTGGACTCCAGCTCACTCCGCGGCGACGACGGGCGTGCCGCGGCCTCGTCCGAAGGCAAGGTAGAGCGCGGGCATCAGGAAGAGGTTGAGCACGGTCGAGGTGACCAGCCCGCCGAGGATCACGACGGCCATCGGGTGCTCGATCTCCTGGCCCGGCTTGTCGCCGCCGATCGCCAAGGGGACCAGCGCCAGGCCGGTGGCCAGGGCCGTCATCAGGATCGGGGCGAGGCGTTCGATCGACCCCCGGATCACCAGCTCGGGGCCGAACGGCTCGCCCTCCTCTTCTTCGAGGTGGCGGTAGTGGCTGACCAGCATGATCCCGTTGCGGGCGGCGATCCCCAGGACGGTCACGAACCCCACCAGCGAGCCCAGCGAGAGGACCCCGCCGCCGAACACCGCGCCGAAGACGCCGCCGATCAGCGCGAAGGGCAACGTCACGAAGACCAGGGCCGTCAGCCGGATCGTCTTGAAGTCGGCGTGGATCACCAGGAGCACGCCGAGCAGCGACAACGCGGCCAGGGTGAGCAGCCGCCGCCTCGACTCTTCGCGGGCGGCGTACTCGCCGAGGAATTCGGGGTGGTACTCGCGGTCGAGCGGCACGGCCTTGACCTTGGCCTCGATGGCGCGGGCGACCTGGCCGAGGTCGGCGCCGGGGGTGACGTTGCAGGTGACGTCGATCTTCCGCGAGGCGTTCTCGCGGGTGATCACGTTGGGCGCCGGCACGATCGCCACGTCGGCCACGTCGCCGAGCCGGACGTGCGCCCCGCTCGGCGTCTCGATCGGCAGGTCGCGCAGGCCCGAGGGGTCGTCGCGGACCTTGGCGACGCCCCAGACGAAGACGTCGAAGATCTTCTGCTGGTCGTACAGCTCGCCCACCTTGAGGCCCTTGACCAGCGTCGTCGCGGCGCGGCGGACGTCGCCCGGCGTCAGGCCCAGCCGGGCCGCGGCGTCGGGTCGGAGCCGGACGTCGATCTGGGGCACGAGCACCTGCTGCTCGACCTTCAGGTTGGCCACCCCCTGGATGTCGTGCGCCGCGTCATACACGGCCTGCGCCTTCTCGCGGAGGACCTCGATGTCCGGGCCGTAGAGCCGGACCACGATCGTGGCCCCGGCGCCGGTGAGGACCTCCTTGATCCGCTCCTTGAGGTACGTCAGGACGTCGCGGACCAGGCCGGGATAGCCCTCGATGGCCTCGTTCACCTTCTTGACGGTCGCCTCGTAGGGGACGTCCTGGTCGATGCTGATCCAGAGCTCGGTGAAGTTCGGCCCCACCACCTCGTCGGCCACCTCGGCCCGGCCGATGTGCGAGCCGAAGTTGTTCACGCCCTTGATCGCCCGCAGCTCCTTGCTCGCCCGCTCGGTGATCCGGGTCATCGCGTCGAGCGAGGTGCCGGGCTTCTCGACGAAGTGCATCAGGAAGTCGGTCTCCTTGAAGTTGGGCAGCAGCTCCTCGCCCAGCCCGAAGACCGCGTAGCCGCTGCCGGCGAACGCCGCGACCAGGACCGCGACCGCCCAGCCCGGCCGGTGGACCAGCCTCGGCAGGATCGCCCGGTAGATCGCCTGGAGCCCGCGGACCAGCGGCGAGACCCGGTGCCTGTCCACCGCGCCCGGCAGGAGCATCAGCGAGAGCGCGGGGGTCACCGTCAGGGCCACCAGCAGCGACGCCAGGATCGCCAGGATGTAGGCCATCGCCAGCGGGCGGAAGAACGACCCGGTCAGCCCTTCGAGGAACAGGACCGGCACGAACACCAGGATCACGATCAGGGTGGCGAAGACCACCGCCGACCGGACCTCCAGCGACGCCGCCAGGACCACGTCGAACGGCGAGCGTCGCCCCCCCTCGGCGCGGTTCTGGCGGAGCCGGCGGACGATGTTCTCGACGTCGATGATCGCGTCGTCGACCACCTCGCCCATCGCGATCACCAGCCCGGCCAGGACCATCGTGTTGATCGTCGTGCCCATCATCCGCAGCACGATGCCCGCCGAGACCAGCGAGAGCGGGATCGCCGTGAGGCTGATGATGGCCGTCCGCCAGTCGTAGAGGAAGCCCACGAGGATCACGATGACCAGCCCGCAGCCCACGAGCATCGCGTGGCCCAGGTTGTCGATCGACCGCTCGATGAACGTCGCCGGCCGGAAGATCGTCGGGTCGATCTCGACCCCCTTGCCCTTCAGGGCCAGGCCGTCCAGCGCCGCCTCGACCTTGCGGGTCACCTCGAGCGAGTTGCCCTGCGGCTGCTTCTCGACGATCAGGAGCAGGCCGGGCGCGTCGTTGATGACGGCGTCGCCGATCGGCGGCGGGTTGCCGATCCGGACCTCGGCCAATTCGCCGAGCCGCAGGGGCGCGCCGTTGCGGAAGGCGACGACGGTGTTGCGGAGGTCGCTGGTCGTCTCGATCGCCGAGCGGTGCCGGACGGCGATCCGCTGGTTCGGCGTGTCGACGAACCCGCCGCCCGCGACGGCCACCGCGTCGGTCACCGCCTTGTTCACCGCGTCCAGGGTCACCCCCACCGCGCGGAGCCGCTCGGGGTCGATCATCACCTGGAACTGCCTGTCGCGCTGGCCCCAGATCGCCACGTTGGCCACGCCCGGGATCGCCATCAGCCGCGGCCGGATCGTCCACTTGGCCAGCTCGGACAGATCCATCTGCGAGAGCGTCTGCGACGACACCCCGATCTTCATCACCCGGCTGAGGCTCGACAGCGGCGAGAGGATCACCGGCGCCCGGACCACCGCCGGCAGCCGCGGCGCCGAGATCGACAGCCGCTCGTTGACGAGCTGCCGCGCCGTCATCAAGTTGGTGCCTTCCTGGAAGATCATCACGACCGACGAGAGCCCCAGGACCGACTTCGACCGCAGCGTCTTGAGCCCCGACGTCCCGTTCAGGGCGTTCTCCAGCGGGACGCTCACCAGGCTCTCGACCTCCTCCGTCGACAGCCCCGGCGCCTCCGTCTGGATCTCCACCAGTGGCGGCGCGAACTCGGGGAAGACGTCCAGCGGCGCGTTCTGCGCCGCCCGGATGCCCTCGATCATCAGCACGACCGACGCCGCCAGCACGAGTACGCGGAGGCGGAGCGACGTGGAAACGAGCCAGTTCATGAAGTCCTCTCTATGACTCGGCCTACGGGGAATTCGGGAGGATTGTCCGGATGGTCACCACCCCGGAGGGCAGCAACGGGCCCGAGGCCAACCAGGCGATCCAGCCCCAGCCCAGGGCCCGACCGCAACCGTCGATCCAGCCCGGTTCGGGTCGCCAACGGCCGCCGAACGCCAGCAACGCCCAGCAGATCGGGACGGCCGCCGCACACGCCCGATGGGGGAGGTCGAGCAGGAGCCAGGCCCATTCGCCGATCGGTCCCACGTCGCCCCAGCCACCGGCGAGGGTGAGCGACGCCAGCCAATTCGCGTCGGAAGCGATCATGATCCCCACCGCCGCGAAGCAGGCCACCGCCCCCGGCTGGCGGGCGACCCGGCGGAGCGACGGCCGGGGGCTTCGGAGCCGGAAGGCCAGGACCAGGCAGGAGGCGAGCATCAAGACCAGCTCGGCCAGGAGATCCGCCTCGCGGGCCCACTCGCCCGGCAGATGGCCGAGCAGCCGGTCCTGGACTCCGAGGGTCCCCACCGCCGCGCCGGCGACTAGGATCATGGCATCGCCCAGGCCGAACCGCCGGCACGGCGGCCCGGGCCGGGCGGCCCGCCTCGATCGCCGGGGCCCGGGCCCGCTGGTCATTGCCCCCGCCTCCACCTTATTTGCCCCCGCCGAACTCCGTGCCGAAGAGCTCGGCCGCGCCGTCGGTGACGACCTTGGTCCCGGGCTTGGGGCCGAAGGCGAGCACCGCGTCGGGGCCGACGACGTGGTCGACGACCACCCGGCGGCGGGCGAAGACATGCTTGCCCAGGCTCTCGTAGACCCAGGCGCCGCCGTTGATGTCGCGGAGGACGGCGGCGTGCGGCACGACCAGCGAATCGGCGTCCCCCTTCAGGGGTAATGTGATGCCGACCTTCTGGCCGGGCCGGAGCCGGCCGTCGTGGTTCTCGACCTCGTAGTACAGGTCGATCGTCGTCGTCAGGGCGTTGGCCGAGGGGGTGGTCCGGACCGGCCTGGCGGGCTTCGTCGGCCGCCCCGGCGCGTCGGCCAGGCCGCCGACGGAGGCATCCCGGTCGGTCGCGATCAGGCCCTCCTCGCCGACGAACACCGGCACCTTGATGTAGACCGGGTCGAGGTTGGCCACCTCGAAGATCACGCTGCCGGCGGGGACCTGCTGGCCCACCTGCACCGGCACATTGATCAGGAGGCCGTCGGCCGGGGCCCTGAGGGGCAGGGGGGCGAGCTTGCCGGCGTCGTCGCCGCCCTCGGCCCCCGACCTGGAGTAGATCGCCCATTGCTTCTCGGCGGCGTCGAGCGTCGCCTTGGCCTGGTCGTACATGTTATGGGCGTCGAAGACGCTCGCCTGGCGGGCCTCGCCGGTCTTGGCCAGCTTCTCGGTCCGTTCGAGGTTGATCTTGGCCTGCTCGAACCGGGGCTTGGCGGCGTCGAGCAGGCCGGCGGCGTTGGCCTTGTCGGCCTCGAAGCGGACCCGCTCGGCGGGGTTGAGGATGAGGCGGTCGGCCGAGAGGATCGGCAGGAGCGTGAAGATCGGCTGCCCCTTCTTGACCGCCAGGCCGGGCGAGGGGAACACTCCGGCCTCGGCCGCGACCAGCGTCCCGGTCTGCGGGGCCGAGACGATCGACGCATGGCCGGGCTGCACGATCACGTCGCCGCCCATCGTCAAGGCCCGGGCCGCGGGCCGGCGCTCGATCGCCGCGATCACGATCCCCAGCCGGGTCTCGGCCTCGGGCTTGAGCGTCACGGCGATCAGGTCGGCCTCGGTCGGCAGCTTGGCGACCGACGCCGGCGCCGCCGGCTTGGCCGCGGCCCCGCCCGCGGGCTTCGACGAACAGCCGGCCAGGCCCAGCACCAGCCCCGCCCCGAGGACGCTGCAATGGATGGCGATCGGCGTCACAAAGCGACCTCGCTTGCAGGTTTTCACCATCTTCCCCTCAAGGGCCAAGTTGCCGCCCCGGTCTCTCGATAACCGAGGATAACCGCAAAGGGCGGACGACGTCAGCGGTTATCGGATAAGATCGGGCTTAAGCAGGGGGGGGCCGGCCAAGGGCCGAGGGCCCGATGGTCCGATAACTATCCTGGCGTCAATCCCCGGGCCGGAGGCCCCGCCAAGGACTCGCGGGTCGCCGGAATCGGCCGCCGAGGCCGGCGACGCGACCGCTCTCCTCATCCCATCGCAGGATGCGTTCCCCATGCGCCCGACCATCGCCCTGACCACGCTGGTCCTCGCGACGTGCCTCGGCCCCCAGGCCCAGGCCGACAACCCATTCCCGCCGTCCTACAACCTCCCCCCGGCCGCGCCCTCGACGCCGGCCGGGCCCGTCGCCCCGGCCTCGGCACCGACCCCGGCGACGGCCGAGACGCCCCGGCCCGGCTTCTTCGCCCGCTTCCGGAAGCCGAGCGGGCCCGAAGTCCCGCCGGGGCCGCCCAGGCGGGCGCCGGGCTCCGGACCGATCGCCGCGCCGGCCCCGGCCCCGGTACCCGCACCCCCGACCGCCCCGGCCCGCCCCGAGTCCGGCCCGGCCATGAACGGCTCCCCCTCCTCGCCGCTCCGGCCGATCCCGACCGCCCCGACGACCGCCCCGGGTGCGTCGCGACCGGGCATCCCGCCGCTCATCGCCCGGCCGTCGGCCGACGCCCCGCTCCGGCGGGTCCAGGCCACGCCGACCGACCTGGGGGCGCCCATCATCCCCGGGGCCGCCCTCCCGGTCCCCACCGGCGGCCAGTCGCTCTCGCTCCAGCAGGCGCTCACCGGCGCCCTCACCAGCAACCCCGACCTCGTCGCCCTCCGCACGGGCAACCCGGCGCTGGCCTCGGCCGAGGCGGTCGAGGTCGCCCGGCGGTTCCCGACCACGCTCAATCCCACGGTCTTCATCGACTACCGGCCGATCACCCTGATCCCCAACGGGACCTTCGGCAACGGCGCTCCCGGCGGCGGCGGGACCGCCGGCACGGGTGCGGCCAAACCCTCCGGCGGCTTCTACCACAACGGCCAGGGTTACCTCCTGGTGGCGCTCCGCCAGCCGATCGAGTTCGGCCACCAGACCACCCATCGGTACGGGATCGCCAAGGCGGCCTATGGCGTGGTCCAGTGGCAGATCGTCCAGGCCGAGCTGACCGCGCTGGTCCAGACCTACCGCTTCTTCCAGACCGCCGCCTATCGCCGCGAGAAGCTCCGCGTGGCCGAGCAACTCGCCGGGTTCAACGACAACCTGATGCGGTCGCTCGAGCGCCAGCTCCAGGCGAACCAGCGGCCGGGCCTGGCCGCCGACTTCGCCCTCGCCAAGGTCGAGAGCCGCGCCAGCCGGCAGCAGGCCAAGGCGGCCCGGCAGGATTACATCACGGCCCTCACCGACCTCCGCAACCAGATCGGCATCCCCGAGAGCGCCGCGGAGTCCGAGCCCCTGGGCGAGTTCGCCCTGCCGGGCAACATCCCTCCGATCGACGAGCAGGCCATGGTCCAGGCCGCGCTGCGGTGCCGCCCCGACCTCCACGCCGCGCAGTCGCAGATCGCCGCCGCCGCCGCCGCGGTCCGCCTGGCCAAGGGCGACCGCATCCCGACCGCGATCTTCGGCCCGCAGTACGTCCAGGACGAGGCGGGCATCCAGTACATCGGCTTCAACTTCGTCCCCGTCCTGCCGATCCTCAACAACGGCAAGCCGCTGGTCCGCCAGCGCGAGGCCGAGGAGCGTCGGGCGACCGTCGCCTACCAGCAGGCCCAACAGAGGGCCGTCGCCCAGGTCCGATCGGCCGTCGCCAAGTGGAACGGCGCGACCCTGCTCGTCAACGACTCCTCCGGGCTGACCGAGGAGCTCAACGGCGAGGTCGGCAGCCTCGACCGCCTCTTCGAAGCCGGCCAGACCGACCTCACCCGGGTCCAGCAGGCCCGCCAGCGCCTCATCCAGCTCGAGAACGCCCAGCTCGACGCCCTCTGGGCCGCCACCCAGGCCCAGGCCGACCTGATGCTCGCCCTCGGAGTGCCCAGCCTGGTCCACGCCCTGCTCCAGGCCGCCGAGGCCGGGGCCGGGATCGCCCCCGGGACCACCCCGACCGACCCCACCGCCGCCACCCCCGCGCCCGCCTCCATGCCCCCGGCGCCGGCCCCCTCGATCCCCTCCCCGTTCTCGCCGCCGCCGCGGTGAGGCCTCGATCTCGGGGGGCGGATCGACCGGAACCATGGGCTCGGCCGGCCGATGCACGCCCCGGGCCGGCCGGAGCCCCCTTGCCGGGCCCCCCGGCGCCGTTTACGTTGCTCCGGACGGGGGTGGACGCACGCCCCCGCCCGCCCCGAGGCAACCACCGCCCCCTCGATCGATCCAGGAGAACCCGATGCGCATCCGCAGTCTCGCCTCCGCAGTCGCGGCGGCCGGCGCCGTCGTCGCCGTCGCGACATTGGGCGTCTCCGCCCAAGGGCCCGCCATGAAGATGGACGCCCCGACCAAGGCCGTCGCCGTGCTGATCCCCACCAAGACCGGAGGCGGCATCGCCGGCACCATCACCTTCACCAAGACCGACAAGGGGACCCTCGTCCAGGCCGACCTGACCGGCGTCCCGGCCGGCAAGCACGGCTTCCACATCCACGAGTTCGGCGACGCCAGCTCGCCCGACGGCAAGGCGGCCGGCGGCCACTTCGACCCCAAGATGGCCAAGAAGCACGGCGACCCCTCCAAGGCCGACGTCCGCCACCTCGGCGACCTCGGCAACATCACCGCCGATGAATCGGGCAAGGCCAGCTACCACTCCGAGTACCCCGACCTGCCCATCGGGATGATCCTCGGCCACGGCGTGGTCGTCCACGAGAAGGCCGACGACTTCGGCCAGCCCGTCGGCAACGCCGGCGGACGCCTCGCCGTCGCCGTCATCGGCGTCGCCAAGGGGATGTGACTCCCCCTTGCGGACGCAAACCGGGACGATCGGGCCGGGGGAGGGTTCTGCCCTCCGCCGGCCTCCGTCGCCTCCCGACTGCCATCATTTGCGGCAGGGTTTGCCTCGTGCAGGTTGACAGACGCTTCTCCTCTGCCTTATTATCGCCGGGCAGTGCCGAAGAGATGCGCAGTGTCCTCCTCTGCTCAGGAGCGGACCTCGGGTGGCCAACAAGCCGTGGGGCGGGCGGTTCGGCGGGAAAACCGACCGTCGCGTCGAGGAGTTCAGCGAATCGATCTCCTTCGATCGTCGGCTCTTCGAGCATGACATCCGGGGCTCGATCGCCCACGCCCAGATGCTCGCCCACGTCGGTCTGATCGCCCCCGCAGAGTGCCGTCAAATTGTGCGAGGGCTGTCCGAAATCCGGGCCGAGATCGAGGCCGGCACCTTCCCGTTCGTCCTCGAACGCGAAGACATCCACATGCACGTCGAGGCGGCGCTGATCGACCGCCTGGGCGACGTCGGCCGCAAGCTCCACACCGCCCGGAGCCGCAACGACCAGGTGGCGACCGACGTCAAGCTCTGGACCAGGGACGCCCTCGACCGGATTGACGCCCGGCTCCTGGCCTTGCAGCGGGCGTTCGTCGGCGCCGCGGGCCGCCATCGCGACCTGATCCTGCCGGGCTACACCCACTTGCAGCGGGCCCAGCCGGTCCTGGCGGCACACTACTTCCTGGCCTTCGTCGAGAAGCTCGCCCGCGACCGCGACCGCGTGGCCGACTGCCGCAAGCGGCTCAACGTCCTGCCCCTGGGCGCCGCGGCCCTGGCGGGCACGACGTTGCCGATCGACCGCGACCACGTCGCCCGAGCCCTCGGCTTCGACGGCGTGACGGCCAACAGCCTGGACACCTCCAGCGACCGCGACTTCGCCCTGGAGTCGGCCTTCGTCCTCACCCTGATCGCCGAGCACCTCTCGGGCTGGGCCGAGGAGTGGGTGATCTGGTCGACCCAGGAGTTCTCGTTCCTGGGCCTGCCCGACGCCCTCTGCACCGGCAGCAGCATCATGCCCCAGAAGAAGAACCCCGACGTCCTGGAGCTGATCCGGGGCCGGACCGCCCGCGTGGTCGGGTCGCTGACCACCCTGATCGTCCTCATCAAGGGCCTGCCCCTCGCCTACAACCGCGACCTCCAGGAGGACAAGGAGCCGCTGTTCGACGCCTTCGACACCGTCGACGCCTGCCTCGACCTGGCCGCCGTCGTCGTCGAGGGCGCGACCCTCCGCGCCGACCGGATCGCCGCCCGGCTCGACGAGGGGTTCCTCGACGCCACGACCCTGATGGAATACCTGATCAAGCAGGGCGTCCCTCAGAGGACCGGCCACGAGATCGTCGGCCTCCTCGTCGGCCTCTGCGAGTCCCGCAAGTGCCGCCTGGCCGACCTCACCGCCGAGGACTTCACCAGCGCCCATCCCAAGCTCGACGCCGGGGTCAAGGACGCCCTGGGCGTCGCCAACGCCGTCAAGGCGTTCCGGTCGTACGGGTCGACGGCGCCGGCGGAGGTGGAGCAGCAGTTGGGGCGTTGGAAAGAGATCCTGGGGGCGGCGGAGGCGAGGACCACACCATGATTTTCAACGTCACCCTGGACCGCGATGAAGACGGCTATTGGATCGTCGAATGTCCCTCCATTCCCGGCTGCTTCAGCCAGGGGGATACGAAGGCCGAAGCGATCGAGAACATCAAGGACGCGATCAAGCTCTGCCTCGAAGTCCGGGCCGAGCGGGGCATGCCCCTGACGGTCGAGACGAGTCAGGTCGAGGTCATCCTCTGAGGTCTTGTCGTGTGGGCACCGCCCACCGTCCGGGATTGATCGAAGGTGGACGATGCCCGGCTTAAACCGGCTGGGCCTGGAATCGAGCAAACATGGACCACTTCCACTACCGCGACGGCCACCTGTACTGCGAGGACCTGGCGGTCGCCGACCTGGCCGATCGGTTCGGGACGCCGCTCTACGTCTACAGCCAGGCGGCGATCCTGGGGCAGCTCGCGGCGCTCCAGGCGGCCTTCGCCGAGGTCGAGCCGCTGGTCTGCTACTCGGTCAAGGCGAACTCGAACCTCTCGATCCTCCGGGTCATGGCCGAGCACGGCAGCGGGTTCGACGTGGTCTCCGGCGGCGAGCTGTACCGGGTGGGGCTGGCCGGCGGCCGGTCGGACCGGACGGTCTTCGCCGGGGTGGGCAAGACGGACGGCGAGATCGCCGCCGGGCTCGACGCGGGCGTCCTGATGTTCAACGTCGAGAGCGAGGCCGAGCTCGACGCCATCGCCCGCGTGGCGGGGTCGAAGGGGGTCCGGGCGCCGGTGGCGCTCCGGGTCAACCCGGACGTCGACCCCAAGACGCATCGGTACATCTCGACGGGCAACAAGGAGTCGAAGTTCGGCATGGACGTCGACCGCTCGCTGGCCCTGGCCGAGCGGTCGAGGGGCCTGGAGTCGGTCCGGATGATCGGCGTCCATATGCACATCGGCTCGCAGATCACCACCACCGAGCCCTACGCCGGCGCCGCGGGCAAGGCGGTCGACATCATCGCCGGGCTGCGGGCGATGGGGCACCCGATCGCCTGGTTCAACATGGGCGGGGGGTTCGGGATCGGCTATCGGGGCGGCGAGGCCCGGCCGGTCGAGGAGTTCGCCAAGGCGGTGGTGCCCGCGATCAAGGCGACCGGGTGCCGGCTGGCGATGGAGCCGGGCCGGGTGATCGCCGGGAACTCCGGCATCCTGGTCAGCCGTGTGTTATATACCAAGCAGTCGGGCGAGAAGCGGTTCCTGATCCAGGACGCCGCCATGAATGACCTGATCCGCCCGGCGCTCTACGAGTCGTTCCACCGGATCTGGCCGGTCGACGTCCCCCCGGGCCTCCCCGCGCCGCCGGTCGACTACGAGTCGGCGATCGAGGGGACCGAGCCCTGGGACGTCGTCGGCCCGGTCTGCGAGAGCGGCGACTTCCTCGCCAAGGATCGCGCCCTGCCGCCCCTGGGCCGGGGGGCCCTGCTCGCCACCTTCTCGGCCGGCGCCTACGGCATGGTCATGGCCTCGAACTACAACACCCGCCCCCGCGCCGCCGAGATCCTGGTCGACGGGTCCGACGCCCTCCTCGCCCGGAGGCGTGAGACCCTCGAAGACCTGGTCGAGCAGGAACGGGCCGCCCTGATGAACCGGGGCGCCGCGACGCCGGGGTGATCCCTCCCGAACCGGACCGACCGATCCCCGCTCCCCATTGGCCCTCGCGCCAGGTGGTCGTCGCATGTTGAGCCGATCCCGCCGCCCCGCACGCACCCTCGGCCTGGCCGTCGCCCTGGCCGCCGCCCCCTTCGGCCCCGGCTTCGGGCCGGTCGGGCCGGCCCAGGCCCAGGCCCAGGTCCCCGCCCGCGACGCCTTCTCCCGCGAGCCGAGGACGCCGCTGGAGGCCTGGGAGGTCGCCGACTACCTCGTCCAGATCGGCCAGCCCGCGCAGGCCGCCCCCTACGTCAAGAAGTTCCTCGACGCCCGGCCCGACGACGCGACCCTGCTCCAGGTCCGCGACACCTACGGCGCCGGCTCGATCCTCCGGCTCTCCGACGACCCCGCCACCCGCCCTTATGCCACCCCCCTGGCCGACATGCTGGCCAAGGCCGCGGTCCGGAACGCGACCGACCCCGCCCGGATCGACCGGTTCATCGGCGGGCTCGCCCGGTCGCGGGAGGAGCAGGCCTACGCCGTCGAGCGGCTCCGCGAGGCCGGCCCGTACGCCATCCCGCCGGTCCTCCGCGAGCTGTCCCGCGCCGGGCTCGACGCGGCCGTCCGGACCCCGCTGGCCGAGAACCTCGGCCGGCTCGACCGCAAGGCCGTGCCCGCGCTGCTCGCGGCGCTGGAGAGCAACGACGCCAAGCTCGTCGCCGACGTCGCGCGGGCCCTCGGCCAGATCGGCGACCCCCGGGCGGTCCCGGCCCTGACGTACCTGGCCGCCCGCCGCTCCCCCGAGTCGGCCGCGGGCCCCCAGGCCGCCGAGGCGGTCCGCCGGCTGACCGGCCGCCCGTTCGGCTCGCAGCCGCGGACCCCGGTCCGCGTCCTCTCCGACGAGGCCCGGCTCTACCACGCCCACGGCGTCCGCTTCCCCGGCGACCCGGTCGTCCTCTGGGTCTGGGACGACGCCTCGGGCCTGCCCGTCCCCCGGTCGTTCTCGGTCCGCGACGCCGAAGGGGTGCTCGGGCTCCGGGCCGCCCGCCAGGCCCTGGAACTCGACCCGACCGACCCCGAGGCGCAGGCCAACCTCGTGGGCCTGGCCCTCGACCACGACCCCGCCGGCTCGCAGACCACCGCCCTGGCGGCCGGCCCCGACATCCTGGGCCGGGTGGCCCGCCGGGCGATCGCCGACGGCCGGCCCGACCTGGCGGCCTCCGCCGTCGCGCTGCTGGGCCGGGTCGTCGACCGCAACGACCTCCGGGCCGAAGGGCGACCGAACCCGCTCGTCGAGGCCCTGTTCGCCCCCGACCGCCGGGTCCAGTTCGCCGCGGCGGAGGCCCTCGTCCAGCTCGACCCGAGGCGTCCCTTCGCCGGGTCGAGCCGGGTGGTCCCGGTCCTGGCCCGGTTCGTCGCCGCCCAGTCCAACCCTCGGGCCCTGGTGATTGATGGCAACGTCCAGCGGGGCGGCCAGGTCGCCGGCTTCCTCCGCCCGCTCGGCTACGACGCCCAGGTGGCCGCGACGGGCGCCGAGGGGTTCGCCCTGGCGGCCGACGCCGCCGACGTCGAGCTGATCGTGGTCGACCCGCACTTCATCGACGACCCCTGGCAGTTGCCCGACCTCCTGGGCAACCTCAAGGCCGACTCCCGGACCGCCGGCATCCCGGTCCTGCTCGTTGGCCCGCTCGACCTCCGCGAGAAGCTGGCGTCGAGCCTGGAGAGCTTCCCGGGCGTGAAGTTCGCCGTGACGCCGACCGAGACCACGTTGTTCCGAGGGCAGATCGACCGGGCCATCGCCTCGATGGGCCTGCGGCCGCTCTCCGCCGCCGAGCGGGCCGACTACGCCCGCCGGGCCTCGGTCGTCCTGGCCCAGGTCGCCCGCCGCCCGGGGAGCCCGTTCGAGGCCGACCTCGCCGCGGCCGAGCCGGCGCTGACGACCGCCCTGAGCGGGCCGATCGCCCCGGCCGAGGCCGCCGCGGTCCTCGGCGACGTCCCGGGCCCCGCCGCCCAGCGGAGCCTGGCCGACGCCGCGCTCGACGCCTCGCGCCCCGTCCCCTCTCGACTGGTCGCCGCCGAGAACCTCGCCCGGAACATCCGCCGGTTCGGCCCCAGGCTCGCCGCCGACCAGGAGCGACGGCTCGTCGAGGAACTCGCCGGCGAGGCCGACCCCGCCCTCCGCGACGCCCTGGCCGTCGCCGTCGGCGCGCTCAAGCCCGGCCCCGACGCCTCCGGCTCGCGGCTCCAGACGTACCGATCCTCCCCCGCCCCCTGACGCCGGGGGGCTGACGATGGCGAAACCGTGGACAAGGATGCATTGATGGTCACGCCTGTCGACCGCCTTTCGACCCGGCCGGGCGAGGACTTCGCCCTGCCGGGGGTCATCGGCGCGAGCGAGGCGATCCGCGAGGTCGCCCGGACCACCCGCCAGGTGGCCCCGGCGCGGGCCTGCGTCCTGATCGTCGGCGAGACCGGCTCGGGCAAGGAGCTCATCGCCCGCGCCGTCCACGACCTCAGCCCCCGCCAGTCCGGCCCCTACATCCGCGTCAACTGCGGGGCCCTGACCGAGAGCCTGCTGGAGAGCGAGCTGTTCGGCCACGTCAAGGGCTCCTTCACCGGCGCCGTGGACAACCGGACCGGCCGGTTCGAGGCCGCGCACACCGGGAGCATCTTCCTCGACGAGATCAACAGCACCTCGCCGAAGCTCCAGGTCAAGCTCCTCCGGGTCCTCCAGGAGGGGGAGTTCGAGCGGGTCGGCGACACCCGGACCAACAAGGTCGACACCCGGATCATCGCCGCGACCAACCGCGACCTCCTCGACGAGATCGACGCCGGCCGGTTCCGCGAGGACCTGTACTATCGGCTCAACGTCGTGCCGATCTACCTGCCGCCGCTCCGCGAGCGCCGCGAGGACATCCCGCACCTCGTCGAGTTCTTCCTCCGCCGCTACACCGAGCAGAACCGCCGCGAGGTCCGCCGGGTCCACCCCGAGGCGATGCGGCTGCTCCGCGAGCACGACTGGCCGGGCAACATCCGCGAGCTTCAGAACTACGTCGAGCGGGCCGTCGTCCTCGGCGACGGCCCCGAACTCCTGCCCGAGCACCTCCCCCCCCAGCTCCGCGGCGAGTCCGCCCCCCGGCCGATCCGGGCCCGCGGCGGCGACCTCGGCGCCCTCACCTCCGAGCTGGTCCGCCAAGGGGTCCGCGCCGCCGGGCCGCAGGCCAACGACCTCCACGACCGGATCGTCGGCCAGGTCGAGCGCGAGCTGATCCAGCAGGTCCTCGCTGCCTGCGAGCGGGTCCAGATCAAGGCCGCCGCCCGCCTCGGGATCAATCGCAATACCCTCCACAAGAAGCTCAGCGACTACCGGATCGACGACACCGCGCCCGCCAACGGCATCCCGGCCCCGCTCGACGACGACTGATCCGGCCGATCCCAGCCGGTCGGACTCCCGACGATGGGGCCTTTGCACCTCGATCTCATCGCGGCGGGACGGGTGGGGGATTGCCAAAGGCCGCGTGCGCATTTATGTTTGATCTGGCGCCTCTGCGAATGGCAGTCTCGCGATGGGATCATCCGTCCTATCCCCACATCCGGTCTGCTTCAATCGAGGTTACCTTGAAACCGACGCGACGCGGCTTCACCCTGATCGAGCTGCTGGTGGTGATCTCGATCATCGCCGTCCTGATCGCCCTGCTCCTGCCCGCGGTCCAGTCGGCCCGCGAGGCCGCCCGCCGGGCCCAGTGCTCCAACAACCTCAAGCAACTCGGGCTGGCCGTCCACAACTACCACTCGTCGGCCAACGTCATCCCCGCCCAGTGCATGTTCCCGGGCGGGCAGTACACGATGAGCCTGGCGAGCGGCGGCTGGACCGCCCCCTGGTCGATCGCCATACTCCCGCAGCTCGAGCAGAACTCGCTGTTCAGCGCCTACAACTTCTTCGCGCCGGCGGTGGTCCTGACGGCGCCGGTGGGGGGGCTCTCGGGATACGAGAACACGACGGCGACCTACACCCAGATCGCCACGTTCCTCTGCCCGTCGGAGAACATCGTCAACCGGCCGGCGAAGACGGCCACGACGAATTACGTCGGCAACTATGGCGGCCCGGGGCAGCTCCAGGGCTACAGCGGGACGATCGTCCCGGTCGGCGACCCCAACGTGATCGTCAACCACGGCACGCCCCTCGGCCGGGTCGGGCCGGTGACCTTCGAGTCGATCCGCGACGGCTCCTCGAACACCGCGCTCTTCAGCGAGCGGCTCTTCGGCCTCGCCGGCAACCCCGTCGTCTACCCCGGGCAAGGTATCAGCGCCAAGCGCGGGATCTTCTCCGCCTCCTCGACGGGCACCGGTTTCGCCGGCGCGACCTCGTTCGTCGCGAACTGCAAGTCGCTGCCCAGCTCGACCGCCTCGTCCGCCTCCGAACTCCTGGGCAACAGCATGTTCGCCGCCGGCCCGTGGTATCTGGGGATGGTCAGCTACAACCACGTCGGGGGCCCGAACAGCTATTATTGCCGGAACTCCTCCGACACGATCAGCGACACGGCCTACGTCGGCCCGACCGGCTCGGCGCCGGCGACGAGCAACCATCCCGGCGGCGTCCAGGTGACCATGGCCGACGGCTCGGTCCGCTTCGTCCGCGACTCGATCGCCTCGAACATCTGGTGGGCGATCGGCACCCGGCTCGGCAAGGAGATCGTCTCCAGCGACGCCTTCTGAAAGACACCCTCGGGACAGGGGACGAAGCCTCATGCGTTTGCCGATCGCCACCCTCGCCGCGGCCTTCCTCGGAGCCACCCTGATCGGCTGCGGGGGCGCGGCGATCCCCCAGCCTCCCGACGGCGCGAAGGCCGGCCCGCCGCCCGGCCCGCCGCCCGGCTCGTCGCCCGACATGTTCAAGGAGAAGCCGAAGAAGAAGTGACGGCCGAAGCGACACCGGACCGGCCCCCTCCCCCATGAACGGCGGGGAGGAGGTCGGTCGTCGTGTCGCAGGCCATCGATCCGGCCGGGAGTCGTCAGGCCCGGCCGGCGGCGGAGAGGTCGGCGGTCGGCTCGACGACGCGGCCGATCCCCTGGTACTGGAAGCCGTGCTCGGCCATCTGGGCGGGGTCGAAGAGGTTGCGGCCGTCGAAGATGACGGGCTGGCGGAGCAGGCGGAGCATCACCTCGAAGTCGGGGGTGCGGAACTCGTTCCACTCGGTGACGATGGCCAGGGCGTCGGCCTGCTCCAGGGCGCCGTAGGGGCGGTCGCAGTAGATCAGGCGTTCGCCGTAGATCTCCCGGACGTTCTCGATGGCCTCGGGGTCGTGGACCCGGACCGAGACGCCGGCGGCGAGCAGGGCGTCGATCAGGGCCAGCGCGGGGGCCTCGCGGATGTCGTCGGTCCGGGGCTTGAAGGCCAGGCCCCAGATGGCGACGGTCTTGCCCCGCGCGGCGCCGTCGAAGTGGTCGAGGATCTTGCGGGCGAGCACGTCCTTCTGGGCGTTGTTGACGGCGTCGACCGCCTCCATCATCTTCGAGGGGATGCCGGCGGCGTTGGCCATGTGGATGACGGCGCGGATGTCCTTGGGGAAGCAGGACCCGCCGTAGCCGACGCCGGGGAAGAGGAAGCTGAAGCCGATCCGCTGATCGTGGCCGATCCCGCGGCGGACGTCGTTGATGTCGGCGTGGTAGCGCTCGCAGAGGTTGGCCATCTCGTTGATGAAGCTGATCTTGGTCGCCAGCAGGCAGTTGGCGACATATTTGGTCATCTCGGCGCTCTCGGGCGTCATCGCCAGGAACGGCCGCTCGGTCCGGAGGAAGGGCTTGTAGAGGTCGCGAAGCTGCTCGATGACCTCGGGGCGGCGGGCGCCCACGACGACGCGGTCGGGCTTGTTGAAGTCGTCGATGGCCGCCCCTTCCTTGAGGAATTCGGGGTTGCTGACCACGTCGAAGGCGACGTCGGTGATCTCGGCCATCCGGCGAGTCAGCTCGGCGTTGGTGCCGACCGGCACGGTGCTCTTGATGATCACGGTCTTGGGGGCGTGGAGGTTCTCGGCGATCTCGCGGCCCACGGCCCAGATCCCGGCGAGGTTGGCCCCGCCGTCGTCCCCCTGCGGCGTCCCGACGGCGATGAAGACCAGCTCGGCGTCGGCCATGCTGGAGGCGAGGTCGGTGGTGAACTTGAGCCGCCCGTCGCGGGCGTTGCGGTGGACCAGCTCGGCCAGGCCCGGCTCGTAGATCGGGATCTTGCCGGCCTGGAGCATCTCGACCTTGGCCGCGACCTTGTCGACGCAGATGACATCGTTGCCGCTCTCGGCCAGGCAAGTGCCGGTGACCAAGCCCACGTATCCCGTTCCGACGACGGCGATTTTCACAGGTGTCTTTCCTCGACGAAAGGGCCCGGCGGGCGAGGGACGACCGGCCCCCGGGAGCATCCCCGATCCCCTGATCCTCCCGGTGAGTCTAGATCATGGCGTCCCGCAGGGGAAGCGCGTTCCCCGGGGCGTGGCGGGGGGGCGTCGAAGTTCCCCGGACTTTCGCTTGATCTCGACCCGGCCGGTCGTGTTACACTCAGGATCTCCCCGGGCTCGCCCGCCGAGCCTCCGATGCCCACCGGCCCGACCGACCGACCCGCCCTCCGTAGGGTGCCCGATGCGTCCGACCCGCCCACTGATCGCGGCCCTCCTGCTGGCCGCCGCCTGGCCGCCGCCCTCGCCCGCCGCCGGCGACGATGGGGCCGAGTTCTTCGAGTCGAAGATCCGCCCGGTGCTCGTCGAGCGGTGCAACCGCTGCCACTCGGCCGGCGAGAAGGGCCCCAAGGGGGGCCTCCGGCTCGAGACCCCCGCCGGGATCATCGGGGGGGGCGACTCGGGCGCGGCCGTCGTCCCGGGCAAGGCGGGCGAGAGCCTCCTGATCGAGGCCATCGAGCACGGCGGGGGCGTGGCCGAGATGCCGCCCGACGCCAGGCTGCCCGACCGCGTCATCGCCGACTTCCGCCGCTGGGTCGAGATGGGGGCGCCGCTGCCGGCGGGGGGGGACGCGGCCGGCGTCAAGGCCAACGCCCCGGCCACGGCCCGGACGATCGACCTGGAGGCGGGCCGCCGGTTCTGGTCCTTCCTGCCGGCCGCCGAGCGGCCGCTCCCGGAGGTCTCCGACCCGGGCCGGGCGCGGAACCGGATCGACGCGTTCGTGCTCCGGGGGCTCGCCGAGCGGGGGCTCCGCCCCTCGCCCGAGGCGGACCGCCGGACCCTGATCCGGAGGGCCTCGTTCGACCTGATCGGCCTGCCGCCCAAGCCCGAGGAGGTCGACGCCTACGTCGCCGACCCCGCGACCGACGCCTACGAGCGGCTGGTCGACCGCCTGCTCGCCTCGCCCCGCCACGGCGAGCGCTGGGGGCGGCTCTGGCTCGACGTGGCCCGGTACGCCGAGGACAACCCGACCGGCGAGGCCACCAACAAGCCGCCGAAGAACCCGCACGCCTACCGCGACTGGGTGATCCGCGCCCTCAACGAAGACCTCCCCTACGACGACTTCGTCCGCCGTCAGCTCGCCGCCGACCTCCTGCCGGGCCTCCCCCCTTCGGAGCTGGCCGCGACCGGGTTCCTCGGCCTGGCGCCGGTCTACCACAAGGAGCCGAAGCTCTCGGCCGAGGTGATCGCCACGATCGTGGCCGACGAGTGGGACGAGCGGGTCGACACCGTCACCCGCGGCTTCCTCGGCCTCACCGTGGCCTGCGCCCGCTGCCACGACCACAAGTTCGACCCGATCGGGACGGCCGACTACTACGCCCTGGCCGGGGTGATGGCCAGCACCCAGCTCGTCGAGCGGCCGCTGGTCGAGGCCGACGCCGCCGCGACCGGCCGGCTGGCCGACGCCCGGGGCCAGCTCGTCGACCTCGAGCTCCGGCTGAGCTACGCCCGCGAGGTGCGCCAGACCGCGGCCAAGCAGGGCGAGGACGCGAAGAAGTACGACGCCCCGATCGCCGCCCTCGCGGCCCGGATCAGGGCGATCAAGGAGGCCCCGCCCTTCGACGGCCCGACGGCGCCGGCGGTCCGCGACGCCGGCCTCTGGGTCGACGGCGGCGACCCGTCCTGGACCGCGCTGGAGTACCGGCCGGGCGTGGCCCGCGACCTCCCGGTGTTCCTCCGGGGCAACGCCGCGAGCCCCGGCCCGATCGTCCCCCGGCGGTTCCCGGCGGTGCTCTCGCCCGCCGGCGGGGCCCGCCCCTTCGGCCCGGGCAGCGGCCGTCGCGAGCTGGCCGAGGCGATCGTCGGCGAGGCGGCCTCGCTCGCCGGCCGGGTCATCGTCAACCGGGTCTGGGGCTGGCACTTCGGCCGGCCGATGGTCGCCACGCCCAGCAACTTCGGCAAGCTCGGCGAGCCCCCCTCGCACCCCGAGCTGCTCGACGACCTCACCGCCCGGTTCCTCGCCGCCGGCTGGTCGCTGAAGTGGCTGCACCGCGAGATCGTCACGTCCGCCACCTACCGCCAATCGAGCCGGGGCGAGGCCGCCGCCGCCGGCCGCTCGGCCGACCCGGAGAACAAGTGGCTGGGCCGGGGCCCGCGCCGGCGGCTCGAGGTCGAGGCCTGGCGCGACGCGATCCTCCAGGCCACCGGCGCGCTCGACCCCAGGCCCGGCGGTCCCTCCGGCGACCTCGAGGACGCCGGCTTCCGCCGCCGGACCGTCTACGGCAAGGTCCGGCGGGGCCGGGTGGCCGACGTCCTCCGCGTCTTCGACTTCCCCGACGCCAACCGCCACAGCGAGGGCCGTGACACGACCACCACGCCGCTCCAGCAGCTCTACTTCCTCAACAGCCCGTTCCTCATGGCCCGGGCCGACGACCTGGCGGGCCGCGTCGTCGCCGGCCCCCCCGCGCCCTGCGACCGGGCCCGCGACCTCTATCGGGCCGTCCTGCTCCGCAACCCGACCGCCGAGGAGGCCGACCGCTCGCTCGGCCTGGTCGACGCCGCGGGCGGCCCCGGCTCGCGCGACGCCTGGGCCGTCCTGGCCCAGGCCCTGCTCATCGGCAACGAGTTCCTCTTCGTCGATTGATCGACCGGCCCACCCGTCCCCCCCGAAGGCGAGGTCCCCCGTGCTCCCCGACGCGATCCCCTCCCGGCGCGACTGGCTCCGTTCGCTGGCCTCGGGCGTCGGCGGCCTGGGCCTGGCCAGCTTCCTCGGCTCCGAGGGGCTCCTCGGCGCCGACCTCGCCCGGCCGCATTTCCCGGCGCGGGCCAAGCGGGTGATCTTCCTCCTGATGGCGGGCGGGCCGTCGCACCTCGACATGCTCGACCCCAAGCCGGCGATCCTCAAGCACGCCGGCCGGCGGCCCGGCGGCGTCGACCTCCGGACCGAGCGGGTCACCGGCGGGCTCCTGCCCTCGCCGTTCGCCTTCGAGAAGTCCGGCCGGAGCGGGATCGAGGTCAGCGAGCTGCTGCCCCACCTCCGCGGGTGCGTCGACGACATCTGCGTGCTCCGCGCCGTCCACGGGACCAACCCCAACCACGGCCCGGCGACCAACTTCCTGATCTCCGGGCGGATCGACCAGGTCCACCCCAGCCTCGGCGCCTGGGTCTCCTACGGCCTGGGGACCGAGAACCGCGACCTGCCCGGATTCGTCTCGCTGGGCGGCACCTTCACCTCCTCGGCCCGGAACGGATACCTGCCCGGCGAGCACCAGGGCACGCCGATCGAGCTGGACAAGCCGACCCCCGACCGGATGATCCGCCACCTCCGCAACCCCAAGCTCGACCGGGCCGGGCAGGAGCGGCAGCTCGAGTTCGTCCGCCGGGCCAACGCCGACCACCTCGCCGACCGCGGCGCCGACGCCCTGCTCGAGGCCCGAATCCGCTCGATGGAGACCGCCTTCCGGATGCAGGCGGCGGCGCCCGAGGCCTTCGACATCCGCAAGGAAGACGCCGCCACCCGCGAGCTTTACGGCCCGGGCAAGTTCGCCGACTCCTGCCTGCTGGCCCGCCGCCTCGTCGAGAACGGCGTCCGCTTCGTCCAGGTCGTCAACGGCGACTGGGACCACCACTCCGACATCAGCAAGAACATCCGCCGCAAGTGCGGCGAGATCGACCGCCCCATCGCCGGGCTCCTCGCCGACCTCAAGCGTCGCGGGCTGCTCGACGACACCCTGGTGGTCTGGGGCGGCGAGTTCGGCCGGACGCCGGTCTCCGAGAACGGCGACGGCCGCGACCACAACCCCTACGGCTTCACGATGTGGATGGCCGGCGGCGGGGTCAAGCGCGGCCACGTCCACGGCGCCACCGACGAGTTCGGCTTCCGCGCCACCGAGGGCCGCGTCGGCGTCCACGACCTCCATGCAACCATCCTCCACCTGCTCGGCCTCGACCACGAGCGGCTCACCTACCGCTATTCCGGCCGCGACTTCCGCCTCACCGACGTCGCCGGCGAGGTGGTCCGCGAGATCCTCGCCTGAAGCGAAGGCCCCGGGCCCGGGCCGGCGACTATACGGAGCTTGGCGGGAGAGTTCGCCATCCCAGATCCCGAATCTCGGATTGCGGTGGTGTCCTACGCTGATTGAGTGGCGGGGCGAGTGAACCACTCCCGCCAGGTCCAGACATGATCGGACAGGCCCGCCGCCATCGCCGGCGACCGTCCCTGCCAGTGTCCCTCGCCGTCCTTGAC
>JAABUX010001683.1_pt1 | contig 32797 bp, 38 predicted proteins | sample 5561851 | NCBI WGS metagenome assembly JAABUX01 (sample SAMN10711883, study PRJNA513361) | rock metagenome | isolation source: Antarctica rocks | place: Antarctica: Victoria Land, Richard Nunatak red sandstone | collected 2016-01-03
TCCTAGAAATCGGTTAGGGTTCGAGCCGCATTTCATTTAGAAATAGAAAATCAAATGAAATGCGATTAAAATTTTAGTACCATTTAAATGAAATGCGGTCACAGTTCATTTATCCCTATAGGATAGTTTCCAGCAATGGACGGAAGGATATCGGTGTGACCTCCGATACGTTGGCGCGAGCGCGTAAACAGCTAGCCTTAGCAAAGTCCATGTGCGAGATGCCGACAAGTATTCGTGGTGGCACCAGGTATGGTTTTGAGAATAGCCGAATTTTATTGTTTCTCCCTGATGGGGTCCTTTGGGCATAGAGGACATGAATACGACTAGGGCCGAGATCGACCCTATGGGGTGCGTATTCGAAGACACCTAGGTTGCCAGCTTTCCTTGTATGGGGATCCGCAAGGGGAAGACGATCTTCTTCCGAGGGTAGCTCTGCCTTTACTATCGTCACTGCATTATGCCGATCAAGTGCTTGTTTTGTGATTTCAATTATCGCATGCAAGACTGGTAGAAAAGTCTGCGCCTTCTCAGCCGGGAACTTGCAAATCGTGCTATGATTTGTCGCAGAAATCTGTGTGGCTGTTTCGTTCGACGAATTCAAGACGGCGGAAGACTTATCCACGATCTAGCATATCACATTGTCAGTACTTCAAGCATGTACTCTCTTTGGATAGTTCCATACCAGCTGATTATGTAGCTTGTCAGATTCGTAGAATGTTCGAATGTCGATGGATGGTGATTGAAGCCGCTCAATGGATTGAGTGGAGATATTAGCAAAAATCTCCGAGTTCCTCTCTAGAGGAGCGACAAACTTCGGATTACCCGCAAAGCCGAGTTGGGCAATTTTTGATATGTTGATAACATAAGTATACCAAAAGGCAAGATCCGAGCCTCTATGAGGGACGCCGAGGAACACAAATGCTTGGACCTTATCCCGCAGGTCGCCGTGTCTAGTTGAGCGCTCATGGGCAAGAATCATCATCTGTTGTGGTGTCAGATTGGTTTCAGGATAGTAATAGGAAAGCTATGAGAAACCTTCTTAACGACTACACCTCCTAAACTATGGGCGATAAAGAGGATGGGTCGCGCTTTTTCTGAATCCGATAATCGTTGACCGTGTAAGCGGACCAAAAGTTCGCGTGCGACGTCTTCGATATCACTGACGGATTTGCTCAAGATGCCGCCTGAATTATAACCGTAGGACATGACGCGTATCTGATGTCCATGGCTTTCAAGTTCATGGGGAAGAAAGTCTTGGAGCCAATTCTTTCGGGTTTGAGAATCAGTCCACGTCGACCGCCAACCGCCGCCAAGACCATGGACTGCCACTACACTGAGAGCAGATGTCAACGCGTAGTCGGAAGACAGCCTGAATTCAGTACGTACTCTAAGGCATCAGCTACATCCTGCGATAAGTCATGGAGCGTGAAAAGTCCACAGTCTTCTTCCGTTCTTGGCACTTCCTTATCGCTACCCTTGGATACCTTGGAGGCTTCCGCGGGCTCGGTGCCTTCTGGATCAGTCGATGCTTTGGGCTTCTTTTCCCGACCCCATCTCCTCATCGTTGAAACGGAGATTCTTGGACAAGTGCAAAATGGCAGTGACCTTGATATAGCTGGATTCACATGCTTCTCTATGGGGACATGCTTGCAGTTCAGGTCTCCTACAGGCTACCGAATCCTTCGCAGCTGAGATTTATTAGTCATCGGAACCTGCAGCTAGTGATGGAGGGAAGGAGTAGGGCCTTGGCCTGTACCATTAGCTGCCACGTTTCTGTAGATGTTCCGCAGTATCGTTGATATATTGTATCCTGTGGCTAGTTGTCAGTGGACATCTAAAGTGTACGACTTGTAATCAAACCGTCTGTCGCTAAGTTGTTGACCAATTCCTTATTTCAGTAACCACACGTGCGACCATTGATAACACAGTCCTTATACCACACCTTCCTAGAATTGCTCTTTCGTGGGTCTGTTGGGCCACGGTAAGAGTGTTCTCCCTCCCTAGAATGTCCGGGGATAACCGGACATTGCGATTTGCAGATCTATCGGTCTTATCGCTATCCTATCGGTCTAAAGTCCCGTATACTTCCTGTTTCGGATTAGAGGCAGATTCGACATACTACTTATACAGGTACTTGACGAGCAATGTCTATGATATTCTTCAGCGGTGAGGTGTACCTCGTTGTTGTTCTAGAACACCTAACGCAGCACTAATAGAACTACCGGTGTGCGCCAAAGATATGGCCATTGTTGAAAGTATGGGATTGACTAATGGTTGTACTCTATTGCATGCGAACATACAATATAAGCATGAACAATTGATCAACTGGTTGTCGCAAGTCTACTTGCGAAATGGTGCACACAGGTAGTTGAAGTACTCCTATAATATGTCATGAATCTCTCACCGATCCCAAAGCCTTGGCAGGTAATCTCTGGGACCAAGATTTTCCCACTCCCATTCCTTCCCAGGGTCTGTCAAGGGAGCTGCCAAGGCCGGGTGCGTCCCTTGCGGAGACCAGCAGTGGTGTGTGTGTGGGCGGCCACAATGTGCTGCGGGTGTCTCTGACCGAGCCGTAGCGGGAGTAGGAGATCTGAAAGGGACGGCTTGGCGCAGATCTTCAGCGCAGTTCTTGGCGCCAAGTATTGAATTCTCCACTGTGTGACGTACAACTGAATTGCCCCGGCTGTTGCGGCCAAATGGCCATGCAGGCTGCCACCACACAACAACGCCACAACACAATGCGAGAGGGTAATTCCTCGGTTCACGAGAAGTGTTTGCTTTTCCTACAATGCACAAGGGAAGCTGTATATTGGGGGATGGCGTTGGACTCGACACGCATTGATCGATCATCCTGGAAAGGCTTTGACGTGATGTTGCCAAACCACTGATATAGCTGTAACGGCCGGTCTCCAACAACAGAAAGACCCAAAGAAGCCTTGTCATGGATCTTCGAGCTGGTTAAGGGGCGATCCTTTACGCTCAAGGCGCTCCGACGGTGAAGTCTTGGGGGACTACATCTGATATGGCTCACTAAGCAAAGCTTGTATCACTTAGGGCCCCTTATGAATCACCACTCGCAGATGAAGTATTCCTAGAGCCTACTGTCACAGAATGTTGCTAACGGGCCGTATGAAACTATCATTCAGACACAAATAAGCCAAGGTTCAGATTATCAGTTGCCGATATCGTAACAACGAATACGAACAGCCGTCGCAAGTCAGCACTGGTAGCCACGACGGACGCCAGTATTTTGATAGAAGACAGTCGGATCCTCCATAACGTGGAATGCATCGTTATCATCCATGTCGATGCACCAACATGCACAATCACTGCACTTTCTGGGGTACGCCCAACGTCTTGCATTCCATCTTCCAGAATCAAATGCCGAACACCCTCTTGCATGCACCACCTCCGCCTGTCAGCATCGGGTCGTGATGTTGGATGCATTCCACACGGACCAACGGATCATCTAGGAGGGCCCATTTCAGGGAGCTGGCTTTTGCATCGTATTCCGAAGCCGCTGACATGACTGTAAGAGTCGATCCCCAACACGTCTCTGACAACTGGCAACGCAATCTATACCAGCAGATCAAGCAACCCACCCCGGGATTGCAAATTGGATTACAGTCTCTCATTTCACGTGCGACCCACGTAGTGCATATCCACAGTGTTTCGAATTGAAGCGCTGCGGCCGGAAGCTGACGTGGTAAAGCTCGGCAGGGAGCGGCTAACCTTCCATCAACTACACGGATATTCGAAGCCGCAACACATTGATCTACCCTCGGACGTCATCCAGGAGAGAGATCTTCTCTTGATTCCATACATGATGAAGATAAGAGTAAGTGGTCCGTGGCTGTGTACTCCCTTTACAGAAAACCCCCGACTCTCTGCACAGTCCTGTCCAATCGATTGAGGAACCTGGATCCACTGTAAGCCCAGGCTTCATGCCAAGGAGGCCTGATGCAGGGGGGGATGCCAAGATGCATGAATCTCCATCCGCCAAATCAGTTGCATCTATTATGTGGGTACACTCGCGATAACAGCAAGGGTGGGCTGCGTATCGGGCATTCCGTCCTATCGAATCGATCACGCCATGCTCTCTGGATCGATTTGTTCATTCACCGCACCCTCGGGGTTGGCTCTGTGCAATTCATCAAGGCACACACGTCTCAGTCTTACACAACATCTAAGCCCACAGCTGTCCACATATATTGATGTAGAATCGGCAACTCAGTGTAATCCTTACCTTGCTGCCGGACGACTCAAGACACTTCAAGTAAATGCACGGTAAAGGACTTGGATTACCTACTTATTTTAATGAAGATGTCTCCCTCCAAAGTGGACGACTCGAAGGAACACTCCTCCAGCTCTTCTATCCTTCCACTCAGTAAACGTTGCTCGCCCTCCACTGTACCCCGCTCCCGACTTACCACTCATCTATCGAGCTCGGTCAGCTTCGCCAACACCTCCCATGTGTTACTCATCTGCTGTTTCATCACTGGTCTCCTAGACAGTACCCTCTTCCACGCCTATGGGACTTTCGTTTCAGGCCAAACCGGCAACACAATCCTCTTCGGACTCGGTGCCTCAACCTCCCGCGCCACGACACGACCGTACCGCTGGACCAAGAGCCTCATAGCCATCGTCTCTTTCCTCTGGGGATGTGCATGCTTCTCGCACACTACGCGCGTACTCGGCAAGCTGAAGCGCTCGACATTGATCCTCAGCTTCGTTGTGCAGGGAGCCATCGTCCTGCTTGTAGGAGGCTTCGTGCAAGCAGCGCTGGTGGAGGGCCGACTTCTCAAGCTGACAGAAGAGATGGATTGGCGACAGTGCCTGCCCATCGCACTGTTGAGTTTCCAGTCGGCAGGTCAGATCGTGGCGTCTCGAGCCTTGAAGCTGAATGCGATCCCCACGGTCGTGTTGACGAGCATGTTGCATGATCTTGCCACGGACCCGAGGTTGTTGGCACCGTGGTCGAGCAATCCGAAACGGAATCAGATGCTGGGTGCTTTCGCTGCCACACTACTTGGTGCCATCATAGGAGGGTTCATATCGATAAAGACAGGCCAAATGCAGAGTACCCTCTGGCTTGTTGGGGGACTCAAATTTAGCATTGCAGGAGCCTGGTTGATGTGGCCCACTGGAGAAGGGGAGGATGAGCTCTGATGTCTTCGTGAAGGAATACACTTGCTTCGTACGGGCTGGTAAGCCCAGCTATCGGATTGACGACATGGTTTGAAACTGGGAGGATATAACGAAGACTACACTTGCTTTACTATTCGATGGGCTGTTATCGCCCGTCTTTCACTCGCTTCAGGGACCCTAGGTAGCTTGTTGATGACTTGTTCTAGATTAGACTATATAACGACGAATACGCATGCTATGCCATCTAAAGTGCCTTTGTCGCTCGTCTATAGCCCACACTCCCAAGCCTTGCAATGCATGCTTGACAACAATAGCGAACGTGACAATGGCGAAGCGTCGACTCATCATTTCATACTACTCACCGTATCAGAAGCCTACTTTGAATCTAATTGAGTCCAGCAAGCAACCTTCAATGAACAAACATCACACAGATACCCCACTATCTTACATCTAAACACATCACCATCCCTTTGAAAATCACCACACCCATCATTCCCCAACTTCAAGCCTCCCCAATCAGCCCCACAATCAGCCAACGATCAGCCTCATCATTAGCACACAGATCATCTCATCATCTCCATCACCAACCCCATAACCACCCCTTTGGCCCCAGAGTCCAGGGTACCCCAGCCTACCCTCTAGCCAAAGCCAAGATCTTCGGACACCGAGGAGTCTTGGTGTAAGGGGGTGGTGGTGCGGGAGTTTAGAGTATGGAGCATAGCAGCAGCTCCTCCAGAGAAAAAAGTCGTTAACCTACCAGCCATCATCAATATCGATGTACGCTACTGCTGTACTTAATATACAAGGCCGCCCGAGGCGATACTTCCCAACAGTCGTGGCACCAGATCTATCCGCAGATGGCGAGAAGAATACAACAAAGTTGAATTTGATTGCGTGGGGGGGCCCGGGGGGGATCTTGGCGCCAAGACGATGACAAAATGCCGTCGTCACGTGACTGTGCCGTTCAACCAAATTCCTCTTCTTTGATTCCTCAATTCGAGAAGCTCATTATCTCACTATGCTAGGTTAACTTACGATGCTATACTTCCACCAGCTTATGGGTACATTCACCACACAAGATCAGAAATGCCATCGTCATTTATGGTGACCATGAGCGATCCCAGCACCGCGACATGCGACCACAGTATTGGTGGATGTCTCACGTTGCGGACAATGTATCTTTGCACAGAACGAACACAAGATAGCACGTTCATTTAGAGGGGTGCACTCTCATATTAGAACACCATCGTTCTTCACGTTCAAGTTGTCACTGCCGCCACTTGCACAATCTATAACTCAAGTTTCACATTCGCCGTTGATACAGAGTCGGTACAGAGTTTTCTAGAATGTTCTCTTCATCCTGAGGTAGATCCTCAACGCTTCAATGAATTAAGCTGTCACTACGAGGGAGAAAAAATGAGTCTGATTGGTCATGCCTCGGCTGCGCAGCGGCTTGGGAAAATGAAGGCGATCGATGTCGATGGCGAGATAGGGAGTGATATCGTTACTTCGCCTGTTGACGGGAGTAGTAGATTGTTGGAGCTATGCTAAATGGTTGTTGAACAGGCTTATGCCCAGCGAGTTTTGCACTTGATAATACCACTTGAGGCCAGCTCTGCGAACGCGAGGACTTGTGGTGGGAACGAAGCACTCTGTGCGAGTGCGCCAGTAATTTCCCCATTCGTTCGTCTCGTGGACCACACCTATTGGGAATGACAGGCTCTTGGTATGTTTGATACTGGCTGATGGCGTTGAGTAGCTCTTGGTCGATAATCGCGACGAATGGCAGGCCGCCAATGGCTTCGAAACATGAATTCAGGATCTTTCTCGTGTCACAACCATGTCTCGCATAGCACGGAAGTTTGTCGATTCATGCCCAATAGCAAAAATCAGAAATCTATGAAAAAAATCCACCAGATGGAGCGGCCGACTGGAGGTTCTCGACTATCCAACGAAGCTCTATTCGTCATGGCGACCTGATTGAATTGCCTACGCACGTATGTGTTCCAAATTGTACCTTACGGCCTTACATCGAAGACGATCTCGACCAACGGAAATGGCCTGCTTCCCTTCTCGACAAACGTTTGCATCATCCGCCCGTCTTCTCAGGCAGCTATTTATGACCGTAAGTTGATAATAGATGATGATCAGGGTGGCGATGAGTCTTAGCACGCCCCCCGATACTCAAGTAAGAGCCAATTGGTTGGCCATGTCCCACGATAGTGTGGTCAGCAAGCTGAGCCCAACGTCAAAGCGCTTTTCACAGCCTATCGAATTTCATTTGGGACAATCCCTCAAACATCTTCCATTGCTCTAAAGAAATCGTAGCCTCGATCCAGATCTGTGGGACCTGCAACGTAATCGCTGGCTCAAGGTACAAAGTATATGAACCCCCCAACATGCTCGCATCCTTTTTCTTCTCTCTTTCATACTCTCCAACTTTCTCCCCACTCCCACAGTGCTCCCTTCAACCTTCAAATATGCAGTCCTTCAACGCTAGACCATCTCAATCTGCCCTGCCATACAATCCCCCAACTTCTTCACAGCCCAATCTGATCGTCAATTTCCTCACAACCCAATCTAATCGCCCTCCAAAACATACACTCCACACCAATTTAGCACGCCTCCACTCTCCAAAATGCCTTCTCAAATCTGGATCTGCAGCAGAAATATCGGCGGCGATAAACGATGCGACTATATCAATCCAGTGACGGAGATCATATGCCGGAAATACGGAGTCATCGGCAAGCTTGAATTCCTTTCGATACTCGATACGTTTTTAAGTCGGGAAATCACGAGCGATGTAAGCGGGGATCAAAACAGTAAAGACAGTACTTCCAAGAAGTCTTGAGATCATGGGTCAGTACTAGTTTCTTCATACTGTGTATACATTAGTAATCCTACTAACTCACTTCATACATTCAGCAACATGCGGCCAACCACGATCGATACGGGTAGTATGGTGTGGAGATATGAGACGATGCAGAGGCAATGTTCAAACTTTAGAGATATGATTGATATGGATTTGGGTAGATTTGGCTCTGACGTTGGCTTTATGATAATGATTGTTGCCATCCTATTCAAATAATGGGCAAATTGCAAACATACAATACTTCTTGGAAATTATGTAATATTGTCACATCCAATAGGTAGAATCTTCCACATTTGTATCCATGCGTCCCCTCAATCGCCTTAGGCAGCACTACAACATAGATTGCTTCACCCACATCCAAAACCCTCACCCATTGCCTCCCCACCGCCGTATAGATCATCAGTCGCCCATTCCATCGCAGTCAGTTCACCACTATAGTAGGACGCTATAAGATGTCATATCACGTCAATCAAATGAATATACGAACAAACCATCGCCCGTCAACCTTGACTTAAAACTGCCAACGTTCCCCCTTCCTCTGACCTTATGACAGTTCCCTCTGTATTCGTGTGCGGAATCGTAGTAGATTTGGTTCTTATACCCCGGGGGTTTGGGTGTGTGCAGTGGCGGCTTTCGGTGGTGGTGAGGGAGTATTGTGGCGGATGGTGTGCTGGGCTTTGGGAGTGGGGGTGTTAAAAGGTGTATTCCAGGAAGAGATGCGTAAGAGCGAAGAGCTTTTTCTTGGCGGATTCGAGGCGATGATGGGGAGGGTGATTGTACGGCGTGTAGATGATTGGACGTGTAGGTTAAGAGGGGTATAGTAGATTAAGTAGGTTTCAGTCTTGTGGAGATATTTTTGAGTAGGGATATCGAAAAGGAGTGTCAGACGATGGGTAGGTAAGAAGGAAAGTGCGAGTGGGTGGGCTGGGGGTATAGGTATCTTTCTTATCCTCGATACTTTTCTGTCCGATATAGTACGTAAAGGGGTTTATTGATGTCCTAAGTGCGTACAAGATGTTTGGAAGAGTGAAAAGATGTGGAATTCGCTTATATTATCATCAGCCTTCTACAAATTTACTACAATCACACACCAATACTGGATATTAACCCAAAACCAGCTGCGTTTCCCAAAGTCTTCGATCACAGTGATAGTGATACACTCTAACATATCCATAGTATCTAGGAGCGGATCCAGGCTTTACGGCTCATGATATTTTATGTGGACTGTTGAAGTGTTTGTGATATTTCACGTTTGAGAAGTTATTGGAATTCCAGAGGAGGTTGATATCGTGACGGTTTATCTAGCACTCTGATGGGGATGCTTCGGTTTTTTGGGGGGATGGGATGTGAGGTGCGTGGCTGCGTATGAGGAGGGTATGTATGAGGAGAGGATGGAATGGCGGTGGGGGTGGGGGGCGGGGGTGGGGGGTAACAGGATGGTGGGGGTTACTGTTCGGATGAGGGAATGGGGATGGGGATGTGGAAGAATGGATTTCTCTATGTAAGAGAAGGGAAGTGGGAATTTTTGGGTTGGAGGTTTAAGGAGAGAGGAAGGTAGTGGTGTGCTGGCGCGACCTGTTATGCAAATTTGGTGAAGACGTGTTTGGACTGCTGTCAAGTACAAGCCCCTTCATAAGATGTACAAGAATGCATTACATCGTGTTTTGAATCGACATACATCATCTTCGCGAGGATCATTCCTATCGACCGCCGAGCTGTCCTTTGGGTATCGGACGGATCCATGACACGAGGACATTCCCGGCAATCGTAATAACGCCTATAATCCAGAATACCTTCCCGTAGTCGTCGCCGCTATAGCGAGCGATTAGGAGGAAGATGATGCCGCCCAGATCACCAGCCGCACCAGTGACACCGGTGATGATACCTAGGAGCGCGCGATTAGTATTGAAAACTTTGGGAGTGCTGGGAAGTGATGGTTTACCGTTGTTGGTGGGGTGTACATGCGGCACCAACGCGAAACATGCTCCATTGCCCGCTTCTTCGAAGAAGGCTAAGCCAGTGATGAGTCCAACCAGCATCGAGGTTGAGCGGGAGTCTATGAATCCGATGATGAGTAGAAAAACGCCTGTCATTACGCCCATTGCATGCACGAATGCTTTCTTTCCCCATAACGACCCGGTGGTTCGATAGATGGTATCACTGATGATGCCACCAATGGGCCGAAAAATTGCATTCAAGATACCGAATATAGCCGCGAAGTTCCCGGAAGCCATCTGGCCGAGATTCAGGTTCTTTGCATAATATAAGCCAAGAATGGAGTTGATGGCCAACTCTGTTCCGAAAGAGCAGAAGTAGGCAGTTGCTACGGTCAAGGTTGGCCACGATGCGAGGGCTTTGATGGTTGTGCTGACCGTCGGTTCCTCGACGAGCTCCCAACTTGCGGCTTGAAGTATGTCGTCTTCGTTGGCCTGCATCTGAGAGTAATCTCCCTGGCCGCGCGCCGAGTTGAGTTTGATGGTATCATTGCCGGAACCTTCAGAGTTGATGCTTGTGCTGGCGCCCTTGCGGTTCTTGGCGTGTAGCGTGCTGAAGTAGGTGTCGCGCACGTCAAGACTTCGTTGCAGATCTTTTTTGCGTGAGTCCCATTTACCGGTGGGAGTGTCTGGACAAGTCACAATCATCACCAGCGCGGTGGCTGTGATCAAGATGAAGGGGACGACAAATGCTACTCGCCACGCTACATGGGGTGTCATGTGCTGTTTTTGCACGAGTGATTCGACGATGGCTGGCATTACGAAATAGGTCACTCCTCCGCCGGCATTCCCGAACCCTGCAGCGAGAGAATTGGCAGTACCGACGGTCTTCTTGTCGAAGAAGCCGGTAGTCCATACTTGGCATGGAATGAAACTGCCTCCAAGAATGCCCACGAAGAACCTCAGTACGACCAGACCTGTCGAACTAGTGGCCGTGCCTGCCAGCGCGGTAGGGATCGATCCAACAAGCAGGATACCAGCGAAAGTCAACCTTGGTCCGTACCTATCGCAAAGTGGACCTGCGACAAGACGAACAAGCAATGTTGCGGCCAGACTGATGATATTTGAATTTGCAATGTCTTTTTGTGTCAGGTGTAGGTCGTCGGTGATAGTTTCTGTGAGCAGTGGAGGAAAGGCATACCAACTCCAGAAAGCTATAAAGAAGCCGAACCACGAGAGCAGGAAGACTCGTCCATACGGGTCGATTGGATTCAGCACTGGGATGGAGATTGCCTTGTGGTTGATAGGGTTGACCGCAGGGGTTTTCCAAAGACTGCTGAGAGCGAACGGCATGGTGCTGGCTTGGTAGACGTTCAGGTATAACCGCGAAACTCCAACATGCTCAATACATCCAAGGCAATCGAATTTCGGCTAATGTGACATTGCAACGACAGCGTAGCGACGTCCAATCTGCAACAAGAGGTGGGTGAATTCGTCCAGCAGGAGAAGGTAGATTTGCAGATTGATAGCGATAGTGGGCACGCTACTCCAAGCATGTAAATTCTGGGATCACGCACCACATGGCTTCTAGAACTACGCCATACGCTACTGCAAGTCGGCAGAAACATCTTACCCATGCGTTCCGTAGCGTGCCATCCTTGCGAGCCGTGTGTATCGACACTTTATTGGCCCGCATGTAGCAGTGAGCCAAGGGCCTGCAAGCAGCCCCGTTGTCGTTGGTATGGCTTGCTTTGAGCTAGTCCTGTTCCTGTCTCCCCGGATCGAACATTGCGGGGAAGCTTTCGTATGTCCGTCCAGAGCTGGGTTGTCATTGGTGGGCCTAAACGCATGGCGCTATGGATCTGATCATGGCTTTTGATGACGACCGTCGACCATGAACCCTGAAACAGAGATTTGGCATAGCTGAGAGGCTGCCAGAAGAGATCAGGAGTCGTAAAGAGTACAGATAGAATCGGCATCATCAACCAAAGCAGAGGCATGCATATGCAGCATTCTTTGAATAGCTCCAAACACTTGATGACAGAAACTTCATAGGCTTGCAGAGAGTTTGAACAGGGGTGGCTCGATATTCCGTACAAGGGTACATGATATCTAGAAGGTTTCTACCCCTTCAGATATGAGTCTAATATGCCAATCATTGTGGAATTTTACGGGGTCGGCTTGGTACCTAGCGTTGCTAGTGGCTTGAGCTTTGCCAAGAAAGGCTCTCCGGTGTGGTGCCAAGAAGCGCTAGAGACCCGATTAGGTTAGAAGAGTCCCCTGAATCTTCCCGCACATCTCTTCCTAGTTCCTGACGACCACCACTACTTTCCGTCTCTCCTGAATCTGGGGCCGCAAGCATATCCTGATCCTCTTAGTCGTGATCGCGGTACGCTATGCTAGGGCGGGAATCCACGGTCCGCGAGGATCACACGGCTCTGATCAATCTGCTGTTGCTTACCTCAAGAATACAGATACTTATCATTGGTCACCTTGCAGGCGGCATCACTCCATAGCCGCGCCAGTCTGGGCCAGTCCAGACATCGCGCACTAGCCATGTCCTACTCGGAAATCTATGGCACATGTCTGCCTGTCCATCTTCTGCCCAAGCGAGTTGGATTTAGTACCAACCCGAGACTTCACGCTGAGCTATACGTGGAGGGAAAGAGCACATTGCATCGCAATGATCTATACGAGCATCTTTCTTTTCCAGATTTGACACGCCAAAGCAAGGACCGCGAACGACGATATTCGGCGGCGGGTAAAGTTGACAGCGGGAATCGTGGTGATAAGACCGCGCGCGAACTAGAATACATCTGCAGACAGTCGTGCGAGAAGTGTCAGCAGATTAGCATCCCTTGAGGAGTCGTCAATGCAATGTCTTCCAACATCAGAGATCAGTTGCGTATGCCGGATGCCGAAGACAGACTCAACCCGTTGCTATTCAAGTACCCCATCGGTCCTCCGGAATACAGTGCTGTCCCAAATCGCAAGTCCAATCTGACCCCGAAGGTCGATGACTCGAAGCACTACAGTCATGCTCCATGGCTACTTCGACGAACCTCGGTCCACGTAGAAAGTGCACCCGCAGAGTTCATGGACGACCAGGCTTCTGAAGTGATGTCAATTTCCACAACACGCAGTGACGAGAAACCTGTCAAACGTCTTTTAAACGGAATCCTCAGTAGGAATCCCGAAGACTTCCACGATGACAATAGTAGTATTGCACCATCGAGCCACGCGGCCGACATTAGTGTAAACGATTCTAGTATTTATGGGACAACAGTTTCGATCGAGGCAGGAAAGCCCCAAGTTACCTATTCGAAGCAGTCAAGGCTGCGTGAACTAAAGAATCTGGAGCAAGCCGCGAGTGTGAGGCACTGGACTGGGGCTGGGCGGCCAGCCGAGGTTTGGGGCAAGCTGTTGAAGGTGATTTGATCTTTTGCTACAGCCGTTCAGCGCGACAAGATACTGATCGATATAAGGATCCTGCACTATGGGACCCCACTGGCGATACACTGGTTTACTTCGGCTACCAACGGCCTCAAGCATCATTTCGCATTCAATCGTCTATTCTGAAAGCTACGAATTCGGATCTATTGGTTGGCAAGTTGCAAGATGGTATGAAGCGGACTTCCACCCTATCATCTGCGAAAACGACCAGTGCTCCTCTACCAGATATACAAGGTCTCAGCTTGAGAGATAGGATGGTTCATAGTCGTTCACCATATTCGGAAAACCCTTCCACTTCGCAAATTCGATATGAGATCCATTTTCCACCTCCAGACGAATATATCAAAGTAGACATTCTTCGACACCACATTACCACCCGCAATTTCTTCGCTTTGTTATTGAAAAAGCCCCTTGTTGGCCTTACACTCTTCCAAGCACTTGTGGATCTCCACTCGCGCTTACAGCTCTACTTACCAAAAGATTTCGATTGCGCTGAGGTTATGATGCAGTATATGATAGAGACGAAATTGCATAATGTCTGCAATGATCCTGCCGCGGCAGCTGGCCTTCTTGCTTGGAGCGAAGATCCTGGAGTACAGTGGCTTGCGGGGTGGCGTGAAGGCTTCGTCCACTGTTGCGGTATGTACACGCAGGTATGGGGCTCGCCTGAATTTCGGGACATCAGCCATAAGTCGCGCATACTTCTGGAGCGCTCGCACCTGGAGCATGGGGCCAGGGTGCAAGAGGCAGAGGACAGACTGTCAACCTTCAACTTCGATGAAATGTGGACGGGAAATGAAGTCCACCATCCAGCTCGAGCTGTCTTCGGCCAATTCCGATGCTTTCTTCAACAATTCTATGCCAAAGCAACCAAGAAGTGGCCACCTCGGAAAGCCCAAGAATCCGATGAGAATTGGCTAACTAAAAATCTCGTCTGGGTATTGCAGAAAGATTTCGGTGCTTTGTATGATTATCACGTCAATCGTGGCGTCATCTGGGGTCAAGAAAAAGACTCTACAATGCCACAACGAGAGATTATTTGCCAAGAAGATGGGAGTAATGTAGAAGGACACAGTAGCGATATCCCAATGGCCAAGCTATTCGATACTTATGATAGGAGACATAATTGCCCTCACCTCCCCCATCCGTACCCACTCCTACCAACTTCGGTGGTAGACGGTGAGTCGAACAAGCAACCCAGATCGCGTCTGTTCAGCAGCAAGTCCAATAGATTGCAGAAACGAACCATCCTTGCATTCACAGAGGCGAGCAATGCTACCGTCCTCGGACCGAACGTCACGACGAACGGCCTGCTGGAAGCATTCCTCAAGTTTGAAAAGACGGACGATCTGGGAGACTCGGACCCGCAAGACGCTCGCAAGGCAAGGTGGATCCTCCTTTACGGCATCTTGCAGATCCTGGCTACTTTATCGGTCGATGTTCCGGACCTATGTTTCCAAGGTGGCGTGTCGTACTTTCTCAATCCACGCTTGAGGGGTGCACCGCCGTGGAGACAGGGGGATGCGGCCTTTGCAGAAGCATCTCCTCAATCGAGCTACTGCTGGAAGACCATGGAGACATGGGGAGGGAGATGACGAACGGCTATTGTGCTCCGTGATCGCAATGATCTATTCCCCATCGCAAGCGTAGCTGAATTGATCGACAGTATCTCCGTCTTTTTTGATACGACATTGTCATATACTCAGATCATGCCGACGGAAGAGGGTCACTCCTATCACCAAGGTAGTCTCAGACCTGGGTTGTATTCCGACGTTGCCGCTCTCACTTCCACCTGGAGACAGGTTACATTCGCAAAGATCGTTATTCGATAACTGCTGCTCGCCACGACGGACATTGTGACTACGGACGCGGAGGGAGGGTAAGGCGGGAATGGTTGAAGATCTCGAATGGCAATTAGAAGGGTGAAGGTGAGGGCGTGTTGCTGCCTTTCGCAGGGTGTATATCGGTAAAGACCGAGGTGGCGTTGCTGCTGCCACGGGGCTTGGAGTGCGGAGTGAGGAAGGTTCGATGAAGGGGTTTAAAGGGAGGTTTGGGGTTGGGGTGTGATGTTAGTAGGTTTCAAGGCAGAATAGGTAGGAAGGGTAGGATGGCTTGGGGATTTGCGAGATACCATCGCCGGTTATAGATGGGGTTGGGTTGGTGGGGGATGATGATGGTGATGGTGTATTAAGTATTTGGAGAGGTTTCATAAGACCTATAACTTGGGGAATAGGTTTCTTCAAAGAATGTGTTTTGGAAATCATACCCTTACGCCAAACACATGGGTACAGTCAAGAGTATCAAGACGGTCTAGTACATGATAGCGAAGGGATCGAGTAGGTCTGCCCGTTCCATGGAAATATCTCCTAGCCTGGGTAAGTGTAGATTAGTACTATTACAGTATATCTATATATTCGCATTAGCTGACCCAATCGCTATTCCGATTTCCATATACGTCAAAGGCGCTGCGTGCGGAATCCACACTGCAAGGAAGCCAGTAGGTAAGGTAGCGATGATAATGTCACATTGATAGCCTAATGACAAGGGGACGTCTATAACACTTCGGATCAAGCTATCTGACTAGATACAGCAGCAGACGTGATAGAGGGAGATCAGTTCATGCAGTTATGACGATGAGTAAGTGATCGTAGGATGTAGACGGATAGGAATAGGGCTTGTGACTAATATACTTTTAGTATTATGGATGCCGGAGAAGACAGTGGGATATAAAAGCGTGCATTGCTGAACGAGACTCTGGTGTGTCTGTATAGCTGCCTAACGTATAAAATATTTTAAATATTTCCCCTTCCTGTCCTGATGCATGAAAACCACAAACATCTATCCCTGAAGCAAGTCGCTGATGTACTCCAAGCGCATAGGGTAAGTAGATATCGATCTCTTGAGTCTAAAGCTTCCGTGTTGATGGCGAGGGGAGGTATCTATGAAAGGGGAAATCGTGCTCTGTAATAGAACGAATGCTTAATCTATTGATATCAGATAGAAGAAACCAGCACAAGACTAGCCATTCTGCACGTTCTTCTGCACTTACAAGCCCTAGTATCCGTATCAACCCTCACTCAAACGAAAGTCCGACTCACCTCAGTTTCCATCGCGCAGCAGGCGATAAAATCTCATCATCCGATATTAGGAAGAGCAGTCTACAACCCTCCTATCTTGCAAAAGACCCTCCACATTCATCTTCCACATTCTCAGCATCCACACATAACATCAACCGCCAAACAAGAATAGAACTTGACAGCCACGGGACCATCAGGATATAGGTCTTTCTATCAACGTGTTTTCGCCCAGCCACGTGCAGTCACGCCAGGTTTGCTTGGTAACACACCATGCTCTATGGTTGCTCGGTATCATGATCACTGTTTGCGACCGTCATTCTCTCACGTATTCAGCCATGCAGACGTCTATATAATAGACGTCTGATAGCAGCTAGATCATGTATGCTTTTCCTATCATTCCTGCTACGCCACCTTGCTGAGACTTTCAACACCCATGATCGTCTGCACGGACGAAAGAAGAGACCGTCACCACGTAGAAACCTACAATGAAAGGGAAGGTGGGACCACTCTATGGGTTGCGAGCTAGCAGAGACGTATGATACACATATTCTCAGCTCAAAATTTAGCATTGTAAATGCAGCAATGATGATGAGCGCTAGTAAGGGTAAAGATACTAATGAGAATGCCTTTCGCTTGGAGAGTAAGTGATTAGAGGGTTTGAGGGGGATGTCATAGGCGAGGGTGGTTTGATTAGGGTATAGTTTGATATGATAGGATGTGATATAATGGGATGTAATGGGTTGGGGTGGAAGATGCAGGAGGAGTGACAGGATATGTATCAGGGACGTCTTGATTGTTGTAGGTTTGAAGAGGATAGGGTGGAGAGTGTAAATTGGAACTGTAACTTCCTTAAATTATCTTAGTATGGTAGGATTGACGGACTCAGTCTATGGATGTCAGCAACAGGCGGGAAATCTCGCACTGGTCTATATCCCGGACTGCACTTGCAACTGCAGTAGTATTAGTATTCTCCATCAAGCAGCTATTATAGCGATGACCCTACATCAACAGGTTCCTCATTGCATTTGGGTTGCGAAAGCCAACCGTGACGCCGTTGGATGGTGGAGTATCACAGGCTTTCAGTTTTACAAAAGTTGTACTTCATAAAGTCTTGGCAATCAGCCCTATGATCGCCAGCCGGCACTTGTCAAGATCATAATTCGATGACTCTCTCACTTCTCACTTCTCACTCCGAGCCCACCTACATCTGCCAATTCTCGCCGTATCGACGTCCACCCTGGATCTCTGGAGAGAATGCATAAGCTGTGTCATCGATAAGCGCCTGCCCTGAGCGAAGGCACCGCGGGATCACAATTGATCCTGTCCAGTGACATGGGCTTGCCTTGCAGCTGTTCAGCCTCACTGCCTGCGTCCAGCCATCTTAGCCTCACCAGCGCTCTCCTTGATGGCCGCCGTATGCTTCCTCTCTTTCTGCTTCATCGCCTATACCCACGCTGATACGGGGCGGCTATCCCGGGATGCCTGCATCAATCTGCAAGACGCAAAACCCGCCTGTGATTGACACAGTCATGCTCGGAACACTCCTGCCCGAGTCCTTGCGAAGGGGAGGGAACACACGCAAGATCTTCCTTAGGCGTGTCACACCAAAGACCACCCGGCTCTCATCTCAACGACTTCAAATAGAAACTAACAAAAGAACCCAGATATCTGCAGTCTGCAATGCCCCACATCATACGTAGGAAGTGCGGGATTTCAAAGAGAAGGGCGACATAGCGGGGCCGTCTCGCAAGCCGTGAAAGCTTGCTTCTCGCAGGAACGCCGTTTTGCCTGAAGACGAGCCATTGTCAGCCATTCACTCTATGGTTCCGCGATTAGAGGCTGTCTTACCTTCAACACGGGTGAACTCGATTGTGATGGAGTCCAAGGTCCTCAGATCGTCCCAGTCGGTTTCTCTCGTCAGTCCCACTTCAGGTGCCTGTCCCTGGGTCGAATGCTCGGCAATCATGGTAGGACTCTTTGATTTTGAGTCCCGACGTATCATACCCGGTAGGTGGACATCCAGTCTGACTACAGTCTTTGGCTTCGATTCGATGGGTCGGAAATTCTCGACTGGGAGCGTCAGTCCATGAACCACCCAAGGCGTCGGACGAGACGACTGACTCTTATACTCTCTATACTTGCCAGATGTAACATTGCAGAAGAACATTACATACTGGAACTGGCCGAATTGCCACAAGCGCAAGTTTTGCAGCTCACTTTGTTTTGACGGTTTACCCTCATTGAAGCGCGCAAAGGTGATGGACTGAATGGGAACCTGGAGTTGCAACTTGACACCCTGTCCCATGAGCAGCTCCTGGAAGGATCGATAGTCTGAATCTCTGCTTAGCAGCTGCTAAAATGCACACTCGCTGATGCACCAACCGTCTTCGTTCTCGAATCTATATTCCTGGCGTCGAGACTCTTCTTTGAAGCTGGCATCAGTCATAGCTGCGAGGACTGGAGAACCGATGCTTGCCAAGCTGAGGGTGCTGGCCGTGGAGGATTCCCTGGTTATGGGTGTCTTGGTCATCGTCGACGCATCCGATCCTTCCTGCAAACCAGGAAGCTTCTGAGAACTCAAAAGACACGGCTCAATGAACTTGACTCGGTAGTCGTTGGCAGATCCATAAGCTTCGGGATGTTCGCTGTGGGGTACGAGCCGCTCCGAACGAGGGACTACAAGGTCAGAACTATTATCACCTCTGAAAAGCAGGACCTACAAAGATAGAACTCGACGTTGGAGCTAGCTGGGGGCTTGATGACAATGTAGCGACGTCTGGTCTGGCTATCACGCATAGACTCGATCCTCGCGACCGGATACGATATTCGACTTTTCGCCTTGTAGAAAGAACTAGCGCAAGGGTCAGCCTCAACTTTGATGAGGATTAGAATACGCACATTCTGACGCCTTTCAGCTCATCCATCCTCCCTTCCAACGTTGTAAGTTCCCAAGCCGTAGAGGGATCTCGCCGCGGGTCTTCGGTCTTCACGATCAGCGATGGTTTTCGAGATGAGGCATAGGGTGAAGGGTCGGTGACAGATCGTGAAAGTACGTTTCTTGTTGGTGGACTGCTAGCATAGATTCCAAGAGGATCGGGCGACCCGGCTGCCACGTCACTCTCCGTACCCCTGCGAGACTCCAGCGGTTTCAAGACGTCCCCATCCAAATCCGACTCCTCGGTGAAAGCCTTGGAAGCCCGCATTGCGATTGGACTTGTTCCTGGGGACTCGAATGGTCCGTCCTCCGCAATATCTGGTTCCACCAAGAACTTGAACTTGCCCGAGTCTAGCTCTTTCCCCGAACGCTCTTCTGTATGATGACCACCCAGGTTCAATATATCTGCCGGTGCCCTTGGTCGCTGATCGAATTGTTCTTGACCCCAGCTCAGGCCGGGAGGCGAATATGGTGGCAGGCTAGAGGAGGTTTCAACACGACGAGGGGGACTGAACGCGATGGGAGAGTTGGCCGCAGAGTTCTGACGACTTCGGTCGGTGCTGCTGACCGTTAACCGACGCTGCAAGTGTGTTTTCCCTCAACCCTGGCCACTCACAAAGATCGGACAGTCAGACTCAGGTGGATGCTGTTCATTTGGCTATCAATCTCCGCCCTCAGCCTGGCCACTTTCTTGTCTTGCCAGAGGTACTTCGCAGCCTGTCCCGCGCGTGCGATGCTTACGCCTCCATCTCTTGTCAGGCTCTTGAACCGATCGCCAAATTCCTGGCAGCGTCTCACGCAGTCTTGACATTCAATGAGAGTTGCATGGAGGTGGTCGAGTTCTTTGGCGGATGAACGATCTGAAAAGTCGGATCGGAGCGTCTGGCCAAGCTCTTCCAACAAGCGTCTGAAGCCATTCACCTTGGAGACAAACGCTCTGGCAGCTTCCGGCGCATCCTTGAGGTCGTCGATCACTTCATAGAGCTTGACGGCAAGCTGGACGGGCTCGGAGACGTTCCAGCCGGGAAGAACCATGGCTTCTGGTAGGGAAGTGGTCTTTTAACGGTGATGAAGCCTAACGAGAAGGCAGTTGTAGATGGCATTGCGCATCAGGCCAATTGCCATTGCCTGATGGATTTCCTTCTCCGCCTAGGAGTCATGATGCACAGCCACGACTCACAAGGGTGGTTGAAGATGAAGGAGAATGCGAAAAGAAGGGGAGTCCAACCGAGCAGATGACATGTGAAAGGCGTCAGCTAGTTCTCAAGGGAACATCAGAACATCAGAACATCTGGTGCTCGAACATTGCGACGACGCTCCGACAGATAAGATGAGAGCGAATCGTGAATGGCCTTATTACCACGTGCTCTTCCTATTGGTTGAGTTTGCGATGACAGGCGAACCGTGAGTGGTAGTGGAGATTTCCCGTTCCGCCCAGTCCTACCTAGTACCAGTCGATCTAGTGTTCTGTTCTACCAACAGAAAGCATCACTGCCAGAGGATACTGCTACCCGCCTTCTATGAATCGTTGGCTGCTGGCCCAATGCAGTGTCGCATCCGTATAAATCACTCCGAAGAGGAGGACTGGGAGACGGAGAAGAGCCCATGTGGGTTTTGGAGAAGATATCAAAGATTCGGGGCGCAGGCCATGAGGCTGTGAAGTGATGAGGCTGTGCACCCTCCGTACTTTACTACTACACAGTGTGTAGTACACAGTACTACTATGGAAGAGCACGGTGTCTTGGCAAACCCCACGACTTCCGCACCCCAACGTTCAGGAAGCGACGCTAACAACGGAAGAGGCGCGCACTCAGCCTTTCTGGGTCCTGTGAAAGTCTTGGCGAAGAAATCGAGACTCAAAGGCCCCACTCCCCCAATTCCTCCCCCAATCCCCAATTATCCCCGGACCAGTGTTGGTCAAAGGGCTACCCCGTCTCCAACATCCATTCCCTCCTGTTCGAATCCATGGCAACGCCTTGGGAGGTCTCTCTCGAAACATAACACTCCAACTTCCTCTGGCCTCGGGGCTGACTGCAGGCGACCATCCATTGAGATGCAATTAAGTTTGCCGCGCTTCTGGGTCGACCATTCCCGCGGCTTCAACTACTATCTGGTGAGAGCCGCAGAAGCGATTGGACGATATCGACGCTGATGCATCCTGCAGACATGGCAGGAAAGGCGACGACTCGTTTTGGCTTCGGTGGAGAGGGCAGGCTTCGGCTGGTGGATCGTCCTGGTCGCTGGAGTTGGTTTTCTCACCGACGCATATGACGTTTGTGCAACTCCGGTCGGTCAGGTCAGGCTCTCAAGAAGCTTACCATTGGGTCGCTAGATCTTCTCCGTCAACACCATCGTCCCCATGTTGGCAATCGTCTATTGGGATGATCACTTTCCAACAAGCTACCAACTCGGCATGAACACGGCTACCCTGGTGGGGTCGATGATTGGTCAGGTAGTCTTTGGTCTCCTGGCAGACCGCTATGGCCGGCGAAAAATGTATGGGTTGGAACTCATAGTCACCATCACTGCGTCTCTGGGCTTGGCCACCGCGTCCACAGGGATCCATGGTTCCATGTCGCTCATCGGACTCCTCATCTTCTGGAGGCTAGTTATGGGCGTGGGTATAGGGGCGGATTACCCACTCAGTGCTGTCATCACCGCGGAGTAAGGTCCACGAGCGGTTTTGTTGGGTCAAAGTTGACCGTCATAGGTTCGCTCCAACGAAATATAGGGCCCGCATGTTGGCATCAGTATTCTCGTGTCAGCCCTTGGGCCAGCTGATCGCGGTCTTGATGGCCTTCGCTGCAACCACGGGCTTCAAGTCGTACATCGCCTCGGCGCCAGGTGCTGCGGCCTGCACTGCCGCTAGCCGTGATATCGCTGGTATGGAATGCGCCAAGATGGTCGATAGATCATGGCGGCTTGTGGCTGGCCTAGGCGCTGTTCCAGCAGCTATCGCGATTATATTCCGATTGACGATTCCAGAATCAGTCAGTGATCACCTGGCGATGATATGATCATAGACTGCTAACATTGCGGAAAGGTTTATTACAGTCTTGACATCAAGAATGATACTAACGAAGCCATGCAAGCCAAGGAGTACTTCGGGTCTGATGGAGACCTTGACCTGGACAATCCACACTCCGCACAGAACGATGAGTACGAGCTTGTCCATCATGTCTATGCGGACGGAGCAGAGAGTATCCCCAAGATGAGAGTTCCACAAAGTGTGGGAATACATCGACCTCAAGCCAGCCACCGAGCTGGATCACATGTACAGGATATACAAGAAGAATCTGCCATGGGTGGAGGTGTTGTCGAGACTCTCGAGGATCCTCACCCTGAGCAGGCTTCTCGTGCAGACTTCTACAGGTTTATGATCACAGACGGCAACTGGACGGACCTCTTCGCCACTGCGGTTGGTTGGATGCTGCTTGACTTTACGTGTATGTATTTTCGATCCCTCTCAATTCTGGCGGAATGCGCTGCGTTACACGTCTGAACGAATTTAATCTTAGCGTCGAGAATGACTATTCTACATATAATCCGGTGAAGGAAGTAGTTGCTAATTCCGAACTCCGATCTAGTCTACCTCCTGGGAGTCAACAGCTCGAGTTTCGTCCCAACAATGTTCGGAGATATCAAAAGATCGCGAATGCGGCCGTATCAGCTACTTATCAGTAACGAACGTCATATCATGGAGTCGACGTCTATTGGAGCTCTATGTGGCAGCGCCCTCGCTATACTAATTATGCACCAATTCAGTCGAAAAAAGGCACAGACGTGGGGTTTCCTGATCCTGGGAACGCTTTTCATCATTGTCGGTGCACTTTATATCACACTTCCGGTTACGAATGCGCATGTAGCCATTGTTACCTTTTATGGCATATGCCAGCTATTCTATAATCTAGGTGAGCCTTCTCCTTTCATACGTTCGGGCTGATGGCTGACATGGTTCAGGTCCCAACACCACCACCTTCATCGTGAGCAGAATTCGAATTCGGATAATGACGACTTTTGCTAAGCAAAATTGTAGATACCCGCTGAAGCTTTTCCAACCCGATACCGCTGCACCTGCTACGGCATATCAGCAGCCTGCGGCAAGCTAGGCTCAGTGCTCGGCCAAATCGTAGTCGTAAAAGTCACAAACCAGCGGAAATTAGGCGAGACATTGATATTGTCAGAAACCCCGATCCATCCACCCACCTCCGAAATCTCAATACTAATACTAACACCCACTCCAGATTCGTCATCGTAATGCTCGTCGGCGCAGCCCTGTCACGGTACCTAACCCCCGAAACCAGCGACGCCAACGGCCGCAGTCTGGCGCTGGAAGATCTGGCAAAGGGTAAAGCGCATCGGAAAGAGATGGCGCGGCAGGAGTGCGAAAATGAGAAGGCGAGGGGCAAAAGGCAGTGAATGTTCACATCATCCTGACCTATGGCGTAAGAATCGGTAAAACTTTCTATAGATGTGGTAGATCTCTTGTACAGCACCACCTTTTGGCTTCAAGCCAGGTTTTATGTTATGTTTATATGATGATTGATCAGTAGCGATATCCTCGAATGCGGCTGTAACTACAAACATACAATCCCAGATTCGCGCTCCTTTTACGATTGAGCAATAGTGATATCCATCGAATGCACTGTACGTTATGATACCAGTCCCAGATGCGCGCTTTTAGAGTTCCCGCGTGATAAGCACAATTCATCGGTTCTAGCTCACCATCTTAGTCCTTTCTCTCCTTATCATCTCTCCTCATCATCTCAACAATAAAGTCCTCCACAACCGTAACAGGCAGGGTATCATATACTCCATCTCACCACCCTCAAAATTCCTCCTACAGCATCCAGCCAACTACCTAACCGACCGACTACGAGAAGATATAAAACCCATTCAACAAACACTCGGGTGTTTGTTACACCCCGAGACAAGCCGAGCGAGAAGACATACCACCCATCTACGATCAACAATAAACAATCAACAATCAACAATCAACGATAAAACGATAAAACGATCAACGAGCAACGATCAAATATCAACAAAAACATCCCCACAGCCCCCACCCCTGCAAACAGCCCGTATGCACGCACACAGGCAAATCCGAAAAAGATCTTCAACGCCTCCTCCTTTGAAATGACCGTAAAGCCGGGGTGGAAGGAAACAACACGCTCCGCCATCGTGTGTAGATTCTAGAGCTGGTTACAATTTACTCATGTCATCAGGCGGTTGTGTATCTTGTATGCGAGTAGCTTGATAAGGTATCAGGAGAAAGGGATGGGGTGGGGGGGCGGTAAAGGAGTAAAGGGAGGAAAGGTATGATATCTATCTCCTCGCTTTTGGAATGGGTAGTATTTGAGTATTTGTCTCCCCGTTCCCTTAGCTCCTTATATCTCTCCAGATCGTAATCAAATGTCTTTTTCGATACATCATCGAATTATCGATCAATGATCGTCCACTGTTTGCAGACAGCTCCCTTTCCCTCTAGGCTTGCACGAGAAATGCCAGGAGTTTGAAGAAGGCCCAATCGATGCATATGTTACAACCCGTCTGTACCTCACCTCCATCTAGACCTTCTCTCCACGATCAAAAGCCTCAGGCCACACCAATCCGCTCCCCCTCCAAACCCCCCAAGCACCGATCCCACCAACTCCCCGTCTCCACCACCACCACCGCCACACCCCCCTCCCTTCCCACCACCGCATACCCAACGCCATTCCCACACGTCGCCCTCACATAACCCCCCTCAACGCCCAACTCCCCCCATCCAACCACATCCGCATACGGCCAACTCCTCCCCCGCGGCAGCTCCGGAAACCTGACCCCGCGATCGACGAGCATCTTCACCATTACCACGGCCACGACGCATTGGCCGCTCTGGTAGCGTATCGGTAGTGAGAGGGAGTGCGGGACGGAGGGGAAAGAGGCCCAGGAGCGGGCGGGGGTGGAGATGAAAGTTCCGGGTTCGGGGCCGTAGGTGGACTGATCGTCGAGGAGGGACTGAAGGGCGGTTTCGCACGAGGGGGCGATGTTGTGGTGGTATTGGGACCAGGTGGGATCGGCGACGCAGTGGCGGATCGGGGGTGGGAACGGGCTGGAGATGTTGGTTGGGGGATGGAGTGGGAGGGTGAGAGCTGTGGCTGTGGTGGTGGTGTGGAGGAGTAAGAGGGTGAGGAACGTGTTGAGTAGGTGATCGGCGGTTTGGTGGCGCTTCATATTCGGATTAGCCGAGTAGGACGGATGTTGTATTGGGGAGAACAAGAATGTTGAGCGTCTTCGAGGCCATTTTGTTGTGCATGAACCCCCACGAGAAGATGCGCGAATGTGGAGAGCACGTTCGTGAATGCTGGCATCGTGGCGAGGAGTGAGAGTCGCGACTAGAAAGGGATTGAAAGTGGCTTAGCGGGAGCAGATAACCTTTTTCTCGGTCACACCAGTATTATGGTTATAATGCCACACGTGCGATCTTCATATGGCGGATCGGTTAATGTTGTGATTGCGATGCATTGCATTGGTTTGGCGCCAACGGTTCACATTGTATCGCCAATAAGGTGTGCGGGTGTCGGAATGTGGATTCCTGGCGAGAGTATGAAGCCCATTCAATACTTTTGCATGGAGATCGTGGACCCATGTCTGTATTGCTGTACTCTGTAATGTGAGCCTGTTTGCAGTGTTGAATAAACACATCCTTGCTGGTCCAGGGTTGCACTTTCTGATTAGCATATTGCAGATCATGCGAAACCTTAGCACACTAAACTTTACCGTCACCAATATACCCTAGCTTGACCTGAATCAAGATCACGTTGAAAGATCTAGGTAGTGTAAAAGAGTAAGCCTGTGGTAATGGTGTATCAGGGGAATTTACCTTCTCTTACCTGCTCTTTTTGCACGCATAAACTGGAGTGACTGTATAAGTATGAGGGGACTTTCACCGTCCCATTCTTCTCTGTTCGTGTCTTGGGTTGAAGCCGGCGCATCAAGAATACGTACCACCTTTCGTAAGGACCTAGCAGGCGAAAAGGTCGGCCGTGCCACGCGATCGGTAATTATACTCAAGCTCGCTTCATTTCCATTGATAAGCATGTCGCTGCTGATGATAAAGCTACTTCAGTCCTGGCGATGTAGCAATCCTTAGTCTCGATCAAGCGGCTATTGAAGTGACGTAGACTCAGGCATATTACAACAATCAGGTTAACAAATCTCTGCAAGGCACTGTATTCGATCTCGGAAAAACATGAGAGCGGAAAATAGAGCTAAAATGTCGTTGTTAAAAAACCATGAAGAGGATAGCGGCGAACACTCAACACAGGTAACGGCACGAATAGCGATTCCACATGCACAGGTACGATCATCCACGGGTTACCATGGCAGACATCGCATCAACCTCATTTGTTGGCGCGAACATCAACGCGATAGGCATGTTCACTGCTGTGCTATATACCTTGGCGAGTGACTCGTTTCTCTCAACATGATCACTGTCAGGCATTGGCAGCGGCAAGTCCTCCGCGCTAAACGGATCAGGCATTCTTAACTATTGACAAGGCGTCCAATGGCAACGGCTCCCTGTAATAGGATCTTGAACGAGCGCTGTCCCTTGTGTCAAATAAGATGTTGTAGTACGATATAATTTGAGAGCCGATATTCGAGACACGTTATGGAGAGGAACGAGTCAGCGTGAATTTCCCTGACAGGCTACCGCCAATAACAACGCGGAATCCGTGCAATGAGCAGTTGAAGAGGTCCAGGCCATCCAGAAGCCCTGCGATTCAATGACCCAGGCAAAGAGATGTCAGCACACATGTGCAATACACACCTTCGCGAGAAAGTGGGATCCGGAGTCATGCTATAGGTTCAAACCAGTTTTCATCAGCCTGATAATACGACAGTCAAGCAAAATACTTGCAAGGTACGCTTACCCCACGCCGCCGTTCGAGAATAGAGACAAAAGTCTCGTTGTTCACGCTTTGTGGCAAAACAGCACTTGATAACAAAGGCAACAAAAACAGTAAGACAACCCCTCTAGATAATGAGTGCCGGCGAGTGAAAGCGTGGAATCTTGAAACTAAGTTGTCTCAACAAAGCTGGTCTTTGCTTTAGAGGCTAGTTTTCCTCGAGCTTGAAGATGGTCAAATATTGCACATTGCCGCTTATAGAAAACAAAATATTGATCTAACCGTACGATCAAGGATATTTCGGGATTGAATTACCTAGGCAATTTTTTCTTGCTCTAATTTACGCAGAAAGTGACGAAGTTTTGACTTCAGAGTATCCAGAATGGCCCGAAAAACAAGATCAACAACAGCCAAGAAAGCCTCAGAATGTGGAACACGCGAAATCAAGGGTGAGAGATTGAGACAAGTCAAGAACTCGCGTATCATACGATCGAGCCAGCAGGACCGTCGAGGTCGAAGTGCTGAAGAGGAACAAGAGGCTTGCCCCAACGACTTCTCAGTCATTGACTTTCATCAAACCTACGGTTCCTTCCTTACACGGAGGAACCCAATTTCGCAGGACGTGGATCCAGATATTGCCAAGTATTGGAACATGTTGAGCACAACTCCTGCCATGCTACAACTCCGGGCCCAGGACGTTGGAGATCATTACCGCGCAGCATTCAAGCACTTCTTCAACCTTGACCCTATCAGCTTACATGGACATGTGAGTGATGCAGCGAATCCTTTTCTCTTGACCAGTCTATTGATGCATCTTACGGCCCACTCGGCAGAAGATTCTGACTTTTACTTTCTCAGCGAGGATGACAGGGTAGCACCTCGTATTGCGACCACAGATGCCTCTTATGGCGGGGGATATGGGCCGCTGGCTTACAACGCTTCAGTCCCGTTGATCCGACCAGTAGCGTGTGGAGCGAGACCATTTGTGATAAACACCCGAATCCCCGCCAGGATTGATGACCAGGTAAGACTTGCAAAGAAAGGAGGCTGCGTGGTCTTGGTCGCTGAGATTGTACGCGCTGCGGATGGTACGGTGATTAGCGCAGCAGGATGGAAAGCTCTGTTGCGTTCTTGCGAACGGCATTGTCTAGTTCTTGTCGTCGACGAAGCATTGACAGCTATCCGATGCGGTGCACCTTTCGCTCACCAACTCCCACAGTATCGGGAGTCCGGACTTCCAGACTTGGTTCTCTTTGGGAAGGCCGTCAGAACAAATGGCATTGCGATTGAATGGCAGGGTATCAACATTCGGAAACTAGCAATCACCGATGAGGATACGCGTTCCTTTATTATTGCCTCGTGGCAAGAACGATATACTGAGATGGCACCTCTAGCAGATCTTCTGATTTCAACGGGGACTCTCACCTTGGCGAAAATGGAAGATTGGCCGGGCCGCGCTCGGAAGATTGGAGTGATTCTCCGCGACATCATTGGGGATGAAGGGTTTGCCAGGCCTAGAGCGATAGGTGGTCTCCACAGTCTGATCTATTTGCGCCGAAGAGATTACGTTCGTACTTCGTCTCCTGTGATGGGCGCACACAATGGTAAGTTCATTCGTTGGTTGCCAGTCATGGATGAGGTAATGATGTCCAAGGACGAACTCAAAACCAAGGTGTTTGGGAGGGGCAGCTTGGCACATCGCAGGCGGGTAGCGAAGTGGTTTGCAAGTATGGCGCTGCAGCCGCGTTGGTGTGCCAGATGCGGTGAAGGGGCTGGGATCGAGAAGAGAAGGTTGTGTCTCAGATGTGTGGCAAATCGGTGTGAGGACTGCGAGCCTGGGGTACATATTTGCCCTATGGAAGGATTTGAGGTTTGATTAGTTGAACAGAGTATTCTCGTATCCAGCATGATTAGTGCCTCAAGACTTTGGCGTTGAATGGAAAGCTTTGACGTGCCAGAATGAGAATGACTCCATGACGCTGGCTGTTCATAGTAGCATGTTCTCTCCATATGGGACTTTGAGCATGAATCGGAGATCCTCTTATCAACACGGCCAGGGGAGGACATTCACTATGAACCTACCGTTCAGGAAGATACAACGAGAAAAGAGCACTGCAGCCTCAGACCGTTGGAAGAGGAGAAGTCTTGCCATCCGCTAGCGACTGCTGTGGCATAAGCTGAATGAATGGTAGATGCGGCAGAATGCATTTGACCCAATCTTCCATGGTTGCTGAGGTACAACAACGAATGAAGAGCAGGGCCTTAAAGTGCGCAATCTGTGATACTGATGCGGCTATACCAATATCCTCTTCACGGTGATACCATCCTGATGACATTCACTCAAGCTGTGCCACGATGGAAGTAAAGCGACCCGTAAGATGAGTTGTGGAGGACGAAAGAGATTGTATGTTGTAAGAAGCAGGAAATGACTTTTCAATATTTGCCGAAGTGCCGAGTCGCCAAGCCGCTAAGCCGCTAGCCCTGCTCGAGAACGTCATGCCAAGTCTCAAATTGAAGCATTCGTCGACGATTGGTAAGGTCTTCAAACTTTGCGTCTAATTTTGGAGTCCCCCTCTTCTTCAATTCTCCTCCCCAATGGGCCCTCACTATCCCTTGACATCGATACGATGCAGACCGGAAAGGTAGACCCGTACGACTTCGACAATCAGTCCGGATGGCGAGCCTATCGAGTCCTCCGCCCAGGTTGGGGCATGTATAACGATATCAGGAGACGGCTGCCGTACTACCGGAGCGATATCACTGATGCATGGACCTATCGGACGTTCGCAGCCACTGTCCGCATCTACTTTGTGAAGTGTGCCTCCATACAAGTATCATATTCAGAGTAAACCAGCTAATCGACGTGAAGTCTCCTTCCAGCATTAGCATTCATCATTGACATGAACCGCCGCACAGGCGGGTTCTACGGTGTCAACGAGGCACTCTTCTCTTCTGCACTTGCGTGCATGGTTTTCAGTATTCTGGGAGCTCAGCCGATTACCGTGGTTGGCATTACCGGTCTAATATCTCTATTCAATTACACCATCTATGATATTATCAAGCTACATGATGTGTCTCTCTACCCCCAATTCATGGTATGGGTAGCCATATGGGCCGCTATTTTCCACTGGATATTTGCCATATTCAATTTCTGCGATTACATGCGCTACGTGACAGATTTTTCGAGCCAGTCGTTCGGAGCTTATGTTGGAATTATATACTGCAGTGTGTCAAAACCCTCACTCTGATCAATAATTCTCCCTGAGCTGATGAAAGTGCAGTCAAGGGTGTTGAGCTGCTAATTGGAGAATTCGAAAGCGACGGACCTACGGATGGCTTCATGAGTGTTACAATAGCATTGTTGTTTTTCTTCACTGTTTACGCATTGGAGATGATTGGATCAGGTGTATGGTTTCGGCCCGGGACTCGTGGTTTTATCGCCGATTATGCTTATCCGGTCAGCTCCAGGATCTATGTATAACTTCAGCGAGTGCTCATACCAGCAGATTGCGACAATCTTCTGGACAGGCTTCGCACATTTTCCAGGCCAGCTGAGAGCGACGAACGTTCACAGATTGCCTCACACCTGGGCATTTTACCCGACCGTCGATAGAAATTGGTTGATTGACTTCTGGAACCTGGATGTCAAATGGATCTTTGTAGCTTTGCCCATTGGCTTCCTACTAATGCTTCTTTTCTACTACGATCATGTAGGTTTCAAGAGCCCTGAAATTGAAAGAGATGTAATACTGACTACTGCCAAAGAATCAAAGCAGCGTAACAGCCCAAGCACGACACTTCCCACTCAAGAAACCAGGCGGCTTCCACTGGGACTTTTTCCTGCTCGGATGCACCAGCTTCATCACCGGTATAATCGGCCTACCTTTGCCAAACGGACTGGTACCGCAAGCTCCTGTTCACACCGACTCTTTGACCGAGTATCGGGCCGAAGTCAAGATAATCAGGACGGTAGAAGGCCAGGAGATCCGGCAACTGGATCTCATCGCGGACAGTGTAGTGGAGCAGCGCATCTCCCATTTCCTCATGGGCTTGGCTATCATTGGAACAATGACCGGTCCGCTTTTGGTTGTCCTGAATTTGATACCAATAGCATTGTTCGGGGGTGTGTTCTTTGTCGTTGGGGTATGTCTATTCTACACCTAACATATTCCAAAGAGCTGATTGATCATTGACGGTCTAGTGGGGCGGTCTTGAGAGCAACGGCATCACAGCGAAGATCATATATCTCATCCGGGAACCGCGCTTCGTTCAGCGCGACGAGCCGCTTTTACAGATACCGAAGAAGCGTATATTGTTCTATCTCTTTTGGCAAATCTTCGGGATCACAGCTACCGTTGGAGTATCCCAAACAATCGCAGGGATAGGTAATGCCTGCTCTAGCATCAGGAAAACGTCATTATACATGCTCACAGCTGGCCCTAGGATTTCCCGTCCTCATTATAGCGCTAATCCCCCTCCGCTGGAACATCCTGCCAATGATGTTCACAGCAAAAGAGCTCCGCGTGCTAGACGCGCCCACTGCAGATAATGACGTTGTACTCGCCAGTCTAGGTGGCAAGCCAAGGATGCCAAAGGACATGGATGAAGGAGCAGAGTCCGAGAGCCCCGACACGATGCAAGGTAGCAGCAACAATGTTGCTGCTGCAGAAGAGGACAAGTGGTCTGCTGCAGAGCGAGGGATGCCTTGCGAGGGTTTGAGAGAACGTGCTGGAGGATGGAAGGAGGCGTGAATAGTAGAATTACTTACGATATCACTTACATCCAAGAGAGTGGCAGTATAAGAACACTACGATTACGTACCATATCACTTACAGCCAAAATTAGTAGCAGTCCACCATCCTCAATACTCACAACCCATATCAATCCTCCACCCTACCCCCTCAATTCCTCTACTCCTATCAGAGGCCCACTTATCACTCGCCCTCAAAAAAAACCCAAACGCCAGCCCTCCCCCTCATCGCCCCAAAAGTCAAACACCCTACCAATAAGTTTACATAACCGCATTCTGCCCACCAGTACCCATCAGCGCCCATGAATATATCGTTGAACTCCAAACCCCCTGCTATCCTCATGAGCTTTTATGTCTCAGCACACGCCTGATTGACGTGACTGCGCACAGTATTATATTGCAAAACCGATAGATCAATGATTAGCTATAGGTACTGTACCGCCTTGACATTCTACACAACCCCTTCAAATGTGAGAGCGATAGACTATAGTCCACGACCCCCTGTTTCAAAATCGCCTCTTAAATAGACGGTATGTTGGAGACATCCAGTATGGTGAGATCAATACCTTGTCGCCCGCGAGGGGAGATTGTGGGTCGCAGAGGTATGTAGAGATGGTAACGAGCTAGTGATAATGAAGAAGAACGATCGCGAAGGTCGGTTGTAAGGCGGTAGACAAGTCTAGGACATTATTAGCAGTATAAACTCCCCACCCTATCAGTCCCCAACCACCAATCA
>JAABUX010001684.1_pt1 | contig 32771 bp, 26 predicted proteins | sample 5561851 | NCBI WGS metagenome assembly JAABUX01 (sample SAMN10711883, study PRJNA513361) | rock metagenome | isolation source: Antarctica rocks | place: Antarctica: Victoria Land, Richard Nunatak red sandstone | collected 2016-01-03
TCGACGACAAGGCGCACCACGGGTTCGCGCGCTACGAAGGTCGCGAGCGTCGCGCAGAGCAGCAGCGCGGCCATCGCGCTCAGCGCGCCGGGCCATCCCACGATATCGACGAACCCGATCGCGCCGGCGCCGGCGACGAGCAAGGCAATTCGATAGCCCCACACATAGGCGGCCAGGGCGACACCCTGCTTTCGTTCAGGAAACGTCTCGACCCTCCATGCGTCGATGACGATGTCCTGGCTGGCCGAGAGAAATGCGAGGGCGGCGGCGAGGGCCAACGTCGGCAATGGCGTTATCGCCGGGTTCGACCCCGCCATCGCCAAGCACGTGGCCGCCAAGAGCGGCTGGATCACGAGAAGCCATCCGCGGCGCCGGCCGAATCGCGCCATCGGAGCCGGCGGCCGCACATGGTCGAGCAACGGCGACCACAGGAATTTCAACGAGTAGGCGATGCCGATATTGGCCGTCAGCCCGATCACGTAAAGGGACGAGGTGCCCTCGCTCAACCACTGCCGCAGGGTAAAACCCGACAGAGGCAGCGGCAGGCCGGCGAAGAAGCCGAACGCGCCCATCAGCAGGATCGCGCGATGTTCTTCCGATCGGGGAGGGTTCGCCACCGGGTCAGACGATTGTCGCCGACCGACCGGCGGGCGACAATCTCCGGCGGAAAACGATTTCCGCCGGAGACTGAGATCGGCTGATTATTGAGCGGTCGACGGCGTCATGTGGCGAGCGTGGCGACGATGACGACGGCGACGGCCGGTGCTGCGCGGCATCTCGCTGGTGCTCATCTCGCCGCCGACCAGCGGCGCGGCCGAACTCGACATCGGCACGCCGGGGCTGCGCGAGCCGCCGATGACGCCGGTGCCGCCAGCGGGCGTGCCCTGCGAGTTGCTCGGCGCGGTGGTGCTCGGAATGCCGCCGGGGGGAGCGTTGGTCGCGCCCTGCGCATAGGCGAGCACAGGGGCGGAGATCATGGCAGCAAAGGCAGCAAAGGAAGTACGGCGTGTCATTGACATGATGGAAGGCTCCCGGTCACGAGGGAGCAAAAACGCCCCTCTGCGCGCCGCAGACCACAACAAAGTGGCTGCCGCGGCAAGTGGTATTATGCTGCGTCGCTATCGCCTTTTCGCTCGGCCCGCTTGCGTTCGTTCGGGTCGAGATGGCGCTTGCGCAACCGGACCGCGCCGGGCGTGACTTCGACCAACTCGTCGTCCTCGATGTAGGCGATGGCCTGCTCGAGGCTCATCCGCCGCGGCGGGATCAGCAACATCGCGTCGTCTTTGCCGGCGGCGCGAATATTGGTCAGCTTCTTCTCCTTGATCGGATTGATCTCGAGATCCGACCCGCGGCTGTGCTCGCCCAGGATCATGCCGACATAGACCTTTTCGCCCGGATCAACGAACAAGGTTCCACGCTCCTGCAGGTAGAACAAGGCGTAATGAACCGCCTCGCCGCCCTCGCTGCTGATCAAGCTGCCATTGCGGCGACCCTCGATCGGGCCGGCCCAGGGCTCGTAGCCAAGGAACATGCGGTTCATGATCCCCGAACCGCGCGTATCGGTCAGAAACTCGCCGTGATACCCGATCAGCCCGCGGCTCGGCATGCGGAACGTGAGCCGCACCTTGCCGCCGCCCGACGGCCGCATGTCCTGCATCACGCCCTTGCGCTTGCTGATCTTCTCGACCACCACGCCCGAATACGGTTCATCGACGTCGACCAGCACCTCCTCGAACGGCTCGACCTTGTCACCGTCCTCGTCGGTCTTGGTCAGCACGCGCGGGCGCCCGATCGTCAGCTCGAAGCTCTCGCGGCGCATCGTCTCGATCAGGACGCCAAGCTGCAACTCGCCGCGGCCGGCGACCTCGAACGCGTCGGACTCGTTGCTCTCGGTGATTTTGATGGCCACGTTGCCCTGCGTCTCGCGCATCAGGCGGTCCCGGATCTGGCGGGAGGTGACCTTCTTGCCTTCCTTGCCGCCAAGCGGGCCGTCGTTGACGCGGAACGTCATCGCCAGCGTCGGCGGATCGACCGGGATCGCGTGCAGCGGCCCGGCCAGTTCCGGCGCACCCACAGTGTCCGGCACGGTCGCGTCCTCGAGGCCGGCGACCGCGACGATGTCGCCGGCCTCCACCTCTTCCACCTGCACCCGATCCAGCCCGCGATAGCCCATCAGCTTGGTCAGCCGGCCGGTCTCGACCACCGTTCCGTCCGCCCGAAGCACCTTGACCGGCATGTTGAGCCGGGCGCGGCCCTGCTCGACCCGGCCGGTCAGCACGCGGCCAAGAAAGTTGTCGTAGTCGAGAATGGAAGCCACCATCGCGAAAGGGGCTTCCTTGTCGAGCGAGGTGGGCGGCACGTGCGACATCACCAGATCGAACATCGGCGCCAGATCCTTGCGCGGACCGTCCATCGTCGTATCGGCCCAGCCTTGGCGGCCCGAAGCGTAGAGCATCGGGAAGTCGAGTTGCTCGTCGGTCGCGCCGAGGGCGGCGAACAGGTCGAACATCTCGGTATGGACCTCGTCGGCGCGGGCGTCGCCGCGGTCGACCTTATTGACCACGACGATCGGCTTGATCCCGCGCTGGAGCGCCTTGCCGAGCACGAACTTGGTCTGCGGCAGCACGCCCTCGGCCGCGTCGACGAGGACGATGGCGCCGTCGACCATGCCCAGGATCCGCTCCACTTCGCCGCCGAAATCGGCGTGGCCAGGGGTGTCGACGATGTTGAGGCGGCTGTCGCGCCACATCACGCTGGTGCATTTGGCCAGGATGGTGATGCCGCGCTCACGCTCGAGATCGTTCTTGTCCATCGCACGCTCGGCAACTTGCTGATGCTCGCGGAAAGCGCCCGACTGGCGCAACAGCTGGTCGACCAGCGTGGTCTTGCCATGGTCGACGTGGGCGATGATGGCGATGTTGCGGATGTCCATGGGTCGCTCGGCACAAGTTGGAAGGCGGGACCCCCAATATGGATGGCCGCGTTGCTGCGGTGCAGAAATAGGCGAGTAGCCGCCCCGATGCGAGGCCTAATGTGCGGCCTTGCCAGAAATCGTCTCAGCCGAGGGCGCGGACCAGTGCCGAGAGGTCGGTCAGCGGCCGGGCTCCGAAATGCTCGATTACGGCAGCCGCGGCCTGGCTGCCGAGCCGGCCGCAGGTGGGCAGGTCGCGGCCTTTGGCGTGAGCGGCCAGGAAGCCGGCGGCGTAGGCGTCCCCGGCGCCCGTGGTATCGACCAGCCGGGCCGGCGCAGCTTCGATCTCGACCCGCTCGGCCCCGCGCAGGATCACGCTGCCGGCCTCGCCCCGGGTCAGCGCGGCCGTGGCGACGTGCCGGCCGGCCTGCGTCGCGGCGCCCTCGAAGTCGTTTTCCTCGTAGAGGCTGCAGATTTCGGCCTCGTTGGCGAACAGGATGTCGACGTGGTCGCGCACCAGGTCGCGGAACGCCTGGCGATGCCGATCGACGCAGAACGCGTCGGACAGCGAGAGCGCGACCTGGCGGCCCGCCTCGTGCGCCAGCTCGGCCGCGCGCAGGAACGCGGCCTGGGCCTGTGGCGGGTCGAACAGATAGCCTTCGAGATAGATGATGGAACTATCACGGATCACGGATTCGTCGAGATCCTCCCTGGCAAAGTCGACGCAGGCGCCAAGGAACGTGTTCATCGTGCGCTGCGCGTCGGGCGTGACCAGGATCAGGCAGCGCGCGGTCGGCGCGGCGCCGGCCAAGGGCGGAGTCGGATAGTGCACGCCGGCGCTGGTGATGTCGTGGCGGAATACGCGGCCGAGTTCGTCGTCGGCCACCTTGCCGAGGAACGCCACCCGCGCACCCAGCCCGGCCGCCACCGCGCACGTGTTGGCCGCCGACCCGCCGCTGCTCTCCTGGCCCGGCGGCATCGCCCGATACAGCGTCTCGGCGTCTTCGGCCGAGATCAGCCGCATGCTGCCCTTGCGCATGTCGTGGCGGGAGAGGAAGTCGTCTTGCGTCAAGGTGACGACGTCGACGATGGCGTTGCCGATGCCCGCGAGGTCGAACCGGGGAGGTGACATGTGGGCTCCTGTTGCGAAATCCGCCCGCGCCTATCATCCAGAGACCTTTCCGCCAAGGACGCTTCATGTTTCAGCCATTGATCCGCGCCGTTTCGCAACTCGATGACCGGGTGTTCCTCGGCGTGACGCTGCAAAGCCTGGCGCTGTCGCTGTCGTCGTTCCTGGCGCTGATGGCCGGGTCGTTCTGGCTGCTGACGCAATGGGTGGGGCAGGGGGGATGGCTCGGCTGGCTCGCCGGGCTGCTGGGCGGCCTGGGCGTTCTGCTCGCGGCGGTGTGGCTATTCGTGCCGGTCGCGCTGCTGATCGCGACGCTGTACGTCAACCAGATCTCGGACGCGGTGGAGCGGCGTTTCTATCCGGCCGAGCCGCCCGCGCGCCCGGCGCCGTGGGCGGAGCAGGGTTGGGACGGGCTGGTGCTGTCGTTGCAGGTCGGGCTGTTGCAGATCGTCGCGCTGGTCGCGTCGGTGACGCTGCCGGGCATCGGGTTCGTACTGGGGATCGGGGTGACCGGGTGGGCGATCGGGCGCGGCCTGTTCGTCAGCGTCGCGATGCGGCGGATGGGGCGGCCGGCGGCGTTGGCTGCGTATCGGCGGCGGCGCCTCGCGGTGATCGTGCCGGGGATCGCGCTGGCGCTGCTGAGCTTGGTGCCGCCGCTCAACTTGCTCGTGCCGGTGCTGGGGATCGCGGCGATGGTGCACGTCTCGGCGTCGCGCACCGGGTTGTGACGGAACCTGCGTGCGTGTTAGGCCAAGCCGTCGCTCAATGGAGCCAAAGTCGCAAAAGGAGTGTCCGCTTGTTCAAGCGCCGCAGACCAGAAGACGGACCCGAGACGCCCTCCGACAAGCTTGCGGTCGGCATGCCTTCGCCGAGCCCGTTTGCCAAACCCGCGACGCCGCCGGTCGGCGCCCCACCCCCCAGCCCAGCTTCGAAGGAGACTCCCCCCATGGGTCGAACGCCATATCCCGCTCCCCCGCAGCCCCAGCCGCAGCCGTCGGGCGGCGCGCCCAATCCGGCGATGCCGATGGGCGGCGTCGCGGGCGCCCCGCGCCCGACCGGTGCGCCGCCGCCCCGGCCGCAAGCCGCTGAGCGCCGCACGCTGGTGGTCGGCCGCGGCATCACGGTGCAGGGCACCGTCCAGGACGCCGAGCGCCTCGTCGTCGAGGGCACGGTCGAGGCGAGCATGATCCGCGCGACCGACCTCTCGATTGCCCAGGGCGGGATCTTCAAGGGCGCCGTCGAGGTCGAGGAGGCCGAGATCGCCGGCACCATCGACGGAACGCTGACCGCGCGCAGCAACCTGATCGTGCGCGCTACCGGCAAGGTGCTGGGCACGGCGAATTACCGTCGCCTGCAGGTTGAGGATGGCGGCCAGATCACCGGCGAACTAAAGATGACGGCCGAAGGCGGCCGCATCGAGCCGGCTAAGACCGCCGAGACGCCCTAACCCATACAGCGCGATGGCCCATACAGCGCGATGGCCCAGACTGCGCGATGGCCTAGACAGCGCGATGGCCTAGACAGCGCGATGGCTAGACTTCGCGATGGCCGGGCGGATGACCCGGCCATCGCCGCCTCAGTTCACGATCCGCGAGTGCTTCTTCGTGTCACGCATCGTCGCGTAGACGAGCAGCGAGCCGAAGATCAGCGCGGTGATATAGATGAAGAACCAGCTCTCGTGGCCCTGGTCCTTGAACCAGAGCGCGATGTAGGGCGCAGTGCCGCCGAACAGGCTCGCCGCCAGCGCGTAGGGGATGCCGACGCCGAGCGCTCGTACGCCGGCAGGGAAAAGTTCGGCTTTCACCACCGCATTGATGCTGGTGTAGCCGGACACGATCACCAGGGCGAAGAGCAGCAGCACGAGGATCGTGCCGAAATCGCGCGTGCCGGCCATCGTCGTCATGATCCAATAGGTGAACAGCGTTCCGGCGATGCCGAACCAGAGCAGCACCGGCTTGCGTCCGACCCGGTCGCTGAGCGCACCCAGCACCGGCTGCATGGCCGCAAAGCAGAACAGGGTGATGAACGAGAGCAGGTTGGCCTGTTCGCGCGGCAGCTTGACGGTGTTGGCCAGGAAGGTCGGCATGTAGGTGCTGAAGGTGTAGAACGCCGCCGTGCCGCCCATGGTCAGGCCGAACACGAGCAGCAGCTCGCGCGGGTGTTTGAAGACTTCGCGCAGCGGGTTCCCGCGCCTGGTCGCGGCGGCCTGGAGGAACTCCTCGCTCTCGTCCAGGTTGCGGCGCAGGTAGAAGCCGAACACCGCGCAGCCCGCGCCGATCAGGAACGGCACCCGCCAGCCCCAGCTCTCGAGCTGCTCGGCGGTGAGCAGGCCCTGCATGACGAGCAGCACCAGCGCGGCGAGGACCTGGCCGCCGATCAGCGTGACGTATTGGAACGAGCTGTAGAAGCCGCGATGCCGCGAGACGGCGATTTCGGACAGGTAGGTGGCCGAAGTCGCGTATTCGCCGCCGAGCGAGAGGCCTTGCACCAGGCGCGCGAAGAGCAGGAGCGCGGGCGCTCCGATGCCGATCTGGGCATAGGGCGGGATGATGGCGATGATCAGCGAGCCGACGCACATCAGCGTCACCGAGAGCGTCAGTGCGGCCCGGCGCCCGGCCCGGTCGGCATAGCTGCCGATCAGAATGCCACCGACCGGGCGGATGAAGAAGGCGATCGCGTAGATGCCGAACACCGTCAGGAACTGGGCGGTCGGGTCTTTGCTATTGGAGAAATACTTGGCGAAATAGAGCGCGAACGAATTGTAGACATAGAAGTCGTACCACTCGATGAGATTGCCGACCGAGCCGCCGAAGATGTTCTTGAGCCGGCGACCGACCTCGGCGGGGTGCTCGTCGGCGAGCGGGTTCAGGCTGGTGTTGCTCAAGGACGGCTTCCTTCCGCGATCTTCTTCGGCGCTTCGATGCTAGCCCAAGCGGGGGGGCGTGCAACCGCGCCGGAAGCTTGTATGGAGAGGCTTGATCGAAGGGGGGGACGCATGCAGGCGCCATTGGCCGGGCTTCGGGTGATCGAGTTCACGCATATGGTCATGGGGCCTGCTTGCGGGTTGGCGCTGGCCGATCTCGGGGCGGACGTGATCAAGGTCGAGCCCGCCGGCAAGGGCGACCTGACACGGACGCTGAAAGGCGCCGGCACCGGGTTCTTCGCCATGTTGAACCGCAACAAGCGCAGCTTCGCCGCCGATCTGCGGTCCGAGGCGGGGCTGGCGCAGGTTCGGTCGCTGTTGGCGTCGGCCGATGTGATGATCGAGAATTTCCGGCCTGGGGCGCTGGACAAGTTGGGCCTGTCCTACGCCGCGTTGCGGGCGGTCAACCCGCGACTGATCTACTGTAGTTGCAAGGGGTTCCTGCCGGGGCCGTATGATCACCGGGTCGCGCTGGACGAGGTGGTGCAGATGATGGGCGGGCTGGCTTACATGACCGGGTTGCCGGGCCGGCCGATGCGGGCGGGCAGTTCGGTCAACGATATCCTGGGCGGCACGTTCGCCGCCGTCGGGATCCTGGCCGCGCTCGAGGAGCGGCATCAGACCGGGGTCGGCAAACACGTGCAGTCCGGCCTGTTCGAGACCAATGCGGTGCTGGTGGCGCAGCACATGGCCCAAGCGTTCATCAGCGGCGAGAACCCGCCGCCGATGGGGATCAAGCGGCCAGCCTGGCCGATCTACGACATCTTCGATTGCGCCGACGGCGAGCAGGTGTTCGTGGGCGTGGTGACGGACACGCAATGGCAGCTGTTCTGCGAGAAGTTCGGGCTCGATGGCCTGGCCGGCGACCCGGCGCTCGACACGCAGGACGCAAGGCGGGCCGCGCGCGACTGGGTCATTCCAATCGTGGAGGAGGCTCTGCGTCGCTACACCAAGGCCGAGTTGATGGACAAATGCGAGACGCTGGGCCTGCCGTTCGCACCCATCGCCCAGCCCTGGGACCTGTTCGAAGACCCGCATTTGGCCGGGTCGGGCGGGCTCGTGCCGCTTACTCTGGCCGATGGGCGCACCATCAACCTGCCGGCTTACCCGCTCGCGCTCGATGGCGAGCGGCTGTCGCTGCGGCGGGATTTGCCGACGCTCGGCCAGCATACCGACGAAATCCTGGCCGAGATCGGCACGGTCGACCCGTCATGCAACGTATCCGGGGTTTCCGCGTAGAGGTCGCGACCAGAACAGATCGAGGCGGGAAGATGGCAAGTGATGGCGATTTGCTCGCCGCGATCAGGCTCCGGGCCTACTTCATGTGGGAGAAGGCCGGACGGCCCGACGGCGGCGATATCGCGTTCTGGGACGAAGCCCGGCGGGAGATCGAGCAAGAAAAGCCGGCGCCGATCGAGGCGCCGGCTGATCTGGCCTAGAGCATTTTCCGATCAGGAATCACCTGATCGGAATTCATGCTTTTTTATCAATGAGCTAGAGTACTGCTCCCGAGCCAATCGGCTCGGGAAGTGCTCTAGGCGGCCTGGGGCGCCTAGAGCCGATCCGAGTACAGCTTCCGCAGCTTGACCACCTTGGGCGGAATCATCGCGCGGCAATATCCGTTCCAAGGATTGCGGTTGAAGTAATCCTGGTGCTCGTCTTCACCCGGATAAAACGTCTCGAGCGGCACGATCTCGGTGACGATCGGGTTTGGCCAGACGCCTTCGGTGGCGATCTCGCTCATTACCTCACGTGCCACGCGGGCTTGTGCGGCCGAATGGGTCAGGATGATGGAGCGGTATTGCGGCCCTGCGTCGTTGCCTTGGCGATCTTTGGTGGTCGGGTCGTGCATGGCGAAGAAAATGCGCAACAGGTCCTCGTAGCTGATCACATCCGGATCGAAGCTGAGTTGGACCACTTCAGCGTGGCCGGTCCGCTTGCCGCAGACCATGTCATAGGTGGGGTTTGGCACGTAGCCGCCGGCATAGCCCGAGACGGAGCGATGCACTCCGCGCAGGGACAAGAACAGCGGCTCGATACACCAAAAACAGCCGCCGCCCAGGGTCGCTAGTTCAGTCGCCATGGGACCTCCTTGGTTCACCCGGATATAGCGATGCGCGGGCCGGGACCAAGAGGCTCAGGCGGAAGCTGCGGCTGCGAGCGCCTTCTGGCCGATGACAGCCCGCATGGCATCCTGCAGCGCATCCCAGCGAAACGGCTTGGGCAGGAAGGTCCGATTGGTGTCCGGATCCTGGCGACCGCTCATGAGCAGCATCGGCAGGCTCGGCAGCGACGCATAGAGGCGCCGGCTCAGCTCGATGCCGTCCATTACCGGCATGTTCACGTCCGAGACGACGATGTCGATATGGTCGATCTCGTCGAGCCGGCGCAGGGCGTCCGCGCCATCTTCGGCGACATAGACGCGGTATCCGTCTGCCTCGAGCAGCCAGGTGACGAGCTCGCGGATCGCGGGATCGTCGTCGACCATGAGGACCGAAATTTGTTCGGGAGCGAGGGCCATGGACGGATTATGATCGACAAAGGTTAACGGAAAGCTAAGGGGTGGCCAGTCTTCATGCCGATGCGTAATGTCTCGTTCGGAGAGGGAACGGGCACCATGGCGTCGGTATCGATACGGGGCGTGCGCAAGGCATTCGGTTCGACCCCGATCTTGCACGGGGTGAGCATCGACATCGCGGACGGGGAATTCACCGTGCTGGTCGGGCCATCCGGCTGCGGCAAGAGCACGCTGCTGCGGATGATCGCGGGCCTGGAGGAGATCGACGGCGGCGAGATCCTGATCGGCGGCCGGGTCGTCAACAAGGTGCCGCCGAAGCAGCGCGACATCGCGATGGTGTTCCAGAACTACGCGCTCTACCCGCACATGACGGTGCGCGACAACATGGCGTTCAGCCTCGATCTGGCACGGGCGCCGAAGGCGGCGATCGACGAGCGGGTAGGGCGGGCGGCCGCGATCCTGGGTCTGTCCGGTTTGCTCGACCGCTATCCGCGGCAGCTTTCGGGCGGACAGCGGCAGCGGGTGGCGATGGGGCGTGCGATCGTGCGCGATCCGCAGGTGTTCCTGTTCGACGAGCCGCTCTCCAATCTCGACGCCAAGCTGCGGGTGCAGACAAGGGGCGAGCTGAAGGACCTGCACCAGCGGCTGAGCACGACGACGATCTACGTGACGCACGACCAGATCGAGGCGATGACGATGGCCGACAAGATCGTGGTGATGAATGGCGGCCGCGTCGAGCAGATCGGCAGTCCGCTGGAGCTGTACGACTTGCCGGCGAACCAGTTCGTGGCCGGGTTCATCGGCAGCCCGGCGATGAATTTCCTGCCCGGCACGGTCGAGGCGGACGGGTTCCGCGCCGATGGCGGCAGCCTGTGGCCGTTGCCGGCTCACGCTCATGCGGGCGGCCGGCCGGCGATCTACGGCGTGCGTCCGGAGCATCTGCAGCTGGCCGGCCATGGCGTGCCGCTCACGGTGCAGGTGATCGAGCCGACGGGGCCAGAGACGCAGGTGTTCGGCAAGATCGACGCTTTGCCGATGCTCGGCGCCTTCCGCGAACGCGTCACCGCGCGGCCCGGCGAGCCGATCGGCATCACCGCCGACCCTGCGCTTGTGCACCTGTTCGACCGCGAGACCGGCGCCCGGCTCGTCGCGTAAACACCGCCGGACTGCGCCCGGCTCGTCGCGTAAACACCGCCGGACTGCGCCCGGCTCGTCGCGTAAACACCGCCGGACTGCGCCCGGCTCGTCGCCTAGCGCAGTTCCGGGTAAGTCGTTGGCCGCGGAATAGGCGGCAGCGATGAGCGACGACGATTCGATCCTGGAGAAGACCGCGCGCGGGGCGAGCTGGGTGGTCGCTTGGCGGATGGCGACGCGCACGCTCGGCCTGCTCAGTACCTTAGTATTGGTGCGACTGCTGGCGCCGTCGGATTTCGGCCTGGTTGCGCTGGCGTCGAGCTTTTCAGTCTCGATCGAGGCGTTCTCCTGGATCGGCATCGAAGAGGGTGTGATCCGGCACAAGCACCCAACCGACGCGCTGATGGACACGGCGTTCACGCTCTCGGTGCTGCGCGGCCTGATCATCTTCGCGCTGATCTCGGCGCTGGCCCGGCCGGCAGCGGGCTTCTTCGGCGAGCCGCGGCTGGCCGAGGTGCTGGTGGCGCTGGGGCTGACGGTGTTTATCGAGAACTTCATCAATGTCGGCACGATCGAGTTCCGGCGCGATTTCACGTTCCATCGCGAGTTCCAGCTGTTCCTGGTGCCGCGGATCCTGAGCATCCTGGTGGCGATCGGGTCGGCTGCGGTATTCCATAGCTACTGGGCGCTGCTGGCCGCGATCGTGTCGCATCAGCTGTTCCGGGTTTTGCTGAGCTACGTGATGCATCCGTATCGGCCGCGGTTCCGGTTGCCGGAATGGCGCCAGATGGCGAGCTATTCGGCGTGGAACTCGGTGATCGCGGGGGCGGGCGCGCTGCGCGACCGGGTCGACACGATGATGGTGGGCCGGGCGCTGAGCGCCGGCGCGGTGGGGTTCTACGCGTTGGGCTACGAGATCGCGAGCCTGCCAGTGACGGAGCTGATCGCGCCGCTGACGCGGGCGGCGTTCGCCGGCTTCGCGGCGGCGTATCGCGACGAGATGGATTCGGGGCGGACCTGGGTGCGGCTGGTATCGACGATGGCGCTGCTGACGTTCCCGGCCGGGGTGGGGATGTCGGCGATCGCCTCGCCGCTGATCGAGCTGGCGTTCGGGCCGGGATGGGACGCCGCGGTGCCAGTCATGCGCATCCTAGGCCTGCCGTTCTGCCTGACCGTGTTCGGGATGGTGGGCCAGACGTTGTTCCTGGCGCAGGGACACATGCGGACGTCGCTGGCAATCACGGTGGGCGCGACGGCGGTGCGGCTGGCGCTGCTGGCCGCGCTGGTGCCGCGGCTGGGGCTGACCGGGGCGGCGCTGGCGGCGAGCGCGGGGATCGTGCTCGAGCAGGGGCTGTCGGCGGTGTGGGCGATGCGGCGGTTGCGGCTGTCGTTGGCGGCCGACCTGCTGCCGCAGGTATGGCGCGGGGTGCTGGCGACGAGCGCCATGGCGGCGTCCTTGTGGTTTGCCGGGCTAGGCTGGCGCGCGATAGGGCCGATTTGGCTGGTGTCGGCGATCCTGCTCGGCGCGGGGGTGTATGGGGTGGCGCTGCTGCTCCTGTGGGCGATGGCGGGACGGCCGCCGGGTCCGGAGGCGGACATGCTGGCGCTGCTGCGGCGCTCTCGGCCCGGCGCCGGTATTCCCGGCTGAAACCTCGCACGGCGAGACGAGTCTCGGTCGGATTGTCATCAGACCATAATTTTAATCTGGGGTCGTCGGCTGCTACGACAACGCCGAATTCACGATACATGCAGGAGAGTCCCGTGGCTGTCATCATAGTTCCGGCATTGGACGGGATGGTCACGAATCCCGTGTTCAACGACACTTTGCAGGCCGATCCGAGCGTCGACATCAAGAGCATTCCGGTATTTTACGAGGTGAACGGAAACGCCGTCCTCCAGTCGCTGTTCATCGGCTACGACCTCGAGGCCGACATCAATGGGACGTTGACCGGAGCCGGCACCATCACGGGCGCCACCAACCCGAACGTCGGCAATGCGGGCTTCATCGACAATTTCGGCAAGCTCGACATTAACGGCACGATCGCCGCGTCGTTCAACAATGACGGCCAGATCACGGTTTCCGCCGGCGAGAAGCTCGATCTGGAGAGCGACTTCGTCAGCCTGCTGCCGAGCGCCATCACGGTCGCGGCAGGCGCCGAGCTCGACGTCAACAGCGTGACCTCGGCGCAGGTGTCGGCGATCGATGTCGAGGGCACGCTCGTGGCGACGTCGCCGTCGACGCAACTGCTGTCCGGCACCGTCGTGAACGGCAGCCTGGTCGTGCATGGCGACGCGCAGAACGGATACGGCACCGGCGTCCTGCAGCCGCGGGCCAACGGCAATTCGACCGGCGCCTATACCGCCACGCTCGACCTGCGCCAGGCGCCGTTGACGACACCGTTGCCGAGCCTGACGCTTGGGGCCGACGCGGCCGTGCAGTTCGGCGCCAACGCCTACACGGTCAAGCGTCTGTCGGCGACGGGCGTCGCCACGGCGGTGGCCCCGCTCGATACCATCTCGGTGGCGGGCACGCTCACCGTTGCCGGCGACCGGAGCGGGCAGACCGGCCAGGTCAGCCTGGCCGGGGCGCTGCTGACGGGCAAGGGCACGGTCGATCTGGCCGTCGCCGCGAGCGACGGCGGAGCGGTGCTTCAGCAGCAGGTCACGATCGATGCGGGCACGACCCTGCGCAACGACGGCGCGATGACGCTCGGCAGCGCGGGCGGGGCGACGTCGTCCATCAGCCCGGTGGCGACCAATGTCGGCTCGCAGTTCATCAACGGCATCGCCGGCACGATCTCGGTGGCGCGCGGGGCGCTGCTGCAGGTGGCGGCGTTCGAGAACGACGGCAAGGTCGAGATCACGATGGGGACGCTTTCGATCGGCTCGACGCTGACCGGGAGTGGGACGATCACGGTCGATAGCGGCGCCGGGTTGTCGATCGACACGGCGTCGGCGGCCAATAACGTGGTGCTGAGCGGGGCCGCGTCGCTGCGGATTGGCAGCGGAGCGGCGTTCGGCGGCACGCTGCAGCTGCAATCGGCGACCGGGAGGATCGACCTGGTCGGCGTGAGCGCGTCGGGAGCGACGGTCTCGAACGGCGCGATCGCGGTTGCGACCGGCGCCGGCACCGTCAGCCTGAAGGAGGCCGGCCTGGCCGCCGGCCTGAAGCTGTCGGTGACGTCGGACGGCAACGGCGGTAGCTTCATCGGCTTCACGGCCCAGAACGCGGCGCCCGCGGCGGTCAGCGACCCGGCCATCTACCGCTTCTTCGACAAGGTGCACGGCACCCATTTCTTCACCGCCAGCGCGACCGAATCGGCCGGCCTGCAATCGACGCGGTCGGACCTGACCTACGAGGGCGTCGGCCTGTTCGGGGTCGACCAGTCGACCGACAGCAACGCGGCGCCGGTGTATCGCTTCTTCGACACCAAGTTCGGCACGCATTTCTACACGTCGAGCCTGGCCGAGAAGAACAGCGTCCAGTCGGCCCGGGCGGACCTGACCTACGAAGGCGTCGGCTTCTACGAGCACGCCGCGCAGCAACCCGGCGACGTCGCGGTCTACCGCTACTTCGACAAGAACTTCGGCACGCATTTCTACACCTCGAGCGCAAGCGAGCAGGCGACGATCGCGGCGACGCGCTCGGACCTGGTCAACGAGGGCATCGGCTTCTACGCGCCGTCCGCCTGACCGGTTCGACGCCACTCCTGTTTGACGCGGGGCCGGCCGCATGGTCGTCTCGGCGTCGAAGCGACGGGGTGATGCGATGATCGGGACGACGCGGCGGCAATTCGGGGCGGTGGGCGCCGCGCTCTTGACCGGGATCGGCCCGGCGGCGGCCGCTCCCACCGTCAAGATCGGGGCGATCTATCCGCTCTCGGGCGGGGTGGCCAGCGCGGGCGAGTCGGCCAAGGCGGCCATCGAGGTCGCGATCGACGTGATCAACACGGCGCACGCCGATCTGGGCGATCTGGTGCTGGCCAAGAACGCGGGGCTCGCCGGGCTCGGCGGCGCCAAGGTCGAGGTCGTGTTCGCCGACAACCAGGGCTCGCCCGCGGTCGGGCAGAACCAGGCGCTGCGGCTGATCACGGAGGAGAAGGCCGCCGCGCTGGTCGGCTGTTACCAGTCGGGCGTGACGCTGACGGCCAGTGCGATCGCGGAACGCTACGGCATTCCGTTCCTGTCGGGCGAGTCGGTGGCGGCGAACCTGACCGAGCGCGGGTTCAAATGGTTCTTCCGCACTACGCCGGTCGCGGGCGACATCGCGCGGACCTACATGGCGTTTTTGAAGGACCTGAAGGCGGCCGGCACCAAGGTCGATCAGATCGCGGTCGTCAACGAGAACACCGAATACGGGTCCTCGATCGCCAAGACGCTGACCGAGGCGGCGCGCGAGAGCGGCTTCACCGTCGGGCTGCAGATCCCCTACAGTGCCAACACGACCGACGTGCAGTCGCAGGTGTTGCAGTTGCGCGACGGCAAGCCGGACGTCGTCGTGTTCGTGAGCTACACGTCGGACGCGATCCTGTTCGTCAAGACGATGAAGGCGCTGGAATACAAGCCGCCGGTGCTGATCGGCGACGACAGCGGATTTTCGGATTCGGCGTTCGTCAAGGCGGTGGGCGACATCGCGCAGGGCGCGATCAATCGTTCCGCGTTCGACCCGGGCAAGCCGGGCAGCATGACGGCCAAGATCAATGCCATGTTCAAGGCCAAGCGCGGCGCGGACCTGGACGATACGTCGGCGCGCGCGATGATGGGGTTTCTGACGTTGTGCGACGCGATCGACCGCGCCGGGTCGACGGAGCCGGGCAAGATCCAGGCGGCGCTGAAGGCGACCGATCTGAAGCCGGAACAGTTGATGATCGGCTACAAGGGCGTCAAGTTCGACGAAAAGGGCAACAACACATTGGCCGGGGCGCTGCTGATCCAGTTGCGCGGCGAGGCCTATGTGTCGATCTGGCCGAAGGAGACCGCGGCGGCTTCGTTGCAGTTGCCTTACAAGGGCTGGTAGGGGCAGGCCGCCACCCAACCCCTCCCGGAGGGAGGGGTTGGGTGAGGGCTTCAGAACGCGTCCGCGGCCATCCGCATCAGCGTCTCGCCGCCGGCCATGATGCTCTGGTAGTGCAATGACTGGCGCGGCAGGACACGGCTCATGAAGAAACGACCGACGTCCAGCTTCGTTTCGTAGAACGACGCGTCGCCATTCGCGCCGGCTTTCAGCTTGGCCTGCGACACTTCGGCCATGCGGCACCACATGAACGCCATGGCGGTCAGCGCGAACAGGTTCAGGTAGTCGGTCGCGGCCGCGGCGGCTTCTTCGGGCTTGGCCTGGCCGCGCTGGGCGATGACCATGGTTGCCTGTTGCAGGCGGCCGAAGACGTGGGCGGTGGGGCCGGCGAAATCGGCCAGCGCCGGGTCCTGCGCGTGGGCTTCGAGCCAGTGCTGGACCGGGTGGAAGAAGCGGCGCAGCAGGCGGCCGAAATCCTGGCTCATCTTGCGGCCGACCAGGTCGAGCGCCTGGATGCCGTTGGTGCCTTCGTAGATCTGAGTGATGCGGGCGTCGCGCACGAACTGCTCGACGCCCCATTCGTGGATGTAGCCGTGGCCGCCGAGGACCTGGACGGCCGAGTTGGCGGCTTCGGAGCCGAGATCGGTAAGGGCTGCCTTGACGACGGGGGTGAGCAGGGAGACGAGGTCGTCGGCTTCCTGACGCTTGGCCGGGTCGGGGTGGTGCTCGGCGGCGTCGAGTTCGGCGCCGACCCAGTACGCGAGCGCGCGGCCGGCTTCGGTCATGGAGCGGGCTTCGAGCAGCATGCGGCGGACGTCGGGGTGGACGATGATCGGGTCGGCGGCGGCCTCTGATTTGGCGCCTTTGGTAAGGGATTTGCCCTGGCGGCGATCCTTGGCGTAGGCGGCGGCGGCTTGGTAGGACGCGTCGGCGACGCCGAGGCCTTGCAGCCCGACGGCGAGGCGGGCGGCGTTCATCATGGTGAACATCGCGCGCAGGCCCTGGTGTTCGCGGCCGACGAGCCAGCCGGTGGCATCGTCGAAGTTGAGCAGCGCGGTGGCCGAGGCGCGGATGCCCATCTTGTGCTCGATGCTGCCGCAGGCGACGCCGTTGCGCGGGCCCGGCTTGCCGTCGCGGGGGAGGAATTTGGGCACCAGGAACAGGCTGATGCCGCGGGTGCCCGAGGGCGCGCCCGGCAGCTTGGCGAGGACGAGGTGGATGATGTTTTCGGTCAGGTCATGTTCGCCGGCACTGATGAAGATCTTGGTGCCAGTGATACGATAGCTGCCGTCTTCAGCCGGTTCGGCGCGGGTGCGGATGAGGCCGAGATCGGTGCCGCATTGCGGTTCGGTGAGGCACATGGTGCCGGACCAGCTGCCGTCGACCAGATGCGGCAGATATTCCGCTTTCAGCTCGGCCGAGCCGTGCGCCTCGAGCGCGCGATAGGCGCCGTGCGAGAGGCCGGGATACATGCCGAATGCGAGGTTGGCGCCGGACATCATCTCCTCGAACACGGTGCCGACCATGTGCGGCATGCCCTGGCCGCCGAACTCCGGATTGCAGGAAAGCGAGGTCCAACCGCCGTCGGCGAATTGGCGATAGGCCTCCTTGAAGCCCTTCGGCGTGCGCACGACGCCGTTTTCGTAGTGGCAGCCCTCGGCGTCGCCGGAGAGGTTGATCGGCGCGACCACTTCGGAGGCCAGCGTGGCGGCTTGTTCCAATACCGCGTCGATCAGGTCGGGCGTGACGTGGTCGTAGCCGGGCAGGGCGGAGACGGCGGCGCTGTCCAGCACCTCGTGCAGAATGAAGCGCATGTCGCGGAGCGGGGCGGTGTAGGCGGGCATCTTGGGCTCCTAATTACGGAGGGGCTTGCCGGTGGCAAGCATATGTTCGGTGCGGGCGAGGGTGGCGGGGTTGCGAACGAGCGTCATGAAGCCTCGGCGCTCGAGATCGGTCATGTCGTCTTCGGTCATCACGTCGAGCATGTCGGTGTCGCCGCCGGTCAGCACGCGGGCGACCTGCTCGGCGACGACGACGTCGTGCGGGGTCGCCTTGCCGGTCAGCGCGAACCCGGCGACTGCGCGCTCGAGCGTGGTGCGCCCGCCGGGTCCGGGGAGGCGGTATTCGTGCGGCTGGGGCGGCTGATACCCGTCGGCGAGTTGCAGCACGCGCTGCTTGGCGTCGAACAGGAGGCGGTCGCGGTTCATGGTGATGCCGTCGGTGGCGCGCAGAAAGTGCAAGGCGGTGGCTTGGGCGGCCGATTTGCTGACCTCGGCGGTCGAGATGATCTCGAACGTCTTGGCGACGGCCGGCATCGGGCCGCGCGGCATTCGCGGCTCCGACTGCCAGCGCGCCAGCAACTCCTTGCAGCCGCCCCAGCCCGGCAGCAGCCCGACGCCGACCTCGACCAGGCCCATATAGGTCTCGGCGTGGGCCTGCACCGCGCTGCAATGCATCAGGATCTCGCAGCCGCCGCCGAGCGCCATGCCGGATGGGGCGCCAACGACCGGGACGGGCGCGTATTTCAGTGCCTTGTAGGCGGCCTGGCCGCCCTTGACGCTGTCTTCGATCACCGGCCAGGCGGCGACGTTAGCGGCGAACATGGCGATGCCGAGATTGGCGCCGACCGAGAAATTCTCGCCCTCGTTGTAGATCACCATGCCCTTGCCGGACGAGGCCGCCAGCGCAAGACCCTTGCCGAGCATGGCGAGGATGTCGGCGTCGAGCGAGTTGGCCTTGCTGGTGAATTCGAGGCAGTACACGCCGTCGCCGATGTCCCACAGGTTCGCCGAGCCATTGCGGGCGACCGGTTTTTGGGCGCGCTTCAGGTCGGCCAGCAGCAACACGCCGTCGGGCCGCGTGATCGGCGCGTAGCCGCCCTCGGGGGTGAGATTCTCGAGGCGGCCGTTCTCGACACGATAGAAAGTGCGGCCGCGTGCGGCGGCGAGCAGGGGCGAGACGGCGAGGCCCATCTTCTGCGCCTCGTCGGCGAGCCAGTCCGCGCCGAGCTTGTCGATCAACTCGAACGGGCCGAACTTCCAGCCGTAACCGAGACGCATGGCCTCGTCGACGCCGGCCACGGTCCCGGTGATCTCCGGCACCAGCGAAGCGGTGTAGGCGAGGAGCTGGACCAGGACGGCGTGGGCGTATTCGCCCGCCGGGCTCTGATGACGGACGAGGACGCCGAGATCGCGCCCGGCGGCTTCGACGGCGTCGAGCTTGGCGGTGCTGGATTGGCGGTAGCTGCCGGTGGCGAGGTCGACGGCCTCCATCATGCGGTCCTTGCCGCTCTTGGTCATGCGGTAGAAGCCGCCTTTGCCGCTCTTCCGGCCGATGAAGCCATCGGCGATCATGCGCGCGACCGCGGGCTGCTCCTTGTAGACGCGATGAAAATCGTCGGTCTCGGGCAGGGCGCGCTTGAGCGAGCCGGAGACGAGCGGCATCAGGTCGAGGCCGATCAGGTCGATGAGGCCGAACACGCCGGTCTTCGGCACGCCCATCGGCCGGTGCACCGCGTCGGCGGCCTCGATCGGCAAGCCGCGCGCGATAGCTTCGTTGACGGCGACGGTCATCCAGTGCGTGCCGATGCGGTTGGCGATGAAGCCCGGGCGATCGTTGGAGCGGACCACGCCCTTGCCGAGCCGGACGTCGCAGATCTGGGTGATCTCGTCGGCGGCGGCCGCACTCGTGTCGGGGCCGACGACGAGTTCGAGCAGGCGCATGTAGCGCGGCGGATTGAAGAAATGGGTGATGCAGAAGTCGCGCTTGAGGGTGCCGGATTGCTGGGCCACGAGCGCGTTGAGCGGGATGGTCGAGGTGTTGCTGGAGACGATGCTGCCGGGTTTGCGGACCGCGTCGATGCGGTCGTACATCGCGCGCTTGGCGGCGAGGTCCTCGACGATGACCTCGATGATCCAGTCGATGCCGGCCAGTTTCGGCAGGTCGTCGTCGAAGTTGCCGGGCGTGATGAGCTTGGCGTTCTCGGCGGCCATGAGCGGGGCGGGCTCGGTCTTGCCCATCTTGGCGACCGCGTCGGCGGCACGGCCCGGCATGTCGAGCAGCAGCACGGGGAAGCCCGCATTGGCGAGCTGGGCGGCGATGCCGCTGCCCATCACGCCGGCACCGAGGACGGCGCAGGTCTGGATTTTCATGTTCAAGGGGGGCATTATGCGCGGCTCAGCACGGTGGCCACGCCTTGGCCGCCGCCGACGCACATCGTGGCCAGCGCGTGCTTGCCGCCGGTCTTGGCGAGCAACGCAGCCGCCTTGCCGGTGATGCGCGCGCCCGAGGCGCCGAGCGGATGGCCGAGCGCAATGGCGCCGCCGTCGAGATTGACGCGGGCGTGGTCGAGCATCAGGTCGCGCTCGACGGCGAGCGCCTGGGCGGCGAACGCCTCGTTGAGTTCGGCCAGGTCGATGGCGTCGATGCCGATGCCGGCGCGGGTGAGCGCCTTGTGGGTGGCCGGCACCGGGCCGATGCCCATGATTTCGGGCGCGCAGCCGGCGACGGCCATGGACGCGATGCGGGCGAGCACCGGCAAGCCGTGCTTTTCGGCATAGTCGGCCGAGGCGACCAGCACCGCCGAGGCGCCGTCGGTCAGCGGCGACGAGGTGCCGGCGGTGACGGTGCCCGTGGCCAGGAAGGCGGGCTTGAGGGCGGATAGGCCCTGCTCGGACGTGTCGGGGCGGATGCAGCCGTCGCGGTCGACGATGCCGTCGCGCGCCTTGATCGGGACGATCTCGTCGGCAAAATCGCCGTCGTTCTGCGCCTTGGCGGCGCGCTCGTGGCTGGTCACGGCGAAGCGCTGCTGGGCGTCGCGGTCGATCTGGTAGCGCTCGGCCAGGTTTTCGGCGCTCACGCCCATGCTGACATAGGCGTCGGGCATGGCCTTCTGCAGCGCCGGGTTGAGCATCGGGTTGAAGCCCATCATCGGTACCCGCGACATGCTCTCGACGCCGCCGCAGATGAACAGCTCGCCCGACCCGGTCGCCACCGCGCCGGCCGCCATGTGGATCGCGCTCATCGAGCTGCCGCACCACCGATTGAGCTGCGACCCGGCCACGCTCATCGGCATGTCGGCCAGCAGCCCCACCATACGCCCGATGTTGAACCCCTGCTCGCCCTCGGGGAACGCGCAGCCGATGATGATGTCCTCGATGTCCTCGGGGTTGGCGCCGGTGCGCTCGATCAGCGCGCGGATCACTTGCGCCATCAAATCGTCCGGGCGGACGCGGGCAAGTGCGCCCTTGCCGGCCGCGGTGAACGGCGAACGCACGTAGCCAGCGATCACGGCCTGGGTCATTGGGTTTGCTCCCGTGTTTCTTGAAGTGGGGTGGCGGGCTGGCGCAGGAAAGCCTCGATGTCGCCCTGCATGTCGCGCAGCTCCGAGAGGGTGAGCGTGATGTCGGCGAGTTGCTGCTCGAGGTCGGCGATGCGCCGCCTGGTGCCGTCGAGGGTTGCTTCCATCTGGCGCCGATTCCCGCCCTCGGCGTCGTAGAGGTCGAGGAATTCGCGGATCGCGGCGAGCGAGAAGCCGAGCCGCTTGCCGCGCAGGATCAGCTGCAGCCGGGCCCGGTCGCGGCGGGTGAACACGCGCTGGGTGCCGACGCGCTCGGGGGCGAGCAGGCCCTGGTCCTCATAGAAGCGGATCGCGCGCGGCGAGAGCGACAAGGACGCGGACAGCTCGCCGATGGTGAACAGATCGGCCATACAGTAACCGTCATGATGTTGACGTATACGTAAAGTGAGACGGACGATCTGTCAATCGGCGGCGCGTTTGGCGGCCTCCTCGGCCACCAGCTCCTTCTTGGACAATTTGCCGATCAGCGTGCGCGGCAGGCTGGCGCGAAACTCGACCTGCTTGGGTAGCTCGATCGGCGAGAGGCGCTCGGCGAGAAAGCCGAGCAGCTCCGCCTGCGTCAGCGTGGCGCCGGGCTTGAGCGCGATGAACGCCTTGACCGTCTCGCCGCGGTAGGCGTGCGGGATGCCGATCACGGTGCATTCGAGCACGGCCGGATGTTCGTAGACCGCCTCTTCGACGTTGCGCGGATAGACGTTGTAGCCGCCGGCCAGGATCACGTCCTTGATCCGATCGACGATCTGGAAATAGCCCTCCTCGTCCATCACGCCGATGTCGCCGGTACGGAAGAAGCCGTCTGGCGTGGTGGCGGCCTCGGTCTCTTCCGGGCGGCGCCAGTAGCCGAGCATGACCTGCGGCCCCTTGAGGCAGACCTCGCCGCGCTCGCCTTGCGGGACGGCGCGGGCGGGGTCGGAAGGGTCGCGCAGTTCGGCGATGGTCTGCGGCATCGGCAGGCCGATCCCGGGCTTGTTGCGGCCGCCGGGCGGATTGCAGATCACGCACGGGCTGGTCTCGCTGAGCCCGTAGCCCTCGACGACGACGCAGCCGGTGCGGGCTTCGAACCGGTGCTTGACCTCTTGCGGTAAAGGGGCCCCACCGCTGATGCAGAACCGGATGCTGGTCATGTCCGCCTTGCCGGGATAGCTCGCGATGGCGTTGAACAAAGTTGGCACGCCGGAGAAGTAGGTCGGCTTGCGGCGCGCGATGGTGCGCACCGCCTGCCGCAGGTCCCAGCGCGGCAGCATGATGATCTCGGCCGCGGCATGGACGCCGAAGAGCAGCACGGTGGTCATGGCGAAGACGTGAAAGAATGGCAGGGCGGCCAGCGTGCGCTCCTGGCCCGGCCGCGTGTCCTTGAACCAGAGCACGCCCTGGGTCGCGTTAGCGTAGAGATTGGCGTGGCTCAGCATCGCGCCCTTTGGCGTGCCGGAGGTGCCGCCGGTGTATTGCAGCACGGCGATGTCGCGCGCCGGGTCGATTTCGACCGGGACGAGGGGCGCTCCGTCGGTCTCGAGGTCGTCGAACGCGCTGTGGCGCCGGTCCCAGCGCACGTTCGACCGCTGCCTCCGCTTGACGACGTTGAACAGCGCGCGCTTGGCCGCCGGCAGCATGTCGGCGAACGGGCAGACGATCAGCCGGCCGATCGCGCCGTTCTGCAGCAGCGTGGCGGCCTTCGGATACATCGACGCGAGATCCAGCGTCGCCATCGCCGCGCATTCGGCGTCGCGCGCCTGGTGCTCGAGTTCGCGCGGAGTATAGAGCGGGTTGAAGTTCACGATCGTCAGCCCGGCGCGGAGCCCGGCGAAGAACAACAGCGGATAGGCCGGGCAATTCGGCAGCATCAGGCCCAATCGATCGCCTTTTTGCAGCCCGAGTCGCTGCAACCCGGCGGCAAGACGGTCCACCTGGCGACAGGCATCCGCAAAACTGGTCCTGCGGCCGAAGAACTGCCACGCTGGTTGGTTCGGAAACAGCGCCGCCGCGTCGTCGAGCAGCTTCGTCAGTGGGGCGGATGGGAGTGGGGCGTGCCAATCTACGCCGTCGGGATAATGGTCCAGCCAAGGATGCGGGGCGTCGTCCATGGGACGAGACTACTGCGCCGGGGGGCGGTTCCGAAACCATGCCGTTTCGCGCGCGCAGCAGGGTAGGCACCAGCCGTCGTTGGGCGGCAATTTTAGCTTACGTGCAATCTGTATAGCGTCACGAAACGTCAACAGGCGATCCGCGAAGCCTTTTATGATGGCGCATCCGGAACGACAACCCAGATCCGCAATAAGCGGACTATGAGGTCCTCTTGCGGTCTGCCATGCGGTTTGCGTCATCGCCGTGCAACGCTCGCAAGCACGGTTTGCGCCTCATCCCACAAAGGATGCCGGAGGATCCGTAAGGCGACAGCCCAGCCAAGGACACCGGCGGCGCAGGCGATGGAGACCTGTTCAAGCGGCGTGTGCGGCGACCACCGATGGCTGGCCATTACTGTCGCCACTGGTGTCGCCGCGGTGATCGCGAGGAGAAGACCGCTGCGATAGACCGGAACGAAGTCCGCCCAGCGCGTGCCCGTCAGCCGCGCGAGGTGATGATGATAGATGAACAGCGTGATGACGGCCTCGAGGATCTTCATACCGGCCGCGGCGGGTAGGCTGATGAGGCAGCCCAGTGTCACGAGTGCTAGGCTCATCGGTGCCCTAGCCAGCTCTATCCAAGTCTGAAGGCCTACCTGGCCGCTCACGATGAAGACGTCGCTGCCCGCCATGAGCGGCACGAATCCGACTGAAGAGAGCGCCAGCAAGCTCAACGGCAGCGCTGCACTGACCCACTGGTCGCCGTAGAGGGCGATCACAAGCGGGCCGGACACGACCGCCATGCCGACGAAGGCGGGCCACAACAATCCGGTCAACGATCCAATCAGCCGGAGATAGCTTTCGCCGACGGACAGGCCTTGGCGCCGTTCTGCCGAGAACTTGACGAAAAACACGCGAAGAACGACGACTTGAACGTTTTCCCACAATACGCCCGTTAAACCATTAGCGCGGGAGTATACTCCCAGTGCCGACAGGCCCAACAACCGCGCCATCAGGAGATCGGCAATGCGCCCCTGCAAGCCAAACAGAGCGGAGATGCTCAGCATTTGCATGCCGAAGCGGGAGATGTCGCGCCACTGTTCGAGACCGAAGCGCACCGTCACCAGCCGATGTCCGAAGATGTTGTTCAGGATCGTCGCAAGCACGGCACTGATGACATGCCCATAACCTGGACTCATGTAGCCGGCCCCAAGATAGGCGAAGGCCAGAGTAGCCACGCTCCCGGTTCCAAAGCGGATGACATTGATCGTCGCGATCGAGCGGAAATCACCTCGCCGTTCGATACCGGCGGCTGGCACGAGGTCGAAAATGCCGAGCAGCGGGACAACCGTCAGGACGAGCAATAGCCTACGGACCCCCGGCTCCTGCAGCACGACGGCGCCGAGCAGGCCCAGGCCCAACACGGCACCTGCTACAAGTACCGCGAGCAGGGCGTTGATGGTGAAGACCGTTGACAGGAGCGGCTTGGTCAGTTCCGGGGCGCGCACGATATAGGACCCAAGTCCGATCGATCGAATGATGGACAGCATTCCGAGGACAGACATGGCCACGGCAAAGACGCCCATTTCGTAGGGGCCGAGTATGCGCGCGATGATGACTGAGACGACGAACTGCAAAACGAATAGGGCGCCCTGGCTGAGCGCCATCCAACCAAGACTAGCGCGAACCGACACCGCTTCTGCCCTTCATCCTCAGTGAACCTCGGCGATCGGCGCGGATCGACAAACAGAGCCGCACTGGCAGAGCCTCAACGAAGGCCCTGAGCCGCCAAACGCGGCGACGCAGGCGTTTCACGCCGGGCATAGATGTCGAAGTAATACCGATCGTCGGTCCGGCCCCGCGCGAAAACTTGCCTCAGACGGGCACCGATCTCGCTTGGAGCGACCGGCGCGAGCGCCTCCTCACTATCTCCTCGCACCATTTCCAAGGAGTCGAATGTGGCCAAGAAAGCGATCACGCGGTCGACCTCGCCACCGAGTTGGTCGAGCAACATCGGCGAGAACTCCAGCACCACCAATTCGGCTCGTGCCAGAAGTTCGGTGCCGCCGGCAATGATGAAGGGCTCAGCACCTTGCGCATCGATCTTTGCGGCGAGCGGTCCGGCGAAAGTGGTCACGATGTCGTCCACTCGCGCAGATCGCACCTCAATCGTCCGGCCTCGGTCCTGTTTCTCGGCCATGACTCGGTGGTCACCGAGATTGCCGTCCATCGCGAGGCCGAGTGCAACGGTACCTTCCCGGTCGTAGAGCGCGACCTGGTGTAGCTCGACATTGCCGTGCACCGCATTGCGCCGGACATTGTCAACCAGGTTGGCGAAATTGGCCGGTTCCGGCTCAAATGCGATGCAGCGCACGTTTGCATTGCTGGCCACGGAGAGCGTGGTCAGGCCAATATTGGCGCCGATGTCCAGATAGGTTCCGCCTCGGCCGGCGAAAAATTCAACGAAAACTTGATTGGTTTGCTCCGCCCAGGTTCCGATGCGAGCATACTCGAGCAGTATCCTGCGATCGGCTGACGTACTTTGTATCGCGCCGTTGCGCCCGGAAGCGATGAAGCCCGTAATGCCGGCCTCCATGGCCAGGCGGCCGAGCAGGGCGTCTTCACCGACTTCCTCAATCAGCGCCCGCATCAAAAGCTCTCGGACCCGTGCCGGCAATCTCTTTGCACCGGTCACCAAGACCGTTTTCGTAAGTCGCCGCAAAATTGTCACTGGGCCCGAGCGAGGATTGCTGGTCGGATTTGTCGCCGATCCGTGCCGGGCTGCATCGCGACCCGAATGGCCTCGTCCATGGTGGCCGGACTATATTCGCGCTGCTGATAGGCGCGGGCTCGATCGGCGAGATGTTGGCGCGCATCTGGATCGCGAGCCAGCGCGATGACGGGCCCGACAAAGCCGGCGACCTCTTCGACGAGCATCGCCTCGCGGCCATTTTCTAAGCCGAGGCCTTCGGCGCCAACGAACGTGCTCACAACCGGGCGGCCATAGGCCATGGCCTCGAGGATCTTGATCCGAGTACCGCTGCCGATAAGGATCGGGGAGATCACGATATCAGATCGTTGGTAGAACCTGTGCAGATCGGGCACGTTGGCATGCAGCTCGAAACCGTGCTCAGCCACAATGTCCCTAACTTCGTCCGATGGGTCTAGACCGACGACGAGAAGGCTCGCATGTGGCAAAGCCGCCCGAATGCTTGGCCAAGCGTCGCGGGAAAACCTGCGCAAGCCGTCGACATTAGGCAGTGAGCCCAGATTGCCGACGAATAGGATCTGAACCGCGTCATCGGCCAGGCGGGCCGGTAGAAAGTCGCGGCTCACGACGTTTGGGATTTTGCTGGGTCGAGACTGCGGAGCAAGGTCTCGAATGTCATCGACATCCGCGTCAGTGCAGACCGACACGCCGTCCCACGCGGAGGCGATGCGGGCTTCGGCTCGGCGTATGTATCGCGCATCGTAGCGAAGTATCGCTCGGCCTTGCCGTCCGGCAAAAGCAGCTTCCGCCTGCAGCCGCCGTTCGACGTATCTGGACATCAGATCATCGAAGTCGGCAAACCGGAAGTCGGCGGCGAGCAGCCCGCGCTCCATCATGCTTTGGAGAATCACCGCAGTCGGCAGCCGGCCTGCAAAAAGCATATCCGCCGAGCGGATCGGAAACTGTTCGGCGACCTTGCGCAGGCTTTCATAGGTTAATTTCGGTGCCTCTGCCGAACGCAACTTCCAGACCTGGCGCCAATCTCTGTGCATAGGTCCCAAATGCGGCAGCGGCTCGAAATTCCATTCCGGTATGTCGATGTGCGTCACCGACTCGACGAGCGGCCGGATCGGATCGAGTGGCACTGTAGCTGCATCGCGGTCGAACTTGCGGCTAACGAGGACGAAGTGGATTGGCGCAAGCTGGCGAAGCGCATGGAGCAAAAACCAAGCGCGCTGCGAGCCGCCGTGTCCATTCAGGGCAGGAGGGATCCGCATCACGCACAATATCTTCATGGGGTCCTCCTTTAACTCACTCTCGAACTCCGCGCGAGAGACGACCTCAGACGATCTGTACGCATTGACGGATGTTATGGGAGCTTGAGCGCCCATAAGCGCTTATATTGCTGCACTTCGATCGAAATCACTAGTCTGCTACCGAGTCATAAGTCTTGCGCCCGCCCGCGCCTCCTGGATCTAATAACATCTGAGAACTGACGCAAGAATAGACTTAAAATGGGACACGATCGAGCTTGGCTGGATTTCACTACGGTTGCTGTAGAGCTCGGCCGCTGACGCGTAGGCTGAACGCGCTACAGGATTATCCCACAGCAGCTGCATACCACCCAGCCACTTATCCAGCGGCGCATCAGGGGAAATCGTGATTCCGCCAGGTCCGACGGATTCCGGCAATCCACCGCGATCACTCGCAAGGACAGGTATGCCGTTCAAGTGTGCCTCCGTGACGACCCGACCCCAAGCCTCTTCCCACTTTGACGGCGCAAGAAGTAGTCCAGTTCGACTGTAGAAAAATCGCATATCTTGAGTTGGCCGTCTGAGCCGGACGTTTACAAGGGTCCGAGTTTGCTGCCTCAATTCAGAAAGTGCGTCTGCCTTCATTGTCGAACTCAACATAAAGTTGAATGGCACGTCAGGACGTTTCGCCGCAATGGCCAAAGCAATGTCGAGACCTTTACGGGGGACTGTATTAACAAACAGGACCGACTTTGAATGTTTGTGTGCTCGGTAGTGCGCCGGATCTACAATTGGATAGACAACGTCGCAGTCAAGTCCGCATGCCGTTGACAGCCGATCAGCGACAAACTTGGAATTGCCAATCACTTGGATGCCAAGAGCCTTCAGGCGGCGGAGATGAATGACCTCTTCAACTTCGTGCAGGTAGATGACTTGAGGTAAGTTGAAACGTCGAACTTCATCGACCAAGGGATCCGGATGCGTCGATTGAACAACGACGATATCAGGTCTGAATTCCCCAAGGACTTCATGCATGGCTGTCGTGTTCCAGCCGCGGTAGACCCGATACCCGCAAATCTGGTCGCGGCTGAACTCTCGTGAACGCGGGACCTTCCTTCTGACCCGACTTGTCAAACTAAACAGTGAGCCATCGGAACGAAGGCTACAAAGGACGGCAACATCGTCGCCAAGTTGCTGAAGAGCTAAACACAAGTCATGCGTATTACGTTCGCCGCCGCCCGCACCCTGTGGAATATGGATGTGATCCGTCGCAAACAGTATCCTCACCGACGGTACAATTCAGGGTCTGACAAGCAACGCACTCCAATTTTGCCACATTCGTGCAGCTTTTCGGGACTAACGGACTTAATTGGTACTCTGACGAAATACTGGCGCTACCGCAAGGCCACGAAAATGTGATCTTTCGGCCGGCTGCCGCTGACACATCCGCCTGGACGCTTACGTCCCTGACCGTAACGTCCTTAGTTCGATCTCTCGAGTTGACTAGATGTTTTCGTTGGCGCGCCCGGAAAGACTCGAACTTCCAACCCCCAGATTCGTAGTCTGGTGCTCTATCCAATTGAGCTACGGGCGCTGCGCTGGCGGCGGGATGTAGCCCACGCGGTTTTGGGCCGCAAGCCCTAACGCTTGGCCAAGGGCGGCACGAACAGCGGCGCGGTGTCCCACGGGAACAGGATCCAGGTCTCCTGCGGCACCTCGACCACCCAGGTGTCGGCCATGCGCTGGCCGGCCGGCTTGGCATAAAGGCAGGCGAAATGGGCTTTCGGCAGCAGTTCGCGCACCACTTTCGCAGTGACGCCGCTGTCGACCAGGTCGTCGATGATCAGAAATCCCTCGCCGTCGCCCGCGGCCGTAGCCGGCTTGAGGACGCGCGGCTCGCCCTGGACCTCCTCGTCGTAGCTGACGATCGAGATGCTCTCGACCAGGCGGCACTCCAGCTCGCGGGCGACGATGGCGGCCGGGATCAGGCCGCCGCGGGTGACGGCCACGATGCCGCGGAACGGAGCGCGGTCCATCAGCGTGCTCGCGAGCGTGCGCGCATCGCGGTGAAGCTGGTCCCAGGTGACGGTGGCGTAGGTGCGTCCGGTCAAAATAGGTGGCCTCCGTCCGGGACCGCCTGGTCGGGGCGGATCAGCACGACCGCGCCGTCCGGATCCGGCATGCCGAGGGTCAGCACCTCGCTCATGAACGGGCCGATCTGGCGGGGCGCGAAGTTGACCACGGCGCAGACCTGGCGGCCGATCAGGCTCGCGGGCGTATAATGGCGGGTGATCTGGGCCGAGGAGCGCTTGACGCCGATCTCGGCTCCGAAATCGATCCATAGCTTGATCGCCGGTTTGCGCGCCTCGGGGAACGGCTGGGCGTCGCGGATGGTGCCGACGCGGATGTCGATCCGCTCGAATTCCTCATGGCTGGCCGTGCTCATAGGCGCATGTAGCCAGCCGGCGCCGCGTTGCCAAGCCGATAGGCCCATGTCAGCGTCCGGTTCGTTTTGCCCGAGGGCCCGCATGGCGCTGTCCGTCTCCCGCGACTTCCATTTTCCTGGCCGCAGCCCGGTCTACGCCACGCACGGCATGGCGGCGACGAGCATGCCGGCGGCGACGCTGACCGCGCTCGACATGCTGCGCGCGGGCGGCAACGCGCTGGACGCGGCGGTGGCGGCGGTGGCCGTGCTGGGCGTGATCGAGCCGCAGTCGACCGGCATCGGCGGCGATTGTTTCTGTTTGTATGCGCCGGCCGGCGAGAACCGGGTGGTGGCGATGAACGGCTCCGGTCGGGCCGCGGCGGCGGCCTCGATCGACTGGTTCGAGGCCCGCGGGATCGCCGCGCTGGAGAACACCTCGCCGCACACGGTGACGATCCCGGGTGCGGTCGGGGCGTGGGAGGCGCTGCTGGCGGCGCATGGGCGCCGCGGGCTCGACGAGTTGCTGCAGCCGGCGATCCGGTTCGCCGAGGAAGGGTGGCCGGTGCACAGCCGGGTCGCGTTCGACTGGGCGCGGGTCGAGGACAAGCTGCGCCGCACCGGGGCGGAGGCGTTCCTGCCGCAGGGCGCGGCGCCGCGGCCGGGCGATCGGTTCGTGCAGAAGCAGTTGGCCGAGACCCTCCGGACCATCGCGCGGGAGGGCGCGCGGGGGTTCTACGAGGGGCGCGTGGCCGTTGACATGGTGGCGACCTTGCGCGCGCAGGGCGGGCTGCAGACGGAGGAGGACTTCGCGGCCGGGCTGACGGGAGCGGAGTTCGTCACGCCGATTCGGACCGATTGGAAGGGGTACGAGGTCTGGCAGTGCCCGCCGAACGGGTCGGGGCTGCTGGCGTTGATGCTGCTCGGCATTCTCGATCATTTCCCGCCAACCGCGGGCCCGCTGAGCGTCGAGCGGCTGCATCGCCACCTCGAGGCGGCACGCCTGGTCTATCGCGACCGCGACGCCCTGCTCGGCGACCCGGCGCAAGTCGAGGTCCCGGTCGATCGCCTGCTCGATTCCGCCTATCTGGGCAGCCTGGCCCGGCTGATCGACCCGGCGCGCGCCATGGCGCACATGCCGGCCGCATTGGAGAGCGCGCTACCGTCGCATCGCGACACCGTTTATCTCTGCGTCGTCGATCGCGACGGCAATGCGTGCAGCTTCATCAACTCGCTGTTCCAAAGTTTTGGGAGTGGCATCCTGGCCGAGCAGAGCGGCGTCATGCTGCACAATCGCGGGTTCGGCTTTAGGCTGCAGCGCGGGCATCCGAACAGCATCGCGCCGGGCAAGCGGCCGATGCACACGATTATGCCGAGCATGGTGACGAAGGATCTGCGCGCGGTGATGCCGTTCGGCGTCATGGGCGGGCATTTCCAGCCGATGGGGCAGAGCTGGTTCCTGCACAACATGCTGGAATACGGGCTCGACATCCAGCAATCGCTCGATCTGCCGCGGGTGTTTCCCTATGCCGGCAAGGTGGAGGCGGAGCGCGGGGTCGCGCCGGAGACGATCCGCGCGCTGGCGGCGATGGGCCACGACGTGATCGAGGCGGAGCGGCCACATGGCGGCGGGCAGGCGATCTGGATCGATCACGCGCGGGGCGTGCTGGTCGGCGGCTCGGAGCCGCGCAAGGACGGGATGGCGTTGGGGTATTGATGGTGGCAAACGAAACTGAGGCCTGCGACCTGACCGCCATCGACGCGCGGCGGCTGATCGGCGACAAGAAACTGTCGCCGGTTGAGCTGTTGGATAGTTGCATCGGGCGCATCGAGGCGGTCGATCATGCCGTCAACGCCATCCCCGCGCGCGATTTCGAACGCGCGCGCGCCGCCGCCCGTGCAGCGGAAACGGCGGTAATGGCGGGCGAGCGGCTGGGCGCGCTGCACGGATTACCGATCGCGATCAAGGACCTCGAGGACGCGGAAGGCCTGGTCAATAGCCAGGGCAGCCCGATCTACGCCGCCGATGTGCGGCCGGCGGACCAGCGGTCGGTGGCGATGGTGCGGGCGGCGGGCGCGGTCATCGTCGGCAAGTCGAACGTGCCGGAGTTCGGCGCGGGGGCGAACAGCCGCAACCGGGTGTATGGGGCGACGGGCAATCCGTTCGATCCGAGCAAGAGTGCGGCCGGGTCGTCGGGCGGCTCGGCGGTGGCGCTGGCGTGCGGGATGGTGCCGCTGGCGACCGGGTCCGACACTGGCGGCAGCCTGCGCAACCCGGCGGCATTCGACGGAATCGTCGGGTTCCGGCCATCGCCGGGCTTAGTGCCGAACGAGAAGGCCGGGCATGGCTGGTCGGTGCTCAGTGTGCTGGGGCCGATGGCGCGGAATGTGGCGGATGCGGCGCTGCTGATGAGCGCGATGACGGGCGGCGACGGGCGCGATCCGCTGGCGGGCATGCGTCAGGGTCGGTCGGCGTTTTCCCCGCTGGCGGAGCTGGATCTGTCGTCGCTGCGGGTCGCGCTGACGCCGGATTTCGGGCAGGCCCCGACCGAGCGGCAGATTGCGGACGCGTTCGCGGAGAAAACCGGCCTATTTCGCGACTGCTGCGGCCGCGCGGACGACGCGCATCCCGATTGCAGCGGCGGCGACGAGGCGTTCGAAGTGCTGCGCTCGCTCGGCTTCCTGTCCAAGCATGCCGAGCACGTCCGGACCCGGCCGGGCGATCTTGGGCCCAACATCCACGCCAATTTCGAGGAGGGCTTGGCCTACTCGGCGATGGACGTCGCGCGCGCGATGAAGGCGCAGACCGACATGTATCGACGTTGGCAGGCGTTCTTCGAAACCTACGACGTCCTGCTGTCGCCGGCGATCACGATCAGTCCGCGGCCCTGGGGCGAACTGTATCCGGCCGAGATCGACGGCCGCCCGACGCGGACCTACTTTCATTGGCTGGCGCTGGCCTACTACCCGTCGCTCGTCGGCCATCCCGCGCTGTCGCTGCCGGTCGGGCTCGACCGGAACGGGATGCCGTTCGGCATGCAGATCGTGGGGCCGCAAGGCGGCGACGCACTCGTCTTGCAGGTCGCGGCGGCGCTCGAGCGGGCGTTAGCGGGCGATGCGCGGACCCGGCGCCCGGTGCCGGACCTCGACGAGCTGAGACGGGCGCCGCCGATTGCGGACGCGCCGAATTTTCGCACGCTGGTTTAGAATGTGAACTGAACCCTTTGGGTGAGACAGTGAATTACGGACAGCTCGGCTGCGTTTCAGCCCTGGGCTGCTGCGCAGCAGCCCAGGGCTCGTTGGATTCGAACTCCACTGGCGACAGATAGGCAAGAGCC
>JAABUX010001685.1_pt1 | contig 32760 bp, 23 predicted proteins | sample 5561851 | NCBI WGS metagenome assembly JAABUX01 (sample SAMN10711883, study PRJNA513361) | rock metagenome | isolation source: Antarctica rocks | place: Antarctica: Victoria Land, Richard Nunatak red sandstone | collected 2016-01-03
CCGCCTTGGCCAGCGCCCGTTTGCTGCCCACCAGCACGACGATCCGCTTCGCCCGCGTCACCGCCGTGTACAACAGATTACGCTGGAGCATCAGCCAGCTGCTCGTCGTCAGCGGCACCACGACGCAGGGGTACTCACTCCCCTGGGAGCGGTGAATGCTGACAGCATAGGCATGGGTCAGCTCGTCCAACTCGTCGAAGCTGTAGGTGACGTCCTCCTCGTCGTCCATGTACACGCGCAACTCCTGGTCCTCCAGCGACATCCCGGTCACGACGCCGACCGAGCCATTGAACACCCCACTGGTCCCCTTGTCGTAGTTGTTGCGAATCTGCGTCACCTTGTCGCCGACGCGGTAGACGCGCCCGCCGTAACGCCGCTCGGGCACCCCCGGCGTCGCCGGCGTCAGCGCCTCCTGCAACCGCTCGTTGAGCGTGCCCGCGCCGGCCGGCCCCCGATGCATCGGACACAGCACCTGCACGTCGCGCCGCGGGTCGAGCCCGAAGCGGCGCGGCAGCCGATTGGCCACGATATCAACCGTGAGGTCGGCGACCCGCTCATTGTCGTCCTCGGCGAAGAGGAAGAAGTCGGCGAGGCCTCGCGTGACCGGCATCTGGCCGGCGTTGATCCGGTGGGCGCCCATGACGACGCCCGACTCTTGGGCCTGGCGGAAGATGTGGGTCAGACGGACGCTCGGGATCGTGCCGCTGCCGAGCAGGTCGCGCAAGACCTCGCCGGCGCCGACGCTCGGGAGCTGGTCCACGTCGCCGACGAAGAGCAGGTGGGCGCCGGGCGCGATAGCCTTGACCAGCGTGTTCGCCAGGAGCACGTCGAGCATCGACGCCTCGTCGACCACCACGAGGTCGGCGTCGAGCGGGTTGTCGCGGTCGAAGGCGGCGTCGCCGCCGGGTCGCAGCTGGAGCAGGCGATGCAACGTGGATGCCTCCATCCCGGCAAGTTCCGAGAGCCGCTTGGCGGCACGTCCGGTCGGCGCGGCCAGGATGATCTTTGCCTTTTTAGCCTTGGCCAGGGCCACGATTGAGCGCACGGTGAAGCTCTTGCCGCAACCGGGTCCGCCGGTGAGCACCGCGACCCGCTCCGTCAGCGCCAGGCGCACCGCCTCCGCCTGTTCGGGCGCGAGCGTGCTTCCGGTCGTCTTCTGGAGCCATGCGGAGGCCGCGTCCCAGTCCACGGTCGTGAATCCCGGCAGCCGCTCGGCGGCCGCTGAAAGCAGGCGCGAGAGCCCGCCGGCGAGCGAGACCTCGGCGCGGTGGAAGGGCACGAGGTAGACGGCCGTCACCCTCTCGCCGCTCTCGTCCGGCGTCTGCAGGTCCTCCATGACCACGCCCTCCTCGCCGGACAGCTCCTCCAGACACGTCTCGGCCAGCGGCGCCTCGACGCCCAGGATCTCGGTGGCCTTGGCGATCAATTCCGCCTCTGGGAGATAGCAGTGCCCGTCGCCCGTGGCCTCCGAGAGCGCGAACTGCAAGCCGGCCTTGACGCGCGCGGGGCTGTCGTGCGGGATGCCCATAGCCTGCGCGATCGTGTCGGCCGTCTTGAAGCCGATCCCCCACACGTCGCCGGCTAACCGGTACGGCTCGTTCTTGACGACGGAGATGCTCGCATCCTTGTACGTCTTGTAGATGCGCACGGCGAGGCTCGTCGAGACGCCGACGCCCTGGAGGAAGAGCATCACCTCTTTGATGGCCTTCTGCTCCTCCCAGGCGCGGCCGATCATAGCGGTGCGCTTGGGGCCGAGGCCTGCCACCTCGATCAGGCGGCCCGGCTCCTCTTCGATGACGCGCAAGGTGTCCGCGTCGAAGCGGTCGACGATGCGTTCGGCCATCTTGGGGCCGATGCCCTTGATGAGGCCCGAGCCCAGGTAGCGACGAATCCCCTGGATCGTGGCCGGGAGCACGGTCGTGTAGGCGTGCACCTCGAACTGGCGGCCGTACTGGGGATGCGACTTCCACACGCCCTGCATCCGGAGGCTCTCACCCGGCTGGGCGCCCAGGAGCGCGCCGACGACGGTCAGGAGATCGCTGCCCCCGCCGCGTGTCGCGACGCGGGCGACCGTGTAGCCGGTCTCATCGTTGGCGTAGGTGATGCGCTCCAGCACGGCCTCCAGGGTCGCGAGCGGCACGGACGGCGTTGGCGTCATGAGACACCTCGATCACTGCGAGTCGTCAACATCGTGTCACATCAGGACAACATGTCGTCTGTGCGCATCACACGACGGTCGTAGCGTGCTGGGCGATTATCGTAGAGACGCCGCACACGATGTCGCCCGTGTCGACGATGGCCTCGTCTGTGTGTCATCGCTCGTCCCCTGTGCATGCATCGTGCTCGTTGTTGCCCACGGCGGTCTGCACCGTTGAGGTTCCCTCTCCTTGAACTGCCTCCGGCGCTGCTACGGACCCGGCCTTGGCCTTCTTCCGCTCGCGGTAGGCCCGCGCGTACGCGGCCCCCTTGCTGATCGGCCTGCCCGGGTCGAGCCGCCGCGCCTGGCTCCCCTGCCCGAGGTGCTCCCGTCGGTACTCCGCGAGCGCGGGCTCCGGCACCACGTTGAGCCGCGGGGTGAGCTGGCGCTTCTCCAGCACGCCGCGCCGGATCGCGTCGCGCACGGTCGCCCACTTGATGCCCAGTTCCGCGGCCGCCTCCTTGGTCGTGTAGTAGGTCGTGCCGTCGATGGTCAGTGGCACGTACCCCTCCCCCTCTTCACATTCTCCCCCCTCATTGTGGCGCTTCTCGCGCCGGGCACGGGCTGCGATCCGACCCGACCCGACCCGTCCATGGCCGATCGACGACGGCACGGGTCGCGGCGCTCCCTCCCTGCACGCGATCCTGATTACCTGGATTAGGCGTAGGGAGGGGTGCGGGCAACACATCGGCCGTCCTTGCCCCAAGCCCCACGCGCTCATCATTCCTCGCTCAGGGCCTCAACGATCTCCGGCCAATTGATCTTGTCGAGGGCGGCGCGCATGACCTGGGCGCGGCCGCGCGTCTCGCGGGCATTTTGCTGCTCGTCCTCATAGAGGTCTGCTGCCAGGCCGGAGGTGGGCACGGCACCCTGGCCCTGGAGCACGCGCACGATGTCAGGGAGAGCGGAGACGTAGGAGCGCAGGGCGTCGGCCCCGCCCCTGGCGATGGCCGCGCGCGCTGCGTCGTAGCCCTCCTCGTCGTTCGTGAGCCATAGGTCCGCCGCCCACGTCTTAAAATTTGACCATCCATTGTACGGTTGGTCGGTTGGCTCGGGCTGGAACGCGCCCGGCGTGTACCAGCGCGCGGCATCCGCCTTGTCCATCAGGCTGTAGATCACGCCGGACGAGAGGGCGGGCGTGCGGTCGAGGATGCGCACGTTGCGCTGCTCGTCGCGGTTCCGCGCGTTGGCGGCGACCACTTCGGCCTCATCACGGTCGGCGGCCGGCAGGATGATGGTATTCACGCGCCCCTCGGCCTCGCCCCAATTGCTCATGAACGCGTCGTCGCTGAGCACGTAGTAGGGCGCGGCGGGGATGGCGTCGGTGCTCGTGATCGTCTGGCTCATCGTCTTCCTCCTCTACCATGCGGACCAGGGACCTCTCGCCCCTCACACTCTTATTATAACAGTCTATATAGATTGTTGTCAAGTAGATGAGGTGATGGAAAACAGCAGCAAGAGCGTTGCGTCTATCATCCCTCATGGAGCCGCTGCGCCCTACCCCGAACGATCACGCTGAGTCTTTGACCCGCTTATGAGTCGTCTGGCCCTTATACCCAGTTCATCGGTGTCGTACAGGTCCCACATAGCCACTCAAAACGTCAAAGCGTTCTCGTTGTGCAGTGCGGTAGGCGCAGGCGTAGCCCGCGCCCCTGGTCGGCGGCATACCCGGATCTCTCCGGCGAGCCCAACCCCCCTATCTCAGAAGCTGTATATGGTAGTGCTCCACCACCTCAGGCATCGCCATGTTGAGACGCGGAGCGATCTGCTGGGCCTCCAGTGTGCCGCGCCGGATGGCGCTCCAGACCGCGTCGTGGCCAGTCCCCAGGGCCTCGGCTGCTTGCGTCGTCGTGAGCCGGGTCCACTCCTGTGTCACGTGTTCCCTCCCTATCCGTGCTGCCCTCGCATCTCGTCTTCCTCCATGGTATACGATCAGTGGCGCCGGATGGCCTGTCGCATCGCCCTGTATGGACGGGCACCCGCGTCGTCGGCGGTCGCGCTCAACCTGCGCGGTGCTGGGGTCGGGTTCCCGCCCGTCTCCCGGCGACCTGGGAGTGAGCGGGAACCCGGTTAGTCCCCATCAGGGTCTCAGGCTCGGCCACCCGCGCTCTCGGCCGCGTCGGGAGCAGGGTCGATCACCCGCACCACGGCCGAGAGCGCCGTCCGCTCCCACGCTCCGTCATCCGCCTGGCGGACGATCAGCGCGATGTCTGCCACGCCCTCGTCGTCGTAGTCCGCTACATCAACGAGGCGTCCATCCGTCAGCAGTACCTGCATGCCGACCAGGGTAGCGGCACGCTCGGCGCGCTCCTCCCGTTCGAGCGCACCCCGGCGCGGCCCCAGCCACGTGTCGATGTCGGCGGCCGTCAGCGCGAACCCCTTGTCCTGATCCAGCGGGGCGATGAGGGCGCGCTTAAAGTCCTGGTGGAGGCACCAGGCCGTGGTGCGCTGGATCTGTCCTGCGATGTCGTGGTCGTACCGGTCGTGCGCCGGAATCCGGTCAGCCTCGCCCAGGTGGTCAGCAAGGATGGCCAGCGCCAGGTCGGCGGGCCCGGAACCTGAATAGCCGTGGTTCATGGATGTGCCGCTATGCACCTTGAGGTGGCGCAGACGACGGAACTGGCCGTCGTCACCCTGGACGACGTAGGAGACGTCGCCGGCGGCGTCCTCCCGATCCGTGTAGGCCCTGTAGGTTTTCATAGTGCGTCCTCTTCCCGCTCCTCGTCCGCCCTGGACAGGGCTCGTTCCGCACGGGTCAGGCGCTGGAGCGCGACCGCGGCCGTCACCTCGGTTAGCTCCCGCCCGTTCCACCAGTACCAGGCATGCGCCTCGCCGCCGTTCGCGACGCCAGTGGCCAGGGGGAGGCAGGAGTCGGTCCCCGTGCCGGGAGCCAGGAGCCATGTGCCCGTGGCGCGCGTGGTCCAGGCGAAGACGGTCGGCTGCCGCCGCTCCAACGTCTCGCGATCGTGGTAGTAGAAATCCTTGACGTAGCTCGACGGCTGTCCCGTCGCCTCCACCACCGCGACCATGGCCGGCCACGCGGAATGCTTGCCCACGCGCCCGATGGCGTCGGTCAGCAAGCTCTCGATCTCGCCGGTCCTGCGCTTGACGATGTCCTTGGTCCAGGCTTCCAGGCTGTAGCCCGGGACACTGTACGTCATCCGGTAGGCGTTGATCCCGTCGTCGATTGCCCCGCGCACGAGCGCCGCGATGGCGTCGCGGGTGAGGCGGGCGTGACGGCGCTCCTGAGATGTGTCCTGCGTTGCTACCACTATCGTGTCCTCCTTCATCGTCGCCGCGGAGGCGCTCTGAGCGCCTCCGCAGCCATCTCGCGCCGACTAAGCTGCGTCGTGGTCGTCGTGGTCGTCGTGGTCGTCGTGGTCGTCGTGGTCGTCGTGGTCGTCGTGGTCCATAGCATCCTCTCCTGAAGGCAGGGACGCGGGTGCTGATGTCACCGCTGCCGCCGGTACCGGCGCCTGGGAGCCGACGTAGAGCCCCAGGACCGGATCAGCGTGGTTCTTGCCAGGGTCGTAGTCCCGCGCCCGCCGCGCTTGGGTCAGCAAGAGGGCCTCCAGGGTATAGCGCAGCAGGTCCACCGGTTTCAGCTCGCGCAGCCGGTCGATCTGCCGGGCCGTCGGCGTCGGTTCCGTGCCGGGGAAGCCGGCCAAGCCGTGCCGTGTGATGACCTCCTTGATCGCGTCGCTATCCACGTTCTTGGTCGTCAACGTGTAGGCGCACAGGACGGCCAGGTCGATGGTGTCGACCGCAGGGATCATATCGATGACGCGCTCGACCGCCCGCACTGTCGGTTGGTAGTCGCTCTTCTGCCGCTGGTGGCGCTTCCGCGTCTCCTTGCCTTTCTCGGCCGCCGAGGGCACGGGGGGGGCCTGGTACGTGGGTCGGGCCGCCCGGACCGGCGCGGGCGCGTCCTTGGCCCGCTCCGCCTGCTCCTTCTCGTACGTCTCCTTCCCCTTGTCCTGCAGGTCGCGGTAGTGCGCGGGCACGAGGCAGAATCCCTCGCCCTCATAGGTCCCAGGCCGATAGGCCGCGAAAGGACAGCGTCGGCAGATGTCTTTGGTGTCGAAATAGTTGCCGCCCCAGGTCCCCTGCGTGTTGGTGTACGGATGGAAGATGCGCTGCACCAGCGGCCCGTGCTCCGCGCTGTTAGCGACGCCGCCCAGGTAGCCGTTGGGGTTGATCCCCGCCTCCATGTCGCCCGCCAGCGCCGTGATTAGCGCCGGGAACCCCGTGTTGTCGCGCCCGCCATGGGTATACTCGTGCAGCGCCAGCATGACCCCGACCGTGAGGCGGCGCGAACGGCGGTAGAGGTCCTGCACGGGGGCGGGCAGGTCGCACAGCTTGAGGCGATCCGCGATCCACCCCTCGCTACGGCCCAACCGCCTGGCGATCTCCTTGGCCGTCTTGCCCTGAGAGCGTAGGAGAGCGATGCCGCGCGCCTCCTCCATGGGATGTAGGTCGCGCCGCTGGAGATTCTCCACCACCGTGGCCTCGGTCGCGCCCGTGCGGTCCAGGCCACGGTCGACCAGGACGGTGATGTGCGTCCACTTCAAGATGTCCCTGACCGCGCGCAGCCGTTGCTCACCGTAGACCAGCACCCACGGCGCCTCGGCCGTGTCCTCCGCGGTCACCGCGCGCACCTTCGGCGGCTGTTGCAGGCCGATCTCCGCAATGGATGCCGCCAACCCCTTCAGGGCCTCCTTCTGGTCCTTATCGCCCTTCTCGAACAGCCGCGTGTTGTCCAGCGACACCGCGATGTCGCGGACCGGCACCGTCAGCAGGCGCGTCCCCAGTGACCCCGCCGCCTCGATTGCCCCTATCCTCTCGTCCATCTGTTCCCTCCCCGTCGTCCGTCTCATGTCCCGACACAATGGTCTCATCGTCCTCATAGCCCCGGTCGATCAGATCCAGGATCTCGTCGATCAGGCGCCGAAATTGGGGGTCCCGCCCCCGGCGCGTGGCCACCGCGCCGACCCCGTACGCCACCGTGGCGTGATCGCGCCCCAGGACCGCCCCGACGCGCTCCAGGCTGAACGGGGCGCTCCCCGTGCTGGTTGGCCAGTGCAGCGACCGGCGCACCACGTACATGGCGACCTGCCGTGCCTCGGCGAGATCTGCGTGCCGTCCCCGCCCGCGCAACTGCGCGGGTCCGTACCCGTAGTACCTGGCCACGACACCGATCACGCGCTCGGCCTCGCGCACCTGCGCCGTCTGCAACCGTCGGACGGCGGCGCGTGCCGCCGTCTCCTCATTCGGCTCGATCATCGCTCCCCCTCTCGCTAGTACTCGTCCGACAGGAGCGCGGTCGTGGCCTGACGGGTGCCCGCGTCGTCCTCGGCCTCGGTGATGATGTAGATCGTGGTCCGCGCGTCGACGATGTAGCAGCTGAAGAGGCGATCACCCGTGAGCAGGCCGTGATCGTTCAGCGCCCGGTCGTGCGTGTCCAAATCGCCCCAGTCGCCGCTATAGTGCCGCCCCAGGAGCAGCGCCAGGTCGACCGTCTCGCCCGCGGCGAGATCCAGGACGCCAGGCGTCACCACGATGTGCAGCGCGCCCGCGAAGGCGCGCCGCAGAAGATCCGTCCGCACCGCCGCTGCGCGTGCCTGTGCGTCATACTGCCCGTTCATGCCGCACGCCCGTCCTCCGCGTCGCTCCCGCCCGGTACCGCGCCGGGTGAGGCGTCCTGGGACACCGCCTCGACCGCCTCTAGAATCCGCTTGACGCCCATGTGGATGGCCTGCGCGTTCCGCTTGAGGTCGTCGCGTGACACGCCGTAGAGCGCGAGGTACTGCGGCGCATTGGGCACCTCCACGCCCAGCGCCGTTAGCACGCAGTAGGACACCGCTTCCGCCTGACACTCCACCTCGCGCTTGGTGAACTGGGGACGCAGGGCGGTCGGGTGGAGCATCTCGTGGGTCAGTTCGTGGACAAGTGTCTGGGCGCGATCCCCGATGCCCGCATGGCCGTTCAGGGTGATGACGCCGCGGCCGTCCGAGGTTCCCTCCAGGCCACGCGGCAGGTCGAGGCTCAGCTCGACGCGGACGTGCAAGCGAGCGCAGGCGCGCTCAAGCAGGCGGTAGAGCGCGCCGTGGTGGTCGCCCATGGTCTGCCAGCGTAGCGTGAGCGGTTGCGCGTCGGGGCCGGGTTCGACTTGCTCCGACGCGTAGATGTAGCCGGTCGTGAAATAGGCGAGAGTCTCCCGCTCCTCGCCGGTTTGCTCGTCCTTCGTCTTCGTGAAGTGCGGGCAGAGGATATGGATGCTGTTCTTCCACTCCCCGGCTTTGAGCCGGTACCCAAGGCCGGCCCAGCGTTTCTTGCTGTTGACCATGGTTGCCCTGGGGCGCTGCAGCCAGATCAGCGCCGTGTTGGCCTGCGAGTAGCGCCAGAAGCGTGACATGGCCACGAGATACGCGGTGAACTCGGCGCTATGGCGGGCCTGGTCGGTCTCCCCGGCCAGGCGGTCAAGCCAGGCGTCGATCCGCCCCAGGCTCTCGGTGGTCGGATTCATGGGCGCACCGTCCCGCAAAAGGCGCAGGTGAGCTCGCCGTCGATGGCATACACCGGCGTCGCGGCGTCCCTCGTCTCGCGCCCGCTCTGACGCCTGGCAGCCCCGGCTGGGTCGTGGCGATACGCCACCCAGAAGCAGGGCAGGCAGATTAGGAGGCGACTGTTGACCAGGTAGCCGACCAGGCGCCGCGCGTCATACTCCTCGGCGGCGTCGTACTCGCGCAGGTAAACCCCGAGGCGCGCGTACGCGTCACGGGCAGCCTCGATAGGGTCGGCGGCATCGGAGTCCACCGCGAGGGACCCGATGGGATGGGCGGGGTTGAATGTGAGGATCACGGATGTGTCGCGCGTGGCCTCCCCTATACTGGAGAGAGCAACGGATCTGATGGCCTGCATCGGTTCTCGTCCTTTCCGTTGTCAGGGGGCGGACCGGGTTAGGCTCCGGTCCGCCTCCGTTCGTGTGGGTGATCGGCGCGCTCGGCGCCGTGTCTCTCCGCGGGCCGTCGTGGCCGCGCCCGTCAGCCGTACGCCTCCATCAGCCCCTTGTAGCCGTCGGTCTCATGGAAGCGTGCTGCCTGCGCCATTTGCGCCGCCCGCGCGACCCGGGCCCGCCGCTCCGGCCAGTGCGCGGCCTTGTGGGCGTAGCGGGTGATGTAGTAGACGGCGCGGCAATAGTCGAGATGCCAGCAGTCCACGCCGTGCCTCCCGGCCTCGCAGGTGCAACGCTTCGTGGGGTCCTCCTCTAGCACCGAGACGTCGTGCATCAGCCCGCGCCGCGTGCTGCTCTCCACCGTGAAGAGGCCGCTCGTCTCGTCGCCGCGCGCCTGAACAACGGGCAGCGGCACCCCTTCCAAAATCTCGCTCATGATCGTCGGCTCCCTCCACGCGCCGATTCGGGGATGGCTCCCATCTCCCGCCTGTGTGCCCTCGAACCTGTGGGGGCGCTTGTCAACGGGACACGGTCTCTGTCCGCTCCGTTGTGCCTACCGTGTCATGCAATGCATGCTCCTTTCCCTGTCGCCGCTGGCCCTGCGCACGTGGTCGTCCGTGACGCCCGGTAGAGGCGGTGGCCGGGCGCCGACGAGACATGTCGCGGCCGCGCGCCGCGCCCTGGCCCCGTTATCGTGTTGCTCTCGTTTCATCGTGGGTTGCTCCTTCATGGCAATTGTGGACGCAGTGAGGCATGGGTATAGCCGTCGTGTCGCCCAGAGGGCGCGGGTCGAGTGACCCGCTGATAGAGGGGATGTGCGGCCATCATCGCGGGTAGACCGCGCTAGGCTGTGAGACGATTGGGGGATGGCGAGACGGACGCCTCAGCGCCGGGTGAGGCGATGATGGCCGTCCCCGATGATGTCGGGTGGCCGTGTTGTACGCCGCCGCGCTGACAGGGAGCGGTCCTTATCGCACCGACTAGCGGCCCATGACTGGCGCGTCGTGCGCCTCGTTACGGGGAGAGATACCCGACGGCATCACGATGAGACGGAGACGCGTGCCTTCGTCCGTCCGGAGAGCGCGGGTGAGATGCGCAGTCCCACGGTCACGGATCGCGCATGGGAAGTAGAGGCACAATGCCGTGACTCCGTGCAGCGGGGTCTCCCGCGACGCGCAAAGATGGCGGGAGGAGCGAGCGGGCGGAGTCCGTCCATCGGCGCGATCGGGTGCAGCCGGTATCGCGGCCGAGCGAGAGCGCGGGTCTGGAGAGGCGCGGCGCTGGTAGATGCGGCCTGGTTACTCGCTCATCGGTTGCTGCACGACGGCGCGCCAGGCCACTGTATCGAGGCGGAGCGTCTTGAGCTGGCCATCGCGGCGCTCTGCTGCGCGCCGCGCCTCGGCGAGGGCGGCGCGCGCATGGCTCCTGTCCGGGAATGCGTCGAGGGTGATGACGATGGATTCGCGCGCCTGATCCTCGCGGTCGATGTCGACGCGGTAGTGGATCGGCGTGGGCGCGTGCTTGGCGATGAGCATATCGCGGATGCGGCGTTTCTCACCGATAAGCGCCACGTTCTTGGCCATCAACTTGCGCACCGTCGCGCCGTGCTGCACGGCTTCGCGTTGCTGCTGGGCCACCATCAGTTCGGCCTGCTCCGCGCGGCGCAGAGCACGACTGAGTTGCTCCTCCAGATCGTGAGTGCGCTGGGCGAGTTGCCGCCCTTCCTCCTGGAGCGCCTGCTGCTGGCGTGTGCCTTCATCCACGATGTGCTGCACGGCCGGCAGCGTGACATGCGTGGCGTCGTCGACGCGCGCGACCGGGATGAGCCGCTCGCCGACGAGCGTCTTCTCTAGGCGGTAGAGCGCGGGAGGGGTGCGCGCGGGTGGCATGTCTGGATCGCTCATCGTAGGTAGTGCCTCACGACGATATCGATGCGCTCGTGCCCAAGGGCGCGACTCACGTAGAGGGCGCGCTCCCGATCGACGCTCCCGCGCGGCAAGCGTCCCTCGCGTGGCGGCAGAAGGCGCGCGCCGTCCTCGCGGTAGAGGGCCTGGGCGTAGGCGCGGCGGTAGGCGTGGATGTCGAGCCGCACCGGGATGCGCGGGAACAGGCGCTCCTCCGGCAGCCGCACCGCCACGATGCAGAGGACCGCGTCCTGGAGCGTCGGGAGGACCGGAGCCAGGCGGCGCTTGCCGCCTTTCCCGTTGCGCACCTCCACGATGAGGTCATCGCCGGCTCCGTACACATCGTCGACCAGCAGGGCGGCGAGTTCGCGCCGCCGCAGGCCGGTCGCGCAGCAGAAGGTGACGATCCCGATATAGCGATCCAGCACGATCTCGTCGTCCATGGCCACGACCGCGCGGCTGCGGGTGATCGCGGCGCGTCGGCGGAGCGGCAGCTCGACCGAGGCGCCGAGCGAGCGCGCACGCTCCTCCCGCTCCTCGGGGGCGTAGGCCGGCCGGTGGAACATACGCAGCGCCGCGCGCGTCGTCTTGAGGGTCGACGGACTGTCGCCGGCGTCGCGGCGCGCCACGAGGTACAGGGCGACCAGGCGCTCGGCGTCGCCGTCAAGGTCGGCGAGTCGGCGGACGCCGTACAGGTCGCGTGCCCAGTGGACGTAACGAAGCGCGAGGCCCTTATAGGTCTCCAGGGTCTTGTCGGCGTGGATGCGCCCCGTCGAGCCGGCAAGCGGGGGCAGCAGCACGCCGCGATGGGCCGCGTCGGCGCGGATGCGCCGACGCAGGTGATAGCGCGAGACGCCGATCGCTTTGAGCAGGTCAAAGCGCGCGCACGCCTCGAAGATGATGCTGGGGTGTCTCATCGGCCAACGCCTCTCCGATTTGGATCATGTTCAACACACCCGAGCCACAGCAGCAGACAGCGCTGGTGGTGCGACCTTGGAGATCGCCCCATGCGCCGGTTTTGGCCCTCCCCATCGCTGTGCCGGGCAGGCTCGCGCCCGCGATGAGGGAGTCGTCTCGTATGGGGTACGACGCGCGCGGGAGATGGCGCAGCCCATCCGCGTGTATCGCCGAGACTTGCCCAACCGTCAGTCGTCATGGGCGCGGCCCCGACCGTCCGGTTGTCGCTGTGTAGGCGTCACTCACTGAAGCCTAAACAGTGAACCCCGTGTGCGGCTCCGTCTCACGTATTGTGGGAAAGGGTGGCGCACAAAGTAGAATATATGTTCTATATTACAGGAGAGATAGGACAAATAGCAAGTTTCGCGTTACATCACAAATAAAGTACGCGAAGAAATAGTGTTGCGTCATTGATGAATGTACTTTTCCGAAAGGAGGAGGACGTGTCAGTGAAGCGAGAGAGTCGATACGAGGTGATCGAGGCATTGAGGCGGACGTATCTTGGGGCACCCCGGAGAGTAAAGGGCACCCTGATCGCCCAGGCCGTCGAACTGACGGGCTATAGTCGCCAGCATGTGCGACGGTTGTTGGACGATGGACCACCGCGTCGGGATGTGAGGCAGCGTCGCCCTGGGCGGAGCCGATCATACAAGCATGCCGTTATGGAGACGATTGCCGTGGCAGTAGAGGCAACAGGATGGATCTGTTCCAAGCGGCTTGTCGCAGCTTTACCTGATCTCCTCCCCGCTCTCGAGAAAGAAGGGGCCGTGACGGTCACGCCGTCTGTGCGCGCACAGGTGTTGGCTGTGAGTGCCTCCACCATCAATCGACGGTTGGCTGCTGAGTGGCGTCCCCGTCACGCCCGTGTTCGGCCCGTTGGCGTTCAGAGCGGTCAGCGCGCTGTTGGGGTCGTAGCCCAGGCTCACCTGCACGTTGGCCCGGCAGCCCCTCACTTTGCAGTAGGTCGTTCGGCGTGTAGCCGAAGGTGGCGGTCTGTGGCAGCGCGCCGCCCGCGCTCTCGCTGACGGAGGTCAGGCGGTGCTGGGCGTCGTAGCCCAGCGTCGCCAGAGCGCCCCCGCCCAGGAACAGCAATGCCATCGCGAGCGGGGGGAGGACAGGGAGAAAATAGGAACGCGCCTATCACCCGATTAGATGCGCGAACGAGCTTTCTCGCGGATACGGGGCACTGGGTCATTTGCTAACAGCTGCAAGGTGTGTTGTGTGGCCTTTGCATTATGCACGAGAGACGCGCGAACGCTCTCGGATGAGTCCATCGCCAACTGCAACTGCAACTGTTCGGGAAGTTTACGCTTCGAGGCTACCATGCTTCTGACCCGCGCGTCCGCGTCACCGGTAAGAATCTCCAGGATAACGATGGGTACTTCCTTGTTGTGTGCAATCCAGAACTTCATCTCGGGATAGCGCGCAATGGTTTCCTCCCAAACGGCTACCGGAGCCTCTTCGTGCGCTGCCCTTTGATACTCCTCCCTATTATCGCTGGTGCGAAGATGATAGAACTCGTCGGCCGATGTAATCACAGGAGTGTCCTTCTATGTGCTAGGATCATCGCTATAGGCACCATATGGAGGTGCTACGGAACAGTTCTCGCTAGAGGAGGGGCCACGCTAGCTCGCAGTATCTTTGACCGCAACGACGGCAACGTGTTGTGAAGTCTACGGGCAAGTGTATGCCTACGAAGCCGCTCCCACGCCTGCGATAGCCCTCACGTTTTCGGCCAACGGTGCAGCGCGTCTACGTAAACCCTCCTCTGGCGAAATCTGCTACGGAATGCGCACTATCATCCCTATCGGACCTTTGTGCTTACCCGTGATAAAGTTACCATATTGATCTGCGTCAGCATACCAATGCAGTTCCTTACCGACTTGCGTAAATACCTTCCAGGCCACCTGGGCATGACCAGCCATGTCCTTCGACCACCAGTAACCGGTCACTGTGTCATGTAAGTAGTTTGCGCCGCCCACAGTGAATTGTCTGTCCGTTAGATGGCGGGTTATCTGCCAGAGCGCTCGGGTTGCACTTTTGCAAACCGTGTTTGAGCTATTATGCACCAGCACGCGGGCGTCGCCGACGAAGAAGGTGTGGTCCTTGACGACGGTAAGGGTGTAGACGACTGCCTGCCCTACGCCCTGGCGTATCCCTGCCACCGTCGCGTCTTGACCGCTTGCTGTACGCAGCCGGTCGCCCGCTTGGAGTTGCCCCGCCGGTAACCACCCCGGCCCGGTTAGCTGCACCCCGCTGTCGATCCAGAAGGGGTGGTCCACCGTGACCGTAATGGCACTTCCATCGCTCAGATTCACGGCCATAAGCGACGAGACAGGACGATGGATGATAGCCTGTACCTGCTCGGCCTCGACCTTGCCCGTATCCGTATTCTCGGACAAGACTGTATCCCCGACGTGCAGCGATTGAATGGACGTTTCGCCGGTGGGCGTAGAGACCTGTGTCCCAGCAGGGAAGCACGAACACCCACCCAGCAGATCCTTAACCGTCTGTCGCGCTGCATTGACGAGATCCCGCCCACCACCGCGTAGCAGGTCAGATCCGGCACGATATAAATTAGGGAGCAGCTTGAGGGTTTGCTTCGGATTGCCGACGAATGACGCGATGTTGCACGCTGTCTCAGCTTTAGCGCCACCCACTTGGCTGATCAGCCCGCACGCCAGGTTCCACGCGACGCCCTGCACAATAGCTCTGGCGAGGAAGAGCCCGGCGGCACGCCCGACTATGGCGGCGATGCTAATAATGCGTGCGTATTCCACCAAGCCGTGGCCGCTGGGGTCCATGCCGTTGATCGGGTCGCTCACGGCGTAGAGATAGCGGTTCAGGTTGGTCGGGCTGGATTGGTCGAAGCCCGCCGTGTCGCGGCTAGTGAAGCGGCCGTCCGCCGGGTTGTAGTAGCGCGCCCGCAGGTCATACAAGCCTGTCGTCGCGTCGTACTGCTGCCCCGTGTAGAGATAGGGGTTGGCCGTCGAGCCCTGGCGGTCCTGGAGGGTGCCGAAGGCGTCGTAGCTGTAGCGGTCGGTGACGGAGCCGCTGCCGTCGGTCAGGGCGCGAGTGCTGTTCTGACCGTCGCGCAGGTAGTAGCTGGTAGACGCACCGCGCTGTTGCGAGAGCAACTCGCCGTTGCCGAGGGTGTAGCTCGCTTGCGACACTCCGCTCCCAGCCGTCTCCAAAGCCACGTCGCCGTACGCGGACGCTTCGTCCCACAGGTAGCCCGTGGTCGTGCCGCTCGTGGTCGCGTTGACGCGCCGCCCGGCCGCGTCGTAGCCATAGCTCGCCGTGGTCCCATTAGGCGTCGTCGCACTGGCAAGGTGGTTGGCGGCGTCATAGCGGTAGCTCGTCGCGCTGCCGCCGTCCGCGACGCCGACGAGGTTGCCACGCCGGTCGTAGCTATACTGCTTCGAGCCGGCGTTCACCACTTGGTCCGACGCATTGTAGCTGTAATCCGTCGTCTGGCCGTTGGTTGCCATACTGAGGCGATTACCCACTTGGTCATAGCTGTAGGACAGGCGCGAGGTCACAGCGCCGTTGCTGCCGTAGCGCGTCTCACCCGTTAACCGGCCGGCCCGGTCGTAGCCCCACCCGATCGAGCTGCCATCGCCCTCGACGACACCCAGGCGGTTGCCATTGGCGTCCAGAGTGTAGGCGTAGGAGGCCAGCGGCGACTGATCGGCCTTGTGCTGGACGATGCCCGTGAGCCGGTCGAGCACGTTGTACGTGTAGTCGGTCGTGACGCCGTTGGGAAGCGTGAGCCCTGTGCGGTTGCCGACAGGGTCGTAGCCGTAGGTTGTCGTGCCGTGCGAGGGGTCGGTGACGGCGGCGAGCCTGTTCAGCGCGTCGTAGCCGTACGTCGTCGTGCCGGCCGGCGTCGTCAGGGACAGGCGGTTGCCAACAGCGTCGTACCTATACGCGATGCTCTGGCCAGTCGGTTGCGTGATGCCGGTCGGCCGGTCCTGGTTGTCGTAGGTGTAGCGCGTGACGCCGCGCCCGTCGGTCACGGTCTGCTGCTGGCCCGTCGACGTGTAGGTGTAGTCGACTCTCTGACCGTCGAGGTACGCGACCCCGCTCAACCGGTCCAGCGCGTCGTAGCTGGACCGGTTAGTGTGGCCGTCGGCAAGTTGATGGCTAATCTGATTGCCGACGGCGTCGTAGCCGTAGGACTCGGACGATCCATCAGGCCACGTCTGCGTGGTCAGCCGATCCAGCGCGTCGTAGCTGGAGCCGGTTTGGTGACCGTTGGCGTCGGTAACGGTTATCAGGTTCCCTGCGGCGTCGTAGTTGTATGCGGTCGTGTCGCTCAGGGGGTCCGTCGTCGCTAGCAACTCGCCCGCGGCATCGTAGCTGTACGCCGTCGTCCGCCCCAACTGGTCGGCGCTGCTCAGCACGTTGCCCACTCCGTCGTAGCTCTGGAACGTCGTCGTGCCATCGGCATAGGCGGTCTTGACGAGGCGACCGCGCACGTCGTAGGCGTAGCCCGTCTGATGGCCATTGGCGTCAGCGTGGCTCGCCGTAAGCCCTTCCGCGTCGTAAGTGTACGTCGTAGTATGACCTAGGGGGTCGGTCACCGTGGTCAGGTGCCCAGCTGCATCATAGGTGTAGCGTGTGGTATTCCCCAGCGCGTCGGTCTCGCTCGTCTTGCGGCCCGCCGCGTCGTAGCCGTAGCTCGTGGTGCTCGCGTCGGCCGTCCCGGCCGCGACCGTGACGCTCGTCAGGTTCCCGGCTTGATCGTACTGGTAGCGCGTGACGCGGCCAGCCTGGTCGGTCTCTGTCAGCGGGTTGCCGCGGTAGTCGTAGGTGGTGCCCGTGGCGGTGCCGCCTGGATAGGCGGTGTTGATGAGCTGATCGGCGGCATCGTACGTGTAGGTCGTGCTCCGTCCAGCCGGGCTGACCTCGACCGTCCTGTTGCCGTTAGCGTCGTACTCGTACCGCGTCACCTGACCCAGTGGATCGGTGGTCGTGCGCAAGAGACCCTGACCGTCGTAGCCGTAGCCTGTCGTACGGGATAGGGCGTCGGTGCTGCTAATCTGCCGCCCCAGGTCGTCGTAGGTGGACGCGGCCGTGCGGCCCAGCGGGTCGGTCTCACTCGTCCGGTTACCGTAGGCGTCGTAGGTGTAGCTCGTCACCTTGCCGTTGGCGTCGGTCTGGGTCTGAACGTTGCCCTGCGCGTCGTACGTCATGCGGCCGAGCGTCCCCAGGCCATCCTGGACGCTGCTAGGCAGGTAATCGCCCGGTGCGTTGATGATCCCTTGATCCATGGCGCGAACCGGCGCGTTTATATGATCTCGCACACTGGGGGCGATGCTGCTGCTGGCCGAGAGGCCGTACTGGATCGTCTGCGTGTAGCCCATCTGGTCGACGATCGTACTTGGGCCGCCGTACCCGCCGTACGTAACATGGATCGTGTGGCCGAGCGGATTCGTGATCGACGTCGGATGCCCGGCTCCGTCGTAGGTGTACGTGGTCGTGTGGCCGAGCGGGTCAGTCTGTGAGGTCCGGTTATTGCTGCCATCGTAGGTGTACGCCGAGGTATGCCCGAGCGGGTCGGTCTGCCTGAGGAGGTTGCCGTTACTATCGGCCGTCGAGGTGATGACGCCGCCGTCGGGATTGGTGACGTACGTCGTGTTGGCGCCGACGCTGTAGGAGTAGCTCGTCGTGTTGCCCAACGCGTCCGTGAGGCTTTGGAGCCGACCGTCAGGGTAATAGGTCGTCAGCGCGCCGTGGTTGCCGCGCGCGTCCGTCGCGCGCGTCAACAGTTGGCTGCCGTCGTAAGCGTACGTGAGCGGCGTGCCCACGCTGGGGAGCGTGACGGACGCGAGATTGCCCGCCGCGTCGTAGCTGTAGCGATAGACGTGGCCGTCGGGGTCGGTGATGCTGGTGATACGGCCCTGGCCGTCACGCGCGAACGCAACGACCTGGTTGCCGGCGCTGCTGACGATGCCGTCCGGGCCGACCGTGAGTGTGTTACCGGAAAGGTCGCGCACGGAGTGCAGGGTCCCGTCGGCGCCATAGACGTAGACGCGTCCGTAGGGGTCGGTGTAGGTGTACGTGCTCGGCTGATACATGCCGTTCGGACCATCGCCGAACAGGCAATAGTAGCCGTTGCTCGACGGCTCGAATAACTGGCAGCCGTCCGCGGATAGGCTTCCGTAGACGCCTGGGCCTGGACTATAAGAGGGCATTTCGTAGAGAATGTGCCCTTGCGGCACGAAGTAGAACGTCGATCGCTTGCCGTTCGGCAGGTCGAGCGTGACGTTCATGGCCGGGTCGACCTGCAGGTGCGCGTTGAACTGGTCCAGCGACCACCCACGGCCGAAGTCTCCGACGCGACCCCGCGTCAGGCTGTCGTAGGTCCGCCCGATCTCGATAGGCAGCCCCGCCACCGGCACCCTCAGGTCGGTCTGTGTGAAGGTGACGCGACCCGGCTTCAGGTCGCCCACAACACTGATGTACACCTCGCTGGTCAGACTGTTCCCGTTCGTGTCGGTGCCGCGCACGCGGATGATGTACGAGCCGTCCTCCAGCGTCGTGGTATCGAGCGTGGCGATGGTCCCGCCGGTGGCGCGCGGGGGCGCGGCGAGGCCGGCGTGCCGCCCCGCCATCGCTAGCGTCCCCGCCCTGGCGCCGGTGATGGTGGCCAGCGTCGTGACGTCGCTCGGATCGTCGGCTGGGTAGTAATCGACCGTGCCCGTCTGTAGCGTCTCGCCCGACGCGAGCACGATGGGCACGAGGCCGGAGACCTGGGCGCCGTTCGCCGGACTGCCGATCCAGCCAGGCGTTTCGATCGTCGGCACGGGTGTCGCCGATGGGCCCGGCGTATCCGTCGGACCGACGGTCGGCGTGTCGGTTGGCAGGGGCGTCGGCGTGTCCGTGGGCGCCGAGGGGATCGACTGCGCGTTGAGGTTGACGGTGAAGGAGAGCTGTCCCCCGCAGCATTCCGTGTAGTCTAGCTCCACCGGATAGCGTCCGCCACGCGGGAAGTAGACAGTGACGTTGTTCCCGGCCGGTGAGGAGTTCGTGTTGTACGATCCGACAACCTTGTAGCCCGTGAACGGCCCGGACGGCGGCGGGTTCGCGAAGGCCCCGCTATAGTAGGAGGGCTGGTCCCCGTTTGCCGACGGGCCGATCGAGAAGACCCACCCATCATCCGAGAAGAAGTTGAAGGTGGCGTACCCAGTCCCCGTCACGTCGAGCGTGGACGTGAACACGGCCTGGAACGCGCCGAGATTGCCGACGCCCGCCTGACTCAAGCCGTCCGCGCTCTGTGCGACCTGAGCCGCGCAGGTACCATCGGGCTTCGGCACCACATCGGCGAACGGGCGCGTGCCTTCGTTGACCCCGGTCGAATTGGTGCAGAACGTGCTGGCTCCGCCCGGAGGGTTGAAGTCGATGACGGGGAACTGCTCGCTGAACGCAGGCTGCGCGGATGGCGACGTGACGAACGCGCCACTATTCGATGGGTTCGGGAAGAAGCTGCCCGTGATCTGCTCGATCGCCGCGCTGACGACGCCCGGTGTCGGGCTGGCCGCGGGGCTCGGTGTGTCGGTCGGGAGCGACGTCGGCGTGTCCGTCGGTGTCGCCGTCGCCGTAGCGGTCGGGGCGGCCACGATCGTCGTCACCGTGCTCGCCTCGCGCGGCCCCAGCGTATGCCCCGCGTCATCTCGCCACGTGACCGCGGCAAGGGCGGGATTCTCGCCGGCCGTTTGCGTGGCCGGGATGGTGAAGGTCACCGGGAGGCTGCGGCTCGTGCCGGAGGCGATCGCATCCCCCGCGTCGACCGTGCGGCGCGATCGATCCGGGAAGATGAGGCTGACCTGCGCCCCAACGGCGTCGGCGCTCGTGCTGCTGGCGGTGTTGGTCAGAGTGACGATATAGGTGATGGTGTCGCCCGTCGTGGCCGTAGCAGGCCCGTCCAGGCCAATCTGTAGCTCCGGCTCGTCGGCGACGGTCGTCGCAGCGTCGGCCGCGCGCGGGCCGTAGGCGTTCTGGGCGCTATCCTGCCACGTGACGCGAGCATGCGCCGTGAATGCCCCCGCCGGCACGGTGAGCGGGACGGTGTAGGGGATCGTGACCTGCCGACTCTCGCCAGGCCCCAGCGCGCCGCCGGCGTCGGGGACGCGCGGCGTGCTGTCGGGCATCACCACGCTCAGGTTGAGCAGGGCCGCCGGGACGCTGCCGGTATTGGTCAGGCTCACGGTGTAGGTCACGGTCGTGCCTGGGGCAGGGGTCTGGGGCCCGTCGATGGCGATGGCGACGACTGGGACGCGCTCGGTGGCCGTGCGCGCCGCGCCGATCTGCCCGTAGCTGTTGAGCCGCTCGTCGTGCCAGCCGAGGCCGACCGTAAACGGTTGAGTCTGCGTCTCCTCGGCGGCGAGGCGCGCCGCGTAGGCGTCGTCGCCCTCGGTCGTGACGCGCGGCATCGTCGGCACGAGCCAACTCACGTCCAGCGTGGTCGCGGCGCCGCTGGCCACGGGCCCCCCCTGCGCGCCGCTGATCGAGCCATCCGGATTCCTCACGCGCGCCGTGACCGACGACGCGTCGCCGCTCCCCGTGTTATGGACCACAACGGTCGTCGTCACAACCGTGCCGGGCACGAGCGTGTCCGGCCCCGAGATAGCCGTGTACTGGAGGATGGGCAGGTGCTCGGTCGACGCGGCCTGGGCGGCGACGGGACCGGACGGCGCGCCCGTCGCGTCCTGCCAGGAAAGGGTGGCGTACGCCGTGAGGCTCGCCCCATCGGCCTGACCGAGACGGGTCAGGTAGTCGGCATCGGCCTCGGCGGCGCCCTTGGCGAGGACGGCCGGCACGACCCACGAGAGCGTCCCCGTGACCGGCGCGCCCGGCAGGACCGCGCCGAGGGCGAGCAGGCCCGAGGTTCCATCCGGGAAGGTCAGGGTCACGACGGTCCGCGTCGCCGGCGACGTGCTGACGTTCGACGCGGTCACGACGTAGGGGACGGCCATGCCCGGCGTCACGGACACGGGCGCGGTCAGGGCGAGGGTGAGACGTGGGGCCGGCGCGGGGGTGGCGCTCGCGGGAGGGGGAGGCGTGGGTGATGATGAAGGCACGGCCGTCGCGGACGCGAACGGCGTCGTCCGCGTCGGGACCGTCAGGCCACCGGACGCGGGGGTATCGGACGGAATCGGCGTCGCTGTTGCCGATAGAGGGACGGTCGTCGCGGATGCGGCCAGATTGGGGGATGTCGGCGTCGCCGTCGAGTGCGACAGCCCTGCCGGTGGCAGCGGCCCGGAACCCGGTCCGTGCACGGCCGCCAGCGCGACGGCCGGGAGCGGGATCGCCTCCTCGCTCATGAACGTGGAGGCCACGCCACTGGCGCTCTGCGCGTAGGCCACGAACCCGTCGCGCGTCGCCGCGAGCGTCACGCCGAGGGGGCCGTGCGGCAGGTTGAGCGCGTCCACGTCGTACAGCACCGTCCCTCCGGCGGGCACGACGATGGCGCGCGCGGCCGTGCGTCCGCTCGCGGTGAACCCGCGCACGATGACGCTGAGGGCGCGCCGCCCGGGGTTGTAGACGGTGATGAGTGCGGCCGCGGCGCCCCGATCCGTGCGTAGGTACGGCAAATGGGCGTACGGCGCGACGCCGACGACCGCCGAGATCACGTCGCCGGCGTGATGGCCGGCGTTCGGCGACCCGGCGCTGTACTGCGGGACCTCGACCAGGATCGGGCGATCGGCGCGCACGACGAGGGCGATCGGGCCAGCTGTTCGCATGCCGCGCGCCAGCAGGACGGTCGCGCGGTGCCCGCCGGGGATGAGCGCCCGCGGCAGGATGAACAGGTGACCGCGCGCGTCGCGCACCTCGACCGTGGCGCGCGCGGTCCCTCCCGGAGCAACGAGCGCGACGAACGGCTGGTCCTGCCCCGAGAGGCTCGCGCCCGCCGCGTACCACCGCGTGCTCGGCGCCGGTAGGCCGGGCTTCGCGTCGGCGCCGAATTGCCCCGCGTCCCCGTTCGCCCCCCAGTACAGCGTCCGCCCCGCGACCACCGGCTGGCTACTCGCGACCAGGAGCCCGACGGACGGGGGCGCGCCGCGTCTATAAGCGCGCCGCACGTTGAGCGCTTGTTGCCCGAAGGCGGGGACACTCAGATGGATGGGAGCGACCGGCGAGGGACCATGCCCCTGCGGCGCGAAGCGCACCGTGACGCGCGCGGCGCGCGGTCCGGGATTGAAGAGCGTCAGCGTCTCCTGGTAGGTCAGCCCGACATAGCCCTCGGGGAACGACCAGGTGCGCGACGGGGCCGGCACGCCCGGCGTGATATCGACGCCGAAGGGGCGGCCGTCGCGCTGCCGCCGCACGAGCACGCGCTGGACGCTGATGACCCGCGGCGAGACGATGGAGAGGGCGACCTGCGTGGAGCCCAGCGTCGCACCCCGTGTCGCGTTGTCCAGGTCAAAGACGCGCGAGACGCCAGCCCGCAGGGTCAGACGGACGATGATAGGAGTTGCATACCGGGCGATGTAGACGGCGATCGTGACGGGAACCGGGACCGCGTTGGGATTGAGGAACGCCACCTCTTGCCGCACGCGCGCGCCGGGAGCGACATACTGAGCGGCAAGATACCAGTGCGTCCCTGGAACCATCGGCGCGTCGGGGGCTCGCTGGGGCCGCGCGGTGGCAGCGTGGGTCGGGAGAACTGGGCCTGGGAGAGGGATGATGCGCGTAGATGAGACGATACCGTGGTCCGAGGGTGGGACCGGGGCGACAGGCAACGTAGCGACCAGCGTACAAAGCAGGGCCGACACAGAGAGTAGGTGGACCGGACGGGACAGGACGCGCATCATCGTCTCCTACAGGGCTAGGTGGTCCTGATGAGGTCTACACGTGGCGCCGACCTGCGGCGCCCCGCAATCCGACGCACAAACGTCGTGGACAAGGTGGTGAGAGAACTCGTCGAGGACGCGGGGATAGACAGGATGGACAGGCGGCCGTAGCAGCGACGATCCATAACCCCGACGCGGAGACCCTCGCGGGTCACGCTACCCTAGTTGTTGAGCAGACGCGGGTCCACGCCCGGCGCAAACGCGCTCCGGACCGTGATCTCTAGGTGCGTATCCCAGGCACGAAACGGCGTCCACCGGCCTGTGGCAATGCAGGTATAGTTGTACCACCAGCCGTTTTGGCGGGCCTGACCGCCGAGCACCAGCTCTGTGCGCTGGTAGCTGTGGTCGGGGTTCACGTCGACGTCGACGTGAGCCGTCTGCTCCTGCTTCGGGCTTGTGGCCTGTATCAACAGCGAACCGTACTGTTGCCCCGCTTTCCTCGGCAGAATCTGCCGCGTGTAGTGGCAGAGGGTGAACGGCGGAGCCTGTTGCTCCGCTTTGACCGGCGACGGCGATGCGCCGCCGGCGAAGATCATGGCTCCGGCGGCGACCATGGCGAGAAGACGAGCTTTTTTCATCGGACTTTCCTTTCGTATGTTGATTTAGCGCGGCGCTCAGCCGCGCCATGGTATGTCGTTCTTACCGCGACCGACGGCAAGGAATGCGTACTTGTGCCATATGCACCTCCTATACTGGCGGGAATTGGGCCGATGTGCGGCCGCCATCGCCGGCCAATTTTGCCTCGATTATCTTGCGGTGGGACGGCGCTCCACCACCGCACAAATGTCGTGGACAAGGTGGTGACAAAACTCGTCGAGGACGCGGGGATAAACAGGATGGACAGGCGAGCGCACAATACCACGGGGGGGTGCGGCGTGGTTATCTGTCGACATGTCGATTCCTTTGTATCGCGGCGCGCGACGACATACTGTATCAAGGAGAGACGGTGCTGCCTGCTCCCTCGTCGTCCTCTCGTGTGACGAGGTGCACGATGAACAGGGACGGCGGCATGTGAGGGAAAGACAAGGACCGTGAATCGAGATGCGCATGATTCAGATGCGTCAAAAATGGAGTGATTGTTGCAGATACGCATCAGAGCCGCCCTATAGTACCATGCCGATCTGCCGTTTGTCTAGGTCGCCCTGTCGCGGCGTGATCTTACGTTCATGCCGCGCCATAGTGGGGATATCGGCCGCAAGAACCTGGCGGACGTCAGTCACGGGAAGCCCTCCAAAAGATCGCGATAGAAGCCTTGTCCATTCTTCACACCGTCAATAACGACGGCAGGTGAACCACTACCGGGAAGACGTCGGTGCGCGCCGCTGGGGCTTGCGGTACGGAGACATTTCTGTCGCCTGCCAACCAACGCCGCGCATACTCCCATCGATGCGCCGTTCCGGACGCTGCCAGTAGGAGCACGGTACTCGCTCCGGGCGGCTTGGCTCTATTGAACCACAGAAGGCGCATGGTCTGAACCGACAATGAGGACAAATGCCAGGAAATATCACCGTTGCTCACGTGACGCTCGCCAACACCTCGGCAACGATGTCGTCGACCGATAACGCCTGCCCACCCGCCCACGCGTCCTCGAACACCCGATCGCCGAGCGCCTGCCGCAAGTTGACCAGGTTTTGCCCATAGTAGTGGTCATGCTCGGCCGGCGGGAGGGGGAGGTCGGCGGCGGTCCGCAGGGCGTTTGCCGCGGCGAGGAGGCGGACCGCGCGCAACGGATCGGCCGCCGCGCTCTCCACCTGTGCCGCCATGTGCGCCATGCCTTCGCACCCGAACGCTATACCCCCATGGTCGCCCAATGCGTCATACAGGGCCACGCTGTCCCGATACAGGGTGGCGGCGTGCAGGTAGTCGCCGTCCGCGCTCGCCACATCGGCCAGGTTCCCCAGGGTGGCGGCGGTGCCGGCGCTGTCGCCTATCTCCTGTTTCAGGGCCAGGCTCTCGGCGAACAAGGCGCCCGCCCGCGCCCGATCGCCCTGCTCATGGACGGCCCTCCCCAGGTTGTTGAGCGTGGCCGCGATGCTCCACCGGTTGAGGTCGCGCTGCTGCCGGTGGAGCGCCAAACTTTCCTCATAGCGCGCTTGGGCCCCGCCCGGGTCGCCCTGCTCGTGCAGGACCATGCCGAGATTACTGAGCGCGCGCGCGATGCCTGCCGCATCGCCCACCTGCCGCCAAGAGACGATACTTTCCTCATACCAGGCCGTGGCCTGGGCGTAGTCGCCCTGACCCCACGCCAGATTGCCGCCGCCATTGAGCGCCCGCGCCCGCACTGCGGCAGACCCTCCGCCGCGGCCGAGCAGCCCCTCCATCCACCGCCGTCCCTCGGCGAGGTGGCCGCGTATCCACCAGAAGCGCCAGAGCGCCCCGGCGAGCTGGAGCGCCGTCTCCTCGCCGTCGTCGGCGCGCTCCCCTGCCCAGGCGAGTGCGGCACGCATGTTATCGTGATCGGCGTCCAGGCGCGCCAGCCACGTCGCCTGCCCGGCCCCCATCAACTCCGGCTCGGCCGCCTCCGCCAGCGCGAGGTAGTACGCCGCGTGCCGCCCCCGCATGGCCGCGGCCTCCCCGGCCGCCTCCAGACGCTCCAGCCCGTACGCGCGCAGTGTCTCGAGCATCCCCACGCGCGGCTCCCCCTCGCCCGTGCCGTCTACCGCGTCCTCGACGCGCGCCAGGTTGTTGTCGATGAGCACGGCCAGCCCGTCCAGGACTGGTAGCGGCGAGGGGCCAGGCGTGGCACAGACGGCTTCCGCCGCCTCCAGCGTGCAGCCGCCAGCGAACACGGCCAGCCTCCCGAACAGGTCCTGCTCGTCGGTGGTGAGTAGATCGTAGCTCCAGTCGAGCGCCCCGCGCAGCGTCCGCTGCCGCTCCGGCAGGTGGAGTGGGCCGCCCGACAAGACCTGCAAACGGTCGTCCAGCCGGTCGAGCAGCGCGCGCAGCGGGAGGAGCTTGATCCGCGCCGCAGCCAGCTCGATGGCCAGGGGCAGCCCGTCCAGGCGACGACAGATCGCGGCGACGGTGGGCGCGTTCGCGGGCGTGAGGGCGAAGTCCGGCGCCGTCGCGCGGGCGCGCTGCACAAACAAATCGACGGCCGGGTACCGTGCCACCTCCTCCAGCGACGCCTCCGCGGGAGCGGGGCTGGCCAGCGGCGGGACGAACAGTTCCTGCTCGCCATCGACGCGCAGCGCCGCCCGGCCCGTCGCCAGGACGTCGATCGTGGGACACGCCGCCACCAGGGCGGCGACCTGGGGCGCCGCCGCCAACAGGTGCTCGACGTTATCGAGCAGCAGCAGCATGCGCCGGTCGCGCAGGTAGACGATCAGTGTCTCGACCATGGGCCGGCCGGGCTCCTCGCGCAGGCCCAGCGTCCGCGCGACGGTCGGGATGACCAGTTCCGGCGCCCGGAGCGGAGCGAGCGGGACGACATAGACGCCGTCGGTGTACGCCTCGCGCACCGCCGTGGCCACCGCCACGCCCAGCCGCGTCTTGCCCACGCCCGGAGCGCCGGTCAGGGTCAGCAGGCGCACGTCGGACCGGCGCAACAGCGCCACCGCCCGCGCGACGTCATGCGCGCGGCCAACCAGCGGTGTGAGGTGCGGTGGGACGGTGAGCAGGGCGCGCGTGTCCAGCGGCGTCGCGGGGCGCAGCGGCGCGGTCAGGAGGTTGCGCGTCCACTCCTTGCGTTCGTCGGCTTCCTCTTGTGAGAGCCTCGTGTCCTTGTCCGTCACGAGGTCGTCGAAGCGCGCCGTCAGCGCCACGACCAGTTTCGTCAGGGTGGCGCGCGTGGGGCCGCGTCCCATCCCGCGTTTGGCGCGCACCACGCCGTTCACAATGTGGCTGATGGTGTCGGTCGAGACGCCGGATTCCTCCTCCAAATCCTGATACGTCCACTTGGCCTCTTTGAGGAGATACACGAGCCATGCGCCGAGGGTCATCGATGCGTCTCTATCCATGATCTCGTCCCCGTGCCGATCGCGCTATCCGAACCATCGTCTGGTCGCGCTAGACGCCTTGGCGAGCCCACGCAACAAGTTCACCGTTCCTGTCGCGGAGATGCACCATACATACTATAGATGATTGGCGGTACAGGCCGTGCGCCAGAAATGTTCGGACCTCTTGCGGTTGAGGGCAGATACGAGACTGGGCATGAATGTGCCGACGTGTCGGGACGCGGATCAGATCGATTTCCTGGTGGCAAGCCCGCATAGAGCGTACGGTGTGGAAGACGCCCGTGTGCGGTCGACTCGAAACACGGCTCCTGCCGATGACGCGCTCACGCGGCTCTTGCGTCGGCTCGAGCGTGCCCCGGCGACGCTCTGGGTGAGGTCACACGGCGCGTCGACCGAGCGAGTGGGGTGCTCTTCGACCGTGCGGGAACACCTCTATGTCGATGACCTGGATAACGCCTTAACCGAGGTCCGACTAGCATTGGACCGTATCGTACGCTAAGCCAGGGGAGTATTTGACGCTTGTGCTGACAATCCCGGATCAGTGTAGCAGCGTTGCACGGGCAGCGGCGTAACCATAGCAGCTCCTCGCGCATTTCTATCAACGGGGCGGGGGATGGGTACAGGCCGGCGCCGGTGTCTTTAGGCTGATGGGCAGCAGCGGCCGCGAGCGTCGCGCCCATCCTCCCACCTCAACCGTCGCGACCTTTCTCGGTGGCCAGCGGCCATAGGTCCCTCTCCCATCCTCTCGGGTGCCCGTTTCCGGGTTTTCTCCGCGCGCCCGCCCTCGTGCGCAATACTACGATGGGTTAGGCTCTGCCGACTTGCAGGACCTGTGGCCGAAACGACAGCCACATGTTCGAGTCTCCAAGGGCTATGTCAAGCCTGGGACGCCGCTTCAATGCCGACGACGGGCCTGCGCTTTCGGCCACAGGTCCTGCAAATAGACGTCGTCCCTCCCGTGTCGGGGTCTGGACTGCACGCTCACCGACGCCGACCGTCGGTGGGTCCCACGGCTGGATTGCCCCCGTGTCTCGCGTCGTGGCGACCGGCGACGGCGGTCGATCCGCGTTGCGATCCGGCGCTGTACCGTGGTGGCGGAGCGATGAGCAGAGCCACACGCGCGTTCGTTGCTGCCCACGCCGCGCCTCTGTACCCCACCTGCGCACGTTGAGTGGTCCGCATCCTGCGTATGCGGGGTTATACCCCTTGGTCAACGCTTCCTGCCCGTTTGCAGAAGCACACCATCGGGCCATAAGGAGTCCACATGTCCAAGGTCATCGCCATCCTTGCCCTGGTTCTGGGCGCCGCGCTCGCCCTCTTCGGGGTCCAGAATCAGGAGTTGGTCGCCCTGCACTTCCTCTGGTTCACCGCCCACGCGCTGCCCGTGTCGCTGGCGATCCTGGCCGCCGCCGTGCTCGGCCTGCTCGTCGGTCTCCTTCTCGCGCTGCCGGGCCGCCTCGCCGCTAGCCACACCGCACGGCGGCTGACGCGCGCGTCAGCGCGTCACGTCGCGCAGGCGGCCCCGACGCCGGCGCTCACCTTGGCGCCCACACCGGTGTCTGGCTCGGCGCTCGGGGACGCCCCCTCCCAACGCGCGCGGCTGCGGGGGTAGACCGGCGACGGCCGTCGCCGGTCGCGACGAGAAAGCGTCCGGGTGGGCTGCGGCCTGTCCCGTCTCGCATCGCAGGCAGAGAGACGGGTGACGGGCTACGACGAGGTGTCCGGCGCGCCCGTTGCTGTCCTGAGAGCGGCGAGGGCGTCCAACGCGACCCATCCGACGACCCCGCCCTCGCGGTCCAGCACAAGCAATTCGGCGAGGTCCTGCGCGCGCATCAGGGCCAGGACATCCGTCACATCCTCGTCCTCCCAGCCGCAGATCAGGTCCGGCAGCGGGAGGTCATGCACGCGGGTCGTTCGCTCGTCGAGGTCGCCCGTTGCCAGGCGCTCCGCGACGGTGCGGCCATCGAGCAGGCCGACCACCCGCCCCCCAGCGCAGACTGGCAGGGGCCGGTGGCCGCGCTCTCGCAGCGCGGCCTCGGCCTCGGCCAGTGGTGCCTCGCACTGCACAACTGCCACGTCGCGCTCCACGACCGCTCGTAGCTCCACTGACGCCTCCCTCCGTCGGTCGCGGTGCGCACAGGCACACCATGTACCCGCGCCCGCCCGTCGTCACTGCCCCAGGCGGGCGCGGACGACGAGCACCACGGCGAGGGCCACCAGCGCCAGCGCGGTGGTGAGGGCCGCGATCACTCCGACTTCCACGACGGCCACGGCCACCAGGATCACTACTGCTAGCGCCGCTGCGGCCAGCCCGACCCGCAAGGCCAGGCCCCCGCGCGCCGGGCGCCCCCCCCGGCGCGCCGCCGTGGCCTCCTCCTCCTCGGTCAGACGCGCGCGCAGGCGGCGCGTGAAGGCCGGGTCCGGCTGGGGGTCGCCCTCGTCCGGCACGGGGGTCTCCTCGTGATCCTGCCACCGCAGCACCGGCCCCAGCCGCCGCAGCAGCCGGCCAGGGCGATCAGGTCGTCGGTGGGCTGAAAGAGAAGGTCGGCAACGTGACGGGCAACCAGGACCTTCAGGCCGAGGGCACGGCCCAGCAGGGCACGGGCACAGCCAAGGAGGGGCTGGGCAATCTCAAGGAGGGCGCCGAGAAGGTCCTCGGCGGGGATCGCTAACAGGCGCATGACGCGCCCCCACGGGGAGGACCAGCATGAAAGCCAGTGACCTGAAAGGGCGCGCGGTGGTGACGCTCGCGGACGCGGCCAAAATCGGGCAGGTGGACGACGTGCTCTTCGACGCCGCGTTCCGGCAGGTGCTCGGGTTCCGCGTCAAGCAGGGGACCTTCAGCCGCAGCGAGGCCGTGACCCGCGCGAACGTGAGCGCGGTGGGCGCCGATGCGCTGACCGTGCCCAGCCCCGAGGCGATCAACGCCGAAGACCGCTTCGCCGACCTCGCCGGCGCGGCGACGACCAGCCAGGTGCACGGCACCAAGGTGGTCACGGAAGGCGGCACCTTGCTCGGCACGATCGCGGAGCTGGAACTGGACGACGAGGCCCGGACCGTCCTGAGCTACGTGCTGGCGGTGCCCCTGCTGGACAAGCTGCGGCAGCGCGTGCCGTCGTTCAGTGCGACGCAGGTCCTGCGGCTCGGCGAGGGCGGGATCATGATCGTGCCCGACGCGCTGGCCGCCGAAGTGCGGCAGGCGTGAGGGGCGTGCGGGCCATGCGGGGCCGATCTCTCGGCCCTCCTGGAGCCCCAGTGCCGCACGCGCTCGCGGGACGGCCGTTGGGGAGAGGTCAATGGATAGGGAGAGGAAGCGTGCGTGATGAAACTGCTGTTGGAGGCCGTCGTGTCCATCGTCCTGCACCCGATCGCGATGGTGCTGGCCTGGATCAATATCGCCGGCCGCTCCGATCTCGGCGCGGGCGGGAAGATCGCCTGGGGGGTGGTGAACATTATCTGGGGGCTTGGCCCGATCCTCTACGTCCTGTTGGGCGGGGGGACGCTCTGGTAGTCCGCGGCAGGGCGTGCGCGAACGCGCTGTGGTCCAGCCATCCTCCTGCTGCGCGGCCGCCATATACTCCTGCTGCGCGTCCACCAGGGGATGGCTCGGACGGTCACTACTCCCCTTCCTCCTGCTCCCATCCCACGCCCGCCCGTCCCGCTCACGCCAGACCAGCTGACGTGTCATAGTATACTGAGACATAGTGACCCGGCCTCCAGTCGCGGTGCCCCGCGCCAGTGGTAGACGCAGCGGCGCGGGGCACAAGGAGTAGAGGAGCAGACCCATGATGCCGCAGTCCTGGCAGCGCGCTCTCTACATCCCCCTCATCGTGTTGGCCTGGTTGGTCATCCTCCTGATCGGGGGCTGGATGCTGAGCCATATCGCCAAAACGGTCCTGACGCTGCTGCTGAGCGGCATCGCGGCCTTCGCGCTCACGCCACTGGTGTCCCTGCTGGCGCGCGGGATGCCGCGGGGCCTGGCCATCGCCGTGGCCTACGTCCTTGGCTTCGTCGTGGTGCTCGGTCTGCTCGCGTTCCTCGTCGTCACCGCGGCCACGCAGATCACGGCCCTGGTCGGCAACCTCCCTCAGTATGCGCAGCAGGCCCAGCACCTCGAACCGCGGCTCCTGCCCCTTCTGCGGCCGTTCGGGGTCACGCCGACCACGCTCCATACCACGCAGCAGCAGGCTATCACCTCGCTCCAGGGCGTGGGCACCACGGCGGCGAAGGAGTCGCTGGGCCTCGTCTCGGGGATCGTCGCCACGCTCATCGACATCATCCTGATCCTGATCCTGAGCGTGTACCTCACCTCGAACGGTCCCAAGATTGCCCAGCGGCTGCGCCGCGAGACCCCCGGCGCCCAGCGTTGGCGCACTGGCCTGCTGATTGCGATCGTGAACCAAGTGGTCGGCGGCTACATCCGGGGCACGCTGACGCTGGCGGCGCTGATTGGGGTGCTCGTCGGCGCCGGGATGCTCGTCCTGCAGGTGCCCTACGCCGTGCTCCTGGGCGTGCTGGCGTTCTTCATGGAGTTCATCCCCATCATAGGGGTGCTCATCTCCGGTAGCGTGTGCGTCCTGATCGCCCTCTTCCAGGGCCCGCTGGTGGCGCTGCTGGTCCTGGCCTACTTCGCCTTTGTCCACGTGATCGAGGGCGACGTCGTCGGCCCGCGCATCATGGGCAAGGCGGTGGGCATCCATCCGGCGACGGCGCTCCTCGCGCTGGTCGCCGGCACCGAGTTGTTCGGCTTCTGGGGCGCGCTCTTCGGGGCGCCCCTGGCGGGCGTACTCCAGGCCATCGGCACGGCCGCCTGGCGGGAGCTGCGCGGCGGCGATGCGCAGGCCGTGGTTCAGGCCGTGGTGCAAACAGAGAAGCGGGAGGCAGCGGAGGAGCGGGCGACGGACGAGCGGCCCGGGGCCGCGCCGCTCGCACCCTAGCCGGACCGGTACTGTCTAAGGACGATTTGAGCGTCAACCGCCGTATGGGCGATTGCCAGAGAACATGCAAGATCAGGCAAACGCTGGCCTTCGACACGGCAGTTGACGCTCAGATCGAGACGCTCCATCCTGACGAATAGCTGGAGTTCTCAAGCAATAAAAGCTTAACGTACGATACGGGGTCAATGAAGGTCGAACCCCTAACCCCGCGGGGTTCGCGCGCTTCCTGGAGTCAGCGTCACGACGAGTACTATCAGTACCAGCGCGGGCGACACGTCTGATTATACGCTGCCTACAGCGGCGACGGCGGCCCAGCCACGCGAACAGGTCTGGGTCCGCCACACGGAATCACGCTTGACCATGCTGGCAACCTCTTCATTGACGACAAGGAGGCCAGATGGACGCGGCGCGACTCGGAGGTTGCCTCCGACATCTCCGGCGACGCGATTAACCACATCCTGAACGCGTGGCGTGCAACACACCGTTCAGGCAGAAAAGCGACGCAGAATGACTTTTCTCGCTGTTACCCTGCGCCTCTGCGCGGTTTCTGGAGGTGCGTAGCTCCACGACACATGTACATGAACCGCCACCGGTCGGCCCTCAATATCTTCGCTCTGTGTCGTGGTCAAGGTGGCGGTGCGTTGCGTCCGCGCGCCAGTGATACTGCCCGGCGATGTTCGGCCACGGTTCGCACTCGCTCTCGGCGACCGCGCGGGCGCAGGTGACGCGGCCAGCGTCGTCCGTCGTCTCGTGTGTGGCAACGGATAGAGGGCGTCCGCACTCCGGGCAGACAAAGGGGCGCTGTCCTCGCGTGGTTGCGGTCAACGGACCTGCCTTCGTGCCATGCGTCGTCTCTGTCTAGACGGGGAGATAGCGGCTGGAGCTGTCGTCCGGCCGGGCGTGCGTGTACCGCGAGGTCGTGGCAAGGCTGGCATGCCCCAAGCAGTCGCGAACGAGGGAGACCGGGGCGCCACGGTCAAGCGCGTGGCTGGCGT
>JAABUX010001686.1_pt1 | contig 32736 bp, 31 predicted proteins | sample 5561851 | NCBI WGS metagenome assembly JAABUX01 (sample SAMN10711883, study PRJNA513361) | rock metagenome | isolation source: Antarctica rocks | place: Antarctica: Victoria Land, Richard Nunatak red sandstone | collected 2016-01-03
GCCCCATGAGGGCAGCCATGAGGGCCACGGCCCGGCCGGGGTCGCGCGTTTCAATCTTGAAGGTGACGCGGGGTGTCTCGCCCTCGGCAATCTCGACCGTGGCGTGTCCGTCGCCGGGGACGTGGGGGTAGAGGCGGCGGCTCCCGTCGCCCCAGGCGCCGCTACCGTTGGGGCGGGTGATCGTCGTGGTGGGCTGGTAGGCTGCGAGCTGGGCGAGCAGGGCATCGGCGGCGGCGGCGCGAGCTTGACGGCGCGCGGCGGTCTCGACGGTCTGCGCGAGGGCGGCGCGGTAGCCGGGCAGCAGGTCGCGGGCGATGGCGCGGGCGATGACGTGCGCGGGCTTGCTGAGAGCCTGGGTCACGTGGGGATTGTTTACATAGGCATGATCGGCGGGTGTCACGCCGGCGCGGCGGGTCAGGCGGTCGAAGAGGCCGACGACGCGCACGCGGGCGGGCAGGTCGGCGCGCTCGTCGTGGCCGTAACCGGCGCGGCCGTCGGGGTCGGTGACAAGCAGCAGCTCGTCGCCGCGCCCCTCCAGGAGGGCATAACCGCCGGGGCGGTCATAGCCGGCAGCGGCGCGGTCGGCGACGTAGCGCCAGTGCTCCCCCAGGGCCACCGCGAGGGCGGCCCAGGGCTCAGGGGTGGCGCGCAAGGGGAGGGGGGTCATGCGGCCTCCTCACAGTCGGCCGGCGACGCCGGGGCCGGGGGCGTGGCCTGATCGATCCCATCGGCCGGTAGCTCATCGGTCTGCGAGATGTTCCAGACGTAGGCGCCGCCGAAGAAGTGTCGCGCGCCGCCCGTGTCGCCGGCCGGCTCGGCGTCGGCCGGTCCCGTGTCGCCGGGCTCACCGCCGCCGGCGAGGATGAAGAGGCCGGGCTCGCCCTTACGGACGCAGCGGCCATGCTGGCGCCACTCGTGGAAGCCGGCGCACAGCGTTAGCGGCGTGTCGTCACCGCGCGCGGCCTGGCGCTCGGCCCACTGCATCAGCAGCATCAGCGTATTGCGCACGCTGTAGCCCTTCACGGGGTCGCTGACGCGGATATGCCGGTAGCTCATGGCGCCCGCGGCGGCCGTGGGGTCCTGTGCCGCCGCGGCGACGCGGGCGCGCAGGGCGTCTTTCTGCTCTTTGGTCAGTGCCATTGGTGCGATCCCTCCCCCGTTGTCGTTGTGGCGGGGGGAGGCAGGCCCTCCCCCCGTCTGGTGTCCCGTGCCCGTGGTGTTAGTGCTGCGCGTCCCCATAGGCGCGCTGCCCGTCCAGCGCCTCCCGATCCGTGGCGGGGTCGTCCTCATCGTGGAAGGAGGCCCAGCCGTACCACGGGGTCGGGAGGAGTGCGGGGGGCGCGGTGTCCTCGTCCCGCGCGGCGTGATAGGCGGCGCGGTAGACGGTGAGCCGGGCAATGGTGGCATTGAGCAGGTGAAGCAGGGCGGTATCGTCCAGGGGGTCCGGGGAGGCGAGAACCTCGGTTGAGCCGATGGGGGAGGAGGGGCGGAAGGTCACGGTGATGGACACGTCGCCGCCGTTGACGTCGGCGCTTGGTACACTGATAGGAGCGGGTGCGAGAGTCATGGCATTGATCCTTTCGCGCTCGGGCCGTGTCCGTCCTGACAACGGACCCGGCCATTTTTGTCTGTGGGGACTACGCGGGCAAGACGGGACCGCACACCTCTTGCAGGGCGGCCATGCCGTGGGGGCGGACGATGAGGGCGCGAGAGCGGGCGCGGTCTAGCTCGGCTTGGGCAGCGACACAGGCGCGCACATGCCAGCAGGTCTTGACGTGCTTGCAGCTCTCGAAGTCGTGCTGCCCAGCGGGGCAAGTGCACGCGGGGTGCGCCGCGTCGCGGATGTCGGTGGTGTAGGACTGGCCGGGGTAGCTCTTGCTGGGGACCGTGAAGATGCCGGGGACGCGGGTGGGCCGGGGCGTACGGGTGAGCGCCTGAGTTTGATGCATTGATCCGATGGCCTCCTGACAAGGCGAGATGTGGGAGGGGTCCGAGCGCCCCTACGCCCTCAGTATAGCACACGCGAGTGTCCAATAACAAGGATAAAGCAGGAGCAAAACGGGACTAATAGTGGGCGGGAACGGGGCTGCGGGCGGGCGCTGACAGCTATGGGGGGGGTGCGAGGGCGCCGCTGCCCGTCGGGTGCCCCTGAGAGATTCTGGGAACCGCGGGCAGCGGCTTACCGCCCCTGCCATGAAGTAGCGTGCTAGCTACCCCCTGTCGTACCCCCACGGCTTGACACGCGCGCTAAGACGCGCGCCGGCCCCACGGCGCGCGTCTTAGCGCGCCGGGGCGGTCAGGACTTTGACACCCTCAGCGGCGAGGAGGCGCGCGATCTCGTCGGGCGCGGGCAGGTCGGCCAGGGTGACGCCGTGGCTGACGTTGAGCAGTTCGACGCCGATGGGCCGCTGATCGGCTCCATAGTCGATGCGACGCTCGGTGTCGAGGTCCTCGCCGAAGGCGTAGGGGACATCGGGGCGCAAGTGGACATAGATGGCGTCTGAGGTCGGGTCATACTCGATGGTCATAGCTCCTCCTTCTGGTGGCATGTGTCGCGCCGCTGCTGTAGGAGTGGGGGAGAGTAGGGCATCTCTATCCCCCGCCCCTTACAGTTTAGTCGCCAACGGTAATCACAAACGGCGGATCGCTGCCGAGAGCGACGACGACTTTGATGCGGCGGCCGTTGGGGTGGCCGATCAAGATAGGGTTGCCCTTGTCATCGGCATAGCGGGTGTGCGGGTTCTCGATCACGTCCTCGACTTCGAGGAAACTAATGTGGCGCTGCTGCATGCGCAGACGGGCGTGGGGTCCGTAACGAACATCGACGGGCATTGATCCGATGGCCTCCTGACAAGGCGGGTGATGGAAGGGGTCCAAGCGCCCCTCACTCCCTCAGTATAGCATATGCGAGTGTCCAATAAAAAGGGAAAGGTGGGGGCAAAAGAGGGCCACTTATTGGCGGGGGTCGGGGTGGTAGAGTCCAGCGCCGGCGCGGCCGGTGCGTGCGGTCCCTGATGTAAGAATGCACATAACGTGCGCCGGCTCCACACGTGAATCGGTACCGTGTCGCACATAACCTGCGCCGCTCATCGCACATAAGATGCGCTGATCCTCGCGTTGTCGCGCATAAGGTGCGCCGATCCGTGCAGGACGGATGTAGCCCGTGGGAGTGGGCTCAGGGGACGGGCGAGGCCTCATTCAGGTGTGGGGCAGCGCCAGCGAGGGGACGCGGGAGCAGGCGGTGGCGGATCGGCGCACCGTCTGTGCGACGACGGGCGCAGGTTATGTGCGACATGGCGCATGTTATGTGAAATCTTACACGAGGAGTCGGTCACGCAAGAGTTCAAAGACGTCGACGCAGGATTGACCGCCGAGGAGAAGGCAGGGCGCATCGACATCCGCTATCGGACGGCGGCCGGCAAGCATATCATCATCGAATTGAAGAAGTACGATCGCAAGGTGACCGTCGAAGAACTTCTCGTGCAGGTGCGCAAGTACAGAGACGCGCTGGACAAGTGCTTGCGGACGAAATTTCCGCACGAAATACGGGTCATCGAGACCATCTGCGTGCTGGGCTCGCCGCCCGAGCCACACGATCAGGCGCACGAGCAGGAGAACATCGATCTACTACGGAGGGTCGGCGCGCGATACATCACCTACGACACCTTGATACAGCAGAGTTTGCAAAGCTACCAGGACTACCTCGAAAAGTCGAGGCACCTCTCGGAACTCATTGCGATGGTCGATAGCTTGGACCAGACGTTCGATCGAGTTAGCAGTCCTCCTAGCGAGAGTATGGCGTAGGATCGTGTTCGACTCGTCGTACGGGCTTTCGATCCCGGTGGTCCACACTATTTGTATATCCTCGCAACAGCACGCGACCCTGTTACGAGGAACATCATCGTGTACCCTACTGCCACGCACTGGGTAAGACGTCACATTGTGTATTTGGCAAATACATGGGGAGATCACACGATGACCGAACAGGGGGGACGGGAGGCGTCCGCGCTGCGGCGGTGGCGCGCTACGATTGCCACGCAGATCGCGGGGTTCCAGGTGCTCATCGACAGCCATCAGGATGAGGTCGCGCGGGGCATGCTGCCCCCGGAGGAGCTTGAGTGGGTGGCGAAAGAGATCTGCGGCTGGGCCCGTCACCTGGAGGCTCTCACGATGCGCATCAAGCAGCTGAACGCGGAGTGATGGCCTGGCGCGGGGAGCGGCACCGTCCGGCGGGCGTTCATGCGGCGGTCATGGACGGGGCTCTATCGTGAGGGGGCATGGCACCGGGGAGTCCGGCGCCGTCGGGCCGGGCGGTCGTGCTCTGTGAGGCTGATGGAGCAGGGCCGCCCGCGAGCTCCCCGCGGCGTCGTTCGCGCTGCTCGTCGCATCATGGGGTGCGCGCCCTCCACCGGGACGTGCTATGGTAAAGCATTACGTCGATCAGCCACACCACAGGAGCGTCGCCATGCAGTTCTACAGCCTTCAGACCAAGGAGAGCATTGAGGTGCCCGACGCGCAGGTCGAGCGCACCACCATGGCCAACGGCCGGCCCGCCGCTCGCGCAACCATCACCCGCGATGGCAAGACTCTCAAGCTCTTCAAATTCCTCCCTGCCGCTGCCGCCACCCCCGCCGCCACCCCCGCCGCCGCGCCTGCGCCGGTGGAGGCGGCAGCGGCCAAGGCCAAGGCGAAGCGGTCAACCAAGGCCTGAGCTTGTCACGGGGCAGGGTTGATGCGAGGTGGTCTCTTGCGGCTCACTCCTCGGCGTCCCCCAGTGGCGGGACCACACGCAGGTGCGGCTCCTCGATGCGCGCCGCCCACGCCGCCTCTATCCCCGCGAACATCGCCAGGAACCGCGCCGCCTCCTCGCGCCCGAACCGTTCCCGGTCCGCCGACCCAGCGGCACTGTCGTAGCGGTTCAGGGCGTCTCCCAGCGCCGCGAAGTAGTCACCAAGTACCAGCACCACGCGCTGGCGTCCCCGCGCGTCGGCCAAGTCGGACGCGGCGAGCGCCTGACGCACCGCCCCGCGCAGCCACTCCAGTAGCGGCGTCGCCGGCAACTCCTGCCGATCCTGCCGGTCGCGCGGCATCAGCGATTCCTCCAGGCGTGCCGCGCTGCGGGTAGCGACACCCTCTGTAGGATTCCAGGAGTGTAGGATTCCAGGTGAAGTGCGCCTGTCCCGGCTCCCGTCGTCATCCAGCCCAAAAACAGCGCGGATGACGACGGGAGCCGGGACAGGCGTGGGACGATACCGTGATCCTGACTGCTCATCAACGTCTGGTCGATGAAACACTGGGCGAAGACGACGGCGTCCTCATCATCGATGGGAGCGACGTGCCCAAGCAAGGGCGCCACTCCGTCAGTGTCACCCGCCAGTGGTGCGGGGCCACCGGCAAGACGGACAATGGCCAGTCCAACGTCTATCTGGGCTACGCCAGCCGTCGCGGCTAGACGCTGCTGGGCCGTCGCCTCTCCCTGCACACCGCGTGGTTCGCGGAGGATCACCAGGATGTGTGGCGCGCTTGTGCCATCCCCGACGGCGTGCGGTTCCAGATCACGCTGGAGGTGGCAGCAAAGTTGGTCGAGAGGGTCCAGCGGCTGCAGCGCGCGGACACGGTGGTTGAGCAAGTGTGCTGACCTTTAGGCCCAGCGCAGCCGCGACCACTCCCGGTGCGCGTCAAGGCGTCGCTCCATGTCGCGAAAAGCGCTGAGCGAGCGCTTTAGCTTGGCGTACACGTCCCCGCCTACGGAGTAGCCCTGGATGCCGACCATCCCTCCGTAGCCCACCGCGCGCAACAGCCCGAGCACGGCGAAATTGTCCAAATCCCCCTCGTCCAACGGCTCGATCGTCGCCATCGGCCCATTCCCACTGACCGTGCGTCGACTGCCGCAGATGTTGACCAGGTGCAAGAATGGCGCGGCCTCCTCCAAACGGGTCGGTAGGTGCGTGCCGTCGATGGCGTACCAGTGGAAGCCACAGAACACCGCCCGCAGCAAGGGATGGTTGATCGCGCGGCACAGGCGCACCGCGTCTTCGCTGCGCTCCAGCCAGTGGGTGATATGCGGATAGAGCGCGAGCGTAATGTCGCGCCGCTCGGCGACGGCCAGGAGTTGGCACAGCCATGTTGTGGCCGCCGAATCGCCCGCTGGATCGGACGGACGCACCATCGTATCGCCCGATACCATGGTTATCTCGACGGTCTGACAGCCCTCCAGCGTCTGGAGCAACCGCAGAATCCTGTTGTTGCCGGCATGGTCACTGGCCCCCGCGATGTCCAGCGTGACGTAGACGGCCGCCACATCGAGACCGTAACGCTCCTTCACGCTCGCCAGCTGTGGCACATCTTGCCAGGCCGACTCGCTCCATAATGTCAGATATGCGGCATTATAACCCAGGTCCGCGAGCATCGCGCAGCGCGCGTCGAAGTCGTACGCCCCGAGCGGGTTGTAAAACGAAGTATCCATCGCATAGAGCGCGTAGCTCATTGATCAAACCCTTTCCCTTCCCCTATGCTCTCGTCGTCCCTCCGGCGTATCGCCCTAGCCATGCCGCGCATCGGCGTCCCCCTTGGGGTCATGCTCGTCGAGTGGCGGCGGGGGCGCGAAGCGGCGCGCGATCGCTATCTCACGCGTCCCCTCCCGGGCCGACTGCTCGATACCCAGCATGACTTCCAGTACGTGCGCTGCCTGCTCCGCCGCCATGCGCGGGCGGCGTCCCTCGCGCGCGGCCTCGGCCAAGTCGACGATGGCGCGCGCCCAGTTGGGGGCGGCCTGCGGATCGCGCGGAGGAACCGTGCGCCACTCCTCCTCGCCGCGCAGGCACACCCGCACGGTTGCGTCGAAGCGGTGGAAATCGTCCAGCCAGAGCGAGCCGTCCGAGCCGTGCAGCTCGACGGGGGGCATGGTCGTTTTGGCGACGGCGAAGTTCGCATGAATCGTCCCCGTCATGCCGCTCTCGAACCGCATGAAGCCGGTCACATGGTCGGGGACCTCCACGGCGAAGCGTTCCCCGGCCCGCGGCCCCGTGGCGATAGCGCGCACGGGGATGGCAATGCCCGCTTGTCCCCATACATGCGTGATCGCGCCCAGGATGGTCGTCGCGAGCGTCAGAGAATAGACGCCAAGGTCGAGCAGCGGGCCGGCGCCGGACTGGTAGTAGTAGCGCGGATCGGGATGCCAGGCCTCGTGTCCGGGCGTGGTGACGGCGAGGATGACCTCGTGGATCGTCCCCAGCCGCCCCTCGCGTATCCATTGCCAGGCCGTACGCTGCGGCGCGCCGAGCATGATCGAGGGAGCGCAGGCCACCAGCAAGCCGCGCATTCGCGCCGCCTGCACGATGCGGTCCGCGTCCTCCAGCGTCAGCGCCAGTGGCTTCTCGCTGAAGACGTGCTTGCCCGCGGCCAGCGCCGCCAAGGTCACCTCCAGGTGGGCGGCGGGGTTGGTGAGGTTCAGCACGATCTCCAGGTCGTCGCGGGCCAGCAGCGCGGCCACATTCGGTACCACCTCGCAGCCGAAACGCGCCGCCGTCTCGCGGGCACGCTCCGGGTCGGCGTCGGTGCAGGCCACCACCCGCAGCCGATCGGGGTAGCTCTCGCCGATCCAGCCCAGGTACGCCTGTGCGATGTTGCCGCAGCCGACCAGCCCCAGCCCCTCCGGAACATCCCTTGCCATGCGATCCTCCCTCACACCGCGCTCAATGCGCCCACCGTCAATCCCTGAATGACATTGCGCCGCTGCCTTTATGTCAGCAGAAGGTCCGCCGTCCGTTGCAAGCTCTGCCACGGATCGCCATCTGGTGAGTATTCCAAGCCAATGTATCCTTGGTAGGGCCAGCGGCGCAGCTGCTCCATCAGGAACGGATAGTTTATCTCTCCGTTTCCCGGATCACCTCGCCCAGGAACCCCAGCCACATGGATATGCCCAATGATCTCGCGATGTTCTTCAAGATGGACGCTCAGATCCCCTTCGCTTACTTGCTGATGATAGATGTCAAAGAGCAGTCGTACGGAGGGACTTCCCACTGCATGGACGATCCGCGCTCCCTCATCGGATGACGTGAGAAAGTAATCCGGGGTTTCTACGCGCTTGTTGAGCGGTTCGAGGACGATAGTCACGCCCGCAGCCTCCGCAGATCGCGCGATCAGGCGCAAGCCCGCCACAATTGCAGCATGCTGCTCTGCCCGTGGGACGCCCCGACGCTCGTTCCCTGTAAGGGCTATCACGCTGCGGCAGCCAAGCTCACGCGCTACGGCGAATGTCTCGTCCGCCCCGCGCACCAACTGCTCGTGCGTCCCCGGGTCGACCAGCACGGCCTCGGTCTCCAGGATAAAGCTGCTCACGCTCAGACCGGTGCGGTGCGTGATCCGCTTGATTGCGGCGATGTCCTTGCTGCGCCAGGCCCAGAACTCGACGGCCTTGTATCCGGCATCGGCGATCGCTTGGATACGGTCGAGGAAGGGTAGGTCAACGAAAAACATCTCCGCGCAAACCGTCAGTTTCATCTTTACTCCAGGTTCAGCCAGCGTAGATCCTCGGGCGTCAGGGTGACACCTAGCGCTTCCGCGGAGGTCCGGGTTTCCTCAATCGTATGGGGGCCAATTAAAGCAAAGGTCGGGAAGGGTTGAGCCAGCACGTAGGCGAGGGCTATGACATTGGCTGAGACTCCCTTGCGACGACCCAACTCTCGCGCCCGCGCAAGTCGCTCGAAATTATCCGCGCTGTACCAACACCGCACCATCTCAGGATTGGAATGGTCGTCCGGCGCATAGCGTCCCGTAAAGAAGCCTTGCGCCTGCGAGGACCACGCCAGCAGCGGGAACTGGTGCGCAATATACCACTCCTTGCCATCGATCGAGGCCGACAGACAGCCCGGCCAGGGAGGCTCGTTCATGACGGCCAAACTGAAATTGGGGCTGCTGGCGGCGAAAGGCGCCAGGCCGTGCTCCCACGCGTAGTCGTTCGCCGCCTCCAGGCGCCCGACCGTCCAATTAGAGCCGCCGAACGCCCGAATACGCCCGGCACGATAGTGCTCGTTGAGGCACTCGACGAGCTCGCCGACGGGGACGGCCGGGTCATCGCGGTGCAGCAGATAGAGATCGATGTAGTCGGTCCCTAGCCGTTGCAGACTATCCCGCAGATCGGAGGTGATATCGGTGGGCGTGACGCGGCGTGGTCCACGCGCGTCGGGGGCCGCGCCTTTGCCGACGATCACGACCTCGGCACGGTTACCGCGCAGCCGCATCCATTCACCGACGGCACGTTCGGCCTCGCCTCCACCGTAGATGTGCGCCGTATCGATCGTGTTGCCACCCAACGAGACGAAGTAGTCGAGCATGGCGCAGGCCAACGGGAGGTCCCGCGGGGAGTAAATCATGCTCCCCATGATGAGCCGCGAGACCGGACGATCGATTCCCAGGATACGCGCATAGGTCATCGGTACGTCGGACCTTGGCCGCGGGGCCGGATGTCGGAGCGCCACAGGCTGTTCGCCATCGAAGGTCACGCCAACCGCGCGCCGCCACGCGTCGAGCGTGGCCATATTCCCCAAGCTGTCCGCCCACGTCATAGCGGGATGGGGGGCCTGCCGGTCGGCAAGGTACCGCGCCACCGTGTCCGCCTCGAGGGCGTACACGTCATTCTCACCTTCAACGATAATCTCCGTGGGCGCACTGTCCTCGCTCTTCTGGATGAGGATGCGGTTGGCGCCTTTGCCGGGAAACCATGGGTTAGGCACAGTGATATGACCTTCCGTCCCCCAGATATGTACTGCGCTCTCCACGGGTACCTGTATGCCACAGATCAAGCTCGCCACGATCCCGTTGGGGAAGTGCAGGCCACCAGACGCCCACTCGTCGACACGGGTGCTGGCGCCGATATGCGCGGCTCCGGTCACATGGTCCGGTTCCGCGCCGACGATCAAGCGCACCATCGACGTGGTGTAACCGCCGACATCCATGATGCCGCCCCCAGCAGCTGAATTGGAGAGGCGGATGTTCTCATGCGGCGCCCTGTAGTTGTGGCTGAAGCTCGCCTGAATCAGGCGCACGTCGCCGATCACCCCATCGTCCACCAATTCTTTGAGGCGTGCCGTCTGTGGGTGGCAGCGGTACATGAACGCTTCCATCAGAAAGACATCGTGGCGGCGGACTTCCTCCAATACCACCATCGCCTCGGCATAGTTTGCGGTCAGAGGCTTCTCGCAGAGGATGTGCTTGCCGGCCTTGGCGCACTTCACGATCCACTCCGCGTGTAGATTGTTGGGCAGAGCGATGTACACGGCCTGCACCGCCGGGTCAGCGAGCAATGCGTCATAGGAGGGGTAGCGTCGCTCGACGACGTGCTCGTCGCCGAACCGATTGGCCGCCTCTTGCGTCCTGCTGCCGACGGCGAGGAGGGCGCCCGTGGCGGATGCCGCTATGCCTCTGACGAAAGTATGGGCGATGAGACCCGTGCCAAGAATACCCCATGTCAACGTTGCTCCCGTGGGTACCGTCATACGCTCTCATCTCTCACCGTATCTGTACTATGCTCGCGCCACGTCCTCTGAAGGCAGGTCTGCCGCGACCTGCCTGGTGGTGAGCGTTGCCCCGCACGCATCATTTCAAGCTTCCCAGCATCAGCCCATTGATGATATAGCGCCGCAAGTACAGGAATAACACAACCAACGGCGCGATCGAAAAGAGCGCGCCGATGATCACCAGGGGATATAGCGGTTGTCCGACGCCAGGCGTAGCAGCCGTTGAGTTCCAAACGGCGAGGCCCAGGGTCAGCGGGAACAGCTGATCGTCCGAGAGGATCACCAAGGGCAGGAAGAAGTTGTTCCACACCCCCACGAACGTGAGCAAGAAGAGGGTGATCAGGCCCGGCGTGACGATGCGCAGGACGATGCGCCGGAACAACAGCAGTTCCGACGCCCCATCGACGCGCGCGGCATCCAGGAGTTCATCGGAGACGGTGCCGCTCATGTAGGTGCGCATGAAATAGACCCCGAACGGGCTGACGAGCAGGGGCACGATGACGCCGGCGTAGGTATTGATTAAGCCCAGGGTTTTGACGAAGAGAAAGATGGGGATTACCAATGCCGCCGACGGGACCATCAACGAGCCCAGGATGACCGTAAAGATCACCCGTTTCCCCACGAAGTGATACTTGGCGAACACGAAGCCGGCCATCGTCGACAGCAGGGTGGAAAGGGTCGCCGCGACCACGGCGTAGACGACGGAATTGATGGCCCAGCGGACGAAAATGCCGTCCTGGTAGGTCAATAGCCAGTGGACATTGTCCAGGAACTGGATGTTGGGGCCAAACCAGAAGCCGGGCGTCGAATAGAGGGTCTGATTGCTTTTGGTCGAGGCGAACACCAACCACGCCAGCGGCATGAGCATGTAGGCAGCCATGAGAAGCAGTGCGATACCGACGAGGCTGTGCTGCCAGGCTAGCTTCGTGCTCCGTGTGCGCCGGGTCTGGCCCGCGTGTTCCTGTCCTGCCACCGTTACCGTCATGGGGCGGTTTCTTCTTCCTACTGCCATGCGAGTCCGTCCTCCCGGCCCCGGCCCGTGAGGAACAAGAACAGGTACGATGCGACAAAGGTGATGGCCGTTAGGATAATGGCCAGCGTCGCCGAGTAGTTAAACGATCCGTACTGGAACGCCGTATTGTAGATGTCCAAGTTCGGCGTGAAGGTGCTGGGGATAGGCGTCAAGGCCGACAGGATATACGGCTCGTTAAACAACTGGAGCGTCCCGATGATCGACAGGACCGCCGTGAGGAGCAGCAGCGGACGCAAGAGCGGGATCTTAATCCGGACGGCGATCCAGAACTCGCCCGCGCCATCGATGCGCGCCGCTTCATAGAGGTCGGGCGAAATGGACGTCAACCCGGCACTGAAGAGGGTTATGTTGTATCCGGTCCAGCCCCAGGTGACGATGACCATAATGCTGTACAGGATGACGTCGCTCGAGAGGAGGTCCGCGCGTAGCCCGAACCCATGGACGATGCCCGGCAAGGGGCCTGTATTAGGTGAGTACAGATAAGCCCAGACGATGGCGCCGACCACACCCGGAACGGCGTAGGGTAGGAAGTACAGAAGCCGATAGAGGCCACGGGCGTGTGCGAGGGGACTGTCCAGGAACAAGGCGAAGATGAGGGCCAGCAGTAACATGATCGTCACCTGGATCAGCCCAAAATAGATCATGCGCATGATGGAGGCCCAGAAGTCGCCGTCTTGGAAAGCCAACGTGTAGTTGGTGAACCCGACGAAGAGCGACGTCAAGCCACGCGAGACGAATAGGCTCATGCCAAACGCGTAGATGACCGGGAACACGAAAAATCCCAGGAACAGGATGAGAAATGGGGCAAGGAACAGGTATGCCGCCCGGTTGCGTTGCCGTACCATTTGCCGTTCTCCATCGTGCGAATCTTCATCGGTTCAGGTGAGTGAGGCGTGGGCCGTCAGTGATGCCTCACTCACCCGAACGCGGAGTCGTTAATGAGTGATCGTATATCCTTGTTGTTGGCCAAACTGCGTGACCGCCGCCTGGGTGTTGGCCAGGGCTTGGGGCCAACTTACCCCGCCTTTGGCGGCTTTATCGACTTGTACCGCGAACTGATTGTCGAAGTAGGTGGTCCACGGACTCCATTGGAAGCTTGTGTTAACGGCCTTTGATGCGGCACTGAAGATTGGAGCGCTCGTTTGGCCATCCAATATCGGATCCGGTACCTGGAGCTCCGGGACATCGAACGCATATTTGTCGACGGGCCACAAGCCGCGCCCGCCTTTGGTGGACGGCAGGACGGCATAGCGGATGCCTTGGGCACTCGTGTTGAGCCAGGCCGCAAACAGGAGCGCCGCATCGGGATTCGCGCTTTGTGTCGTCACGGAGTTGACGGACCCACCCCAGTTACCCGTGGAAAAGGAACCGGTCGACCACTGGGGTAAGGGTGCCACGCGCCATCCCGAGTTCGGCTTGACGTACGGGCCAAGCAGATAGCCCGATCCCCACGCAGGACCCGCCACAGACGCGTATTGTCCGCTGGCTAGGCTCTTGGCCCACTGAGCCGAGAAATCCGCCGTGGGTTGCGCATAGCCGCGCTTGATCATCGTATCCCACAGCGTCGCGACCTTCAACATCGGGGCCGATGTCAGGTCGATCTTCCAACTATTGGCCCCGGCCTGACTAAATGGTTGCGCGCCCGCAGCCCACGCCAAGCCGAGGAACCATTCCGCATCGTTGGACGGGAAGTAGGTCATGTAGATATGGGGATTGGCCTTCTGTAGCTTGGCCGCCTCGGTGAGGTACTGGCTCCACGTTGTTGGAACCGTCAGGCCGTATTTGGTGAAGATCTGGACGTTGTAGAACAGGGCTAGCGGACCCGAATCCTCTGCCACTCCGTACACCCCTTTGCCCTGTGTGCCCTGGTTCCACGTCCAGGGGAGAAAATAGGGCTGATAGCGGGCGGCTCCTAGCGGAGCTAAATCGCGCAGGCCGCCCGTCGCGACGAACTGAGGCAACACGGAGTAGGCTAATTGGACCACGTCCGGTGCGCCAGACCCCGCCTTGATCACGGTCAGCAGTTTTGTGTACTCCGGTGTTCCGGCCCCGACCTCTTTCCGGACCACGTGGATACTCGGATACTGCTTTTCGAAGGACGCGATCACGTTCTGCGGGTTGGTTGTCCAGCCCCACCACGTGAGCGTGACCTTCTTGCTATAGCTAGGATATGACGGCTCTGGTATCGAGCCCGCCAACGATGCGGTTGTCGCGGACGTGGCGTACGTCGGCGGGTGGGCCGACCCTGCTGCCGAGGCAAGGACGGCGAATCCTGCCATAACTGCTAAACATGCTGCGCGTCTCATCTTAAGCCTCCTATGATCTCGTTGTAGCGTCATTATAATCTCGTCGTGATGTCGTTCAGTTCTAGAGCGACGGTTTGTCTCCTTCCTCAATTCGGCGGCGTCGCTCCACCGTTACACGGAACTAAAGGCGCCTGCGGTCGAGTCCTGGATGACGTTGCGGCGCTGTAAGACGTACAAAATGAGCACTAGCACACCTTGACAGCTAGCAATTAGCCAGGACGTGTATGCGACAGCTTAACACCCAACAATCGGACATCGCTGTCGGACATCGCTGTGATCCGCGAGAAGCGGCACCGGTGGTTATCACGGCGGTAGCGTCACGGCTGCTTCGCTGCGAATAGTCGCGAGTGAAACAGCGCGGCCCTCGGCCGCCGAGCGGTAGGCCGCCTCGATCAGGGCCATCGTCTTCAGGTTGTCGCGCCCCGAGATCTCCGGCTCGACGCCCTCCTCGAGCGCGCGCATCAGCTGGCCCATCGTGCCGATGAACGCTTGCGGGAACCATCGCTCCGACCAGCGCGGCTGGAACCAGTAGCCGGGCTGGCGCGTAGTGGTGAAATCGAGCGTGCTCGGGCTGCCGGCCGGATAGTCCGGCCACCCGATGGTCCCCTTGGCGATGCCCTCGGTCCCCTCAACCCGCCACTCAATGCCGGCATCGATCCAGGTGAAGGTGTTGTCGATCCCGATCGCGCGCAGACCGTCGGCGTACTCCAGGATGTAGAAGGCCATGCCGTCCGTGTGCGGGAAGTCCGTGCGCGGGTCCGCCCGCACGCTGACCATGATACGCTCCGGGTCGCCGAACAGGAAGCGATACGCGTCAAGGTGATGGATGCTCATGTTCAAAATGGCCAGGCGGTCGTATGTCTTGAGGAACTCCTGCCAGTGTGGCCGCGCGTGCATGGTGATCTGCGCCACGACCAGGTCGCCCAGGTAGCCGCGCGTGATCAATGTCTTGAGCGCGCGCATCGACTGGTCGTAGCGCATGTTCTGGTTGACCGCGAGGGTCACGCCGGCCGCGTCGCAGAGCCGCACGATCTCGCGCGCATCGGCAAGTGTCGTCGCTATCGGCTTCTGCGCCAGGATACCCCTGAGGTGGTCGGCGTGTGTGACGGCCTCGCGGACGATGGCCAGTTGCTGGTCCGGCGGGTACGCGATGTCGACGATCTCGACGGCGGGGTCCGCGAGCAGGTCGCGCCAATCCTCGTACACACGTTCGATACCATTTTGCGTGGCGGCGGCGCGCGCGTTGGCGGGCGTGCGCGAGGCGAGGGCGACGACGTTGAAGCCGGCTTCACGGTACGCCGCCAGGTGCACGTCCCGCATGATGAAGCCGCTGCCGATCGCGCCGATGCCGTAGTCGGTCTTGTGACCGAGCGACGGCCCGTACGCGAGATCGAGATCGAGATCGAGGCTCAGGGCCTCCGTTGCCATAGCCACCTCCTTAGACTCCGCCGACCGCGCCGCGGACGCCAGCGTCCCGCATCAGATCCGCAGTATGCGCATAGGCTTCGGTCACCCACGCGACGATCTGGTCCGGTTCGGGGGAATATTCGAGCTCGATCGACACGACGCCATCGTAGCCCGCCTCTTTCAAACCCTGTAGATAGCTCTTGAGAGGCGTATTGCCCCGGCCGGGCGGCAGATCGCCATGCGTCTTGCCGTTGCAGTCGGAGATATGGACGTGGGCGATGCGCCCTCGGAGCTTCGCGATCTCCGACGCGTCGATGCGCTTGAGCCACAGGTGCGAACAGTCGATGTTGGCCTTGACCGCCGGATTATCGACGTCGTCGAGGAACCGCACCATCTCATCGATCGTGTTGACAAGCGACAGATCGAACGGCTCGAGCTCAAGCGCGACCTCCAACCCCTTGGAGGCGGCGTACTCGCCGATCTGACGCGTGTTGTCGACGGCGATCTTCCACTGGTCCTCGGGTGTGATGACCTCCTTTTGCCAGGTGTACTCCCCCAAGACCAGCAGCAGGTTCTTGGCGTCGAGGTCGGCGGCTAGATCGAGGTGCCGCTTGGCGCGGTCGACGTGGAAGCGCGCCACGGAGGGATTGAAGTCGGCGATGCCAAGGGCCACGCAGACGACTGAGGGCGACGGAAGACCGGTGTCCTTGACGTCTTGCACGAGTTGACGGTACTGCTCCCCGGAGAGATCGAGCGGGTCGGCAAACACGTCGAGCGTGTCGAAGCCGATCTCCTTGGTCTTCTCCAGTCCCGCCTTGCCCTCCAACGGAGAGCCGAACCACGCCGAGTTGATCAAGCCGAGTTTCATGTCATGCTCCTTTGCACATGCAGCCTGCTACGTGAGATGGGCGTGCGCGGTAGGTCTTATAGCGCGGGTCTCTCTCCGTCCGTGATGCGGCGGCGCCGTTCGACATAGGCGGGCAGGATCGTTGCGCCGCTCTCTTCGGTAAACCAGGCGAAGGGGTCGGTGCTGCACACCAGCGCGATGTTAGCCCAGGGATTGAACGAGCCGCTGCGCACGATGGCCTTGGCCCGCGGCGCGGTCTCGGCCATCAGGCGCTCGTGGGTCGTGGCGTGAAAGGTCGCTCCGCTGCCCGTAAAGATGTCTTGTAGCGCGTGGTAGAGCCGGAGATTGTGGGTCTGGACCTCGGCGGCGACGTGGACCTCCTCGACGAAGATCTCCTGGCGCAGCACGCGTACGATGTCCAGCACGTCGGGCAGCCCTTCGTAAAAGCCCAGGTCGATGCGCCAGGCGTCGCGTGGGATGGGAAAGCCCGCATCGGTGACCAGCAAGATGTCCTGGTGTCCCATCATCGCAACAGCTCTGGCCAATTCCGGATGCAGAATACGCTGCCCCCTCATACCTCCTCCTTACCGCTGTGCCAGTATAGGCCGCGACGCATCGTGGCTGGCCGTGAAGAAACGATCCACCTCGGGACGCCGATGATAGGACGGCACGGTTTCGCGCGCGGTGCAACTGAGCGTGGCCGTGGCGTTGGCGTAGCGGACAGCCATCTCCAGGGAGCGCCCCTCGCCCAGCGCGGTCGCCAGACCCGCGTTGAAAGCGTCGCCCGCGCCGCTGGTGTCGATAGCGTCGACGGTCGGCGCGGTCACGCGCGTGGTCTCGCCGGGTCCGACAATAAGGGCGCCACGCTCACCCAGCGTCATGACGACCAGACGTGGCCCCAGGTCCAGCAACCGGTGCCCGATCTCCTCGTCGGGGGTGGGGTCGGCTGGCTGGAGGCCCAGGCAGACGCGGGCCTCCGTCTCGTTGGGCGTGAGGATGTCGACGTCCGAGAGGTCCACCGCGCGCAGGTCTTGCGCGGGGGCTGGATTCAAAACGACCCGGAGGCCGAGCCGGCGGCCAGCCCGCGCCGCGTCCAACGCCGTCCGCAACGGGATTTCGAGCTGCGCCAGCATCACCGCGCAGCGGGCAATATCGTCCTCGGCCGCCGCGAGGTCGACCGCCCCTAGCAACTCGTTTGCGCCCATGTCGACTGTGATGATGTTGGCCCCGGCGGGTGTCTTGATGATGAACCCGGCCCCGGTCGGGCGGTCGCCGGAGCGCCGTAGGTGCGCGGCACGGATGCCCTCGCGCTCCAGGAGGGCGGCGAAATCGCGCCCGTAGTCGTCGGCGCCGACGCAGCCCACGAAGTGCACTTCGGCACCGAGGCGGGCGGCCTGGACGGCCATATCCGATCCTTTGCCCCCATACGTGTGCCGGAAGTTGCGCGCCAGCAGCGTCTCCCCTTCATGGGGGAGGCGGTCGACGTCCATCACCAACGCGATAGCGTAGCTACCGATGACCACGACGCGCGCCAGGTCTCGTCCCGTGCCGTCCATATAGTCACGACCTCCTCGGGGGCTCCACCCGGCCGCCATCGACCGAGAGAGCGGTATCGCTTACAGATCGCCCAAGATATGGTGGGCCGTACTGGTCCCGATCATCTCGGCGCCAGCCTCGAACATCTCGATCGCGCGCTCGGATGAATTGATCTGGCCGGACGCTTTGACGCGCGCATGGCGCACCGTCTCCCGCAACAACCGGACATCCTCCGCCGTCGCCGGGATGCCGCCCTTGCCCCAGCCGCTGGATTGCTTGACCCAGTGAACACCCGCTTCGTCCGCCAGGAGCGCGGCCCGGCGCCGCAACTCGGTCGTGGGAAGCAGCCCGAACTCGAGCATGGCCTTGACGACGCGCCTATCGGCGGCGCGGACGATCTGTACCATCTCGTCGCGAAACTCCTCTGTCATGCCGCTGAGCAAGAAACCGATGTTGGGCTGAAAATCCACCTCGTCGGCTCCCAGGGCCAGCACCTCGCGAATTTGCATGACCTTGCTCCAGATACTGTCGTTGCCCATGGGGAAGCTGATCGCCGTGGCGACCTTGACCCCGGTCCCACGCAGTGTCTCCTTGCCGAGCCGTACCCAACAGGGCGCGATCATGGCCGCGTCGACGCCGTAGGCGACGCACCGCTCCAGGTGGCGCACGATGTCGTCGCGGGTCGCGTCGGGCGCGACGAGCGTATACTGGACGCGCTTGGCCAGTTGGGCACGCGTGAGATCTCCAAATGGAGTGCTGTAGGTACGCTCGGCCTGTGTTGTCATCGTGCCGCCCTCCTTGTACCGTTGGCGTGTGTGAATCCACCCATTAGGAAGCCGCGCCCTTGGTAGCCAGCTCCTGCGCATGCGCGAGCAGGCGCGCGGTGATATCCCGTATGTCGGTGACCTCCGCCGCGGTCGCGCTGGCGATGGTCGCGTCGACGAGCGCGCCACAGCGGTCATGGATGTGGTCCAGTGTCTCCGCTGTCGGCAAGCTGCGGGCCTTGATCAACTCCGCCAGCCAGTGCTTGCCGTACGCCGCGTGCATACCCTCATCCGCCCAGTCGAACTCCATGTCGTGCTGACTCGCGGTGTCCCCGTAGCCACCAAAAGCCTCGGCGCGCTTGGTCTTCTTGCCGATATTCTTGGTCTCGAAGAAGTGCAGCATGCCCAAGCGGTAGATGGGGTCCTGATCGCGCGCGCTGTCGTAGATGTACGAACCGAGCGGCAACTCGGCCGGGGCGAAACCCCAGTCGCGCAGGCGTGTCCAGCCCATCAGGGCATGCCGGCTCTCGTCGTACAACCAGCGCGCGGCGTCGGCGACGAACTCCCAGCCCAGCGGCGCGGCGAATACCTCAAGGATTGCGCCGGCGGTCTCGACTGCCCAGACCTCGTTGAGGTGGCTGACGGCGCTGCGCAGTTGCAGGCTGATGCCGTCGCCGTACGGGTAGCTCGGGTCGACGTTGTCGGGCCAGTAGAAGCGCCCCAGATGGAAGCGAGGGTCGCGCGCCGGCGTTTGGACAAGGGCAAAGGGCCTGGCGCCCGGTAGGGGCGCGGGATCCCCGATCACGCGAGGGGCGTCGAGGCTCACCCCGCCCACGGCCTGTAATCGCTCCAGGATCGCGGCTGTCCACTGCTCCGCCGCAGCGCGCTCGCACGGCTCCGCCGCGAGCATCACCTCGACCAACGCGATCAGCTCCTCCGCCTGCCGCTCCTTCTCCCGCGCGGCTAGGTCCAGGAATCGCTTGGTCGGGCCATCGCCGAGGTCATCGGCCGCAGACAGGTACGCGCGATAGGCCTGGCCGAGCGCGGGGATGAGGACGTGCGCGAGAGCGTGCAGGTACGCGGCGGCGTGCGGGGCGTGGCGGGCATCCTCGTAGAGGGAAATGAGGGGTGCGTCGCCGCCGATCTCCATCAGCCGGCTAGGGTAGCGGAGCTCAAAGACGCGCTGGCGAAGCTCACTCGCCGCTTGCGCGTCCTCCCAGACGAAACGGGGCACGGTCATCTTGGTCTCATAGTGGGCGACGGCGGGGAGCCAGCCAGCCTGGCCGCGGATGAGCGCGTCCTCACAAAAGAAGAAGCGCTTGAGGATAGCTCCCGTATCGAGGCGCGCCAGGCGTGCGCGCGCACGGTCGCTACGGAGGTAGGTATGGTCCGATATGGTCGTCATGTGCCCTCACCTCGACTACGGTGTCGCGCATATACCGGTCGCGCGTCACGGCGACGCTCCTCCCATCGCCACACGCATTTCATGAACTGATCATGCGTACGATGGAATGAATTTACTATACGCCCCGTATCCCCACATTGTCAAGCGCTTGCCTCGCCGCTCTCGCGATCAAGGGAGGGAGTAGAGATGTACAAGGATGGGACAGCTAGGGCAATCGCATTACAAAAAGGCTTGCAGGAGAGGGGGAAAGGAGGTGATACTGGAGCAAACGGACCGAGTGAGGGGAAGCTAATGGACGACGGGACGACAGGGACGATTATGGAGCATTTCGGGGCCCTGGAGGATCCGCGCATCGAGCGCGCGAAGCGGCATGCGTTGGTGGACATCATCACCATCGCCCTCTGCGCGGTGATCTGCGGGGCGGATACGTGGGTGGAGGTGGAAGAGGTCGGGAAAGCCAAGCAGGCGTGGTTCGCCACGTTCCTCGCGTTACCCAACGGCATCCCCTCGCACGACACCTTCGGGCGGGTGTGCGCGGCGCTCGACGGAGGGCAGGTCGCGACGTGCTTCCGAGGATGGGTAGCCGCGATCGCGGCGCGGACGGGGACGACGGGGCAGGTGATCGCGGTGGACGGCAAGACGGTGCGGCGGTCGCACGACCGCGGCGCGGGCAAAGGGGCGCTGCACCTGGTCAGCGCGTGGGCTTGCGCGAACCGCTTGGTGCTGGCCCAGGTGCCCGTCACGGCAACGTCGAACGAGATCACGGCGTTGCCCGTGATCCTGCGCATGCTGGCCCTCAAAGGCTGCATCGTCACCATCGACGCGATGGGCTGCCAGACAGAGGTGGCTCAGACGATCCGCGCCGGGGAGGGGGACTATGTGCGCGCGCTCAAGAAGAATCAGGGGCGGTTGCACGGCGACGTGGAGGGGCTCTTCGCGGAGGCGCTCGCCGCCCCGGATGGTGGCCTTGCCCACGACACGCACCGCGCCGTCGACGGCGGTCATAGGCGCATCTTGATCCGCCAGGCCTGGGTCATCACCGATGCGGCGACCCTGCGCTACCTCGACCCGGACGGGCGCTGGCCGGACCTGCGCTGCGTCGGGATGGTCCAGGCAGAGCGACGCGTGGGCACGGCGGTGAGCCACGAGACGCGCTCCTATATCTCCAGTCTGGCGGCCTCGGCGCGCACGCTCAACGACGCCGTGCGCAGCCATTGGGGCATCGAAAACAAGGTGCATTGGGTGCTTGACATCGCGTTCCGCGAGGACGAGAGCCGTGCCCGGACCGGCCACAGCGCCCACAACATGGCCATCCTGCGCCACATCGCGCTCAACCTGCTCCGCCAGGAGACGACGGCGCGCTGTGGCATCAAAGCCCGTCGCCTCAAAGCCGGCTGGGACCTCCCCTATCTGCTCAAAGTCCGGCATGGTTCAGACATATGGTGATAGTTCAGGCGTGGCTGAAGTGGCATCCACATAGGAATGACACGCTAATTTTCGATGTATGCCGCGCGAACTGTCACCATAGTCTCTGCCGCGAAATGAACCATGCCCAAAGTCCTCGCTGCTTAAAATGCGATTGCCCTAATGGGACAGCCTGCCAGTTTGACAGCGCATAGAGGCTAATGGTATGATGGTACTAATGATCGCTCTGAAGAAAAGGGGTAGCGAGTAGAATAGGCTATGACACTAATTGATGTCCCACCGCTCGATCGGTCCAAACCTCTGGCGCTCTATTATCAGGTCGCCGAAATCCTACGCCAGCGCATCAGGGACGAAGAGCTACAGCCGGGGGACGCGATCCCTACGGAGGAGGAACTGCAGCGCCTGTTCGGCGTCAGCCGGGCGACGATCCGCCAAGCCGTGCGGGCGCTGGTCAGCGACGGGCTGCTGCGGCTCGAGCGACCGCGCGGGACGTTCGTGACGCACCCAAAACTTCAGGAGACCCTACCCGAGTTGATCAGCTTCTCCAATGAGGTGCGGCAACAAGGGCTGGAGCCGTCGGCGCGTGTGCTGTCCGTGGGGCTGGAGCCGGCCCCTGCGCATACGGCCGCGCGCCTAGGGATCGGAGAGGGCGAAATAACGTTGCGCTTGGATCGCCTGCGGCTGGCCAATGACAATCCCGTGGCCCTGATGCACTCCCATCTTGCCCCGTGGGTTGGTCTCACACCGGACGACGACTATGCCGGCTCGTTGCACACGCTGCTCACACGGCGTGGCATCCACCTAGTCGACGCCGACCAGATCATCGAGGCGGTGACGGCCACAGAGGAGCAGGCGCGCCTGCTCCTCTGTGGCCGTCGCGACGCGCTGCTCAAGGTCGATCGGGTCACCTACAGTGCTGAAGGCCAGACGATCGAGCATGTTGTGGCGCTCTACCGCGCTGATCGCTACGCTTATCGCCTCCATCACGGGTCGACCATATCGGGTACCGGCTATATCCATACGGGTGTCGTTGGGTCGTGCTGAGGTCAGGAGCCCTGGGCCGATCCGAGAGCGTCGTCGTAGGCGATTGACAGGGACAGTTGTGGTGAGTGTGCCGCCCTGCAAGGGTTTCGCCGCATGCCTTCAGCGCCATGGAAGCGCGCGATGTGACCTTTGCGCCCGCGGCTCTCACCAGCGGCCCAACGCAATCCGCGCCCTGCTTCGTAGTGGCATAGGTCGGTACCTCGCGGTACTCTCCCCGCCTCAGAACCGTGCGTGCGGTAGAGTAGCTGGCTAGCGAGGTGGCACTTATGTGCCCCTTTTCCAACCAGCCCTCTCCGAACCGGGCATGCAGCTTGTAACTGCACCCGGCTCTCCACGGCCTGTATGCCGCTCACGCGGCTGGCATGGCCCAGGATGTGGCGTTCTGCATTGCGCATACCTCCCCTATTCCCTGCCACAGACACCTGGTCCCCTTCGCCCTGCCATTGGCTTTCCCAATCTCCCTGGTGGGACGTGACGCCCACGACTACGACGAGACCTCCGTCGCCATGGCTCTCGCGAGTAGGCGATCCCACATTCCCTCGTCGCTAGACGTAGCGAGCCTGACGTAGGTGCCGTTTTCGTCCCCTTGCGTGGGCTCGTTGCCCACTGCCCACCGGCTGGAAGGTTCGGATGACGAAAGTCAATCATCCCATGCCGGTGGCTCCGCTCTCAGGCGTTGTGTCGGAGGATGTGCGGTTGCATCGCTGGAGACTGCGGTTCGAGCAATACGGCTCTCACCATATCAGGCGGGTCTTGCACGGCCACGCTCTACACGCCTTCGCGGCGCCCCGTGCTTTCCCACCATGCTACTTTCCCCTCGCGCTTTCGCGTCCAGGTAGGATGGGTGACCCAGAAGTCAATTCTTCCAAACTCCTCCTCTCTGCGAGAGGGATCTAGCATCGGGTGATGCGGCGCACGCTTTCACCGCACACGGCTCCCAGGTCAGTCGTCTTATCCGCTCTACTGGCAGGTGTAAGACGTCAGAGTTTTTGAGCCAAAAGGACGTGTTGTAAGACGTCAGATTAGGTGAGCGGGTTTCACACGTACGGCGGCGCGGAACGTCACACTAGCTGCGCCGAAAACGTCACATTAGGTGCGCTGATCCTGCAGAAACGTCACATTAGGTGCGCCGATCCGCACGGAACGTGTTGTGAGGCGCGGGCATCAAAGGAGTGAGGGAGAGGCACATCCACCCTCAAAAAGAGGGGCAGGGGGGGACGACAAGGGGTGAGGTGGAGGATGGCTCACGTAATGTGACGCACGCGGCTCACCTAATGTGACGTTTGGCTCATCTAATTTGACGCCTTACAATCGGACCGGGAAGGGACAGGGCGCACTGGCTCTCGATTCCTCCAACGATCCGTCGGGTGCGCATCGGCCCTCAAGGGCGACGGGCGACAGACGAAAATGATGGCGGCGTCACGTTCGAGAATACACGGACGTTGTTGCCGCAAACCTCGCCGCAACATCCTTGACAGATTAGCGCCATATCTTTGGCTGAAAACGTATGCACCACGGCGGGCAATCCACCTGCCCACGCACTGAACAAGGGGCACTATTACGTGCGTGCTCCTGGTTTATTCGGCCACCGATGTAGCCCTCAAACGTCAAGGATGATACGGAGAGGTCTGTTGTTGCCGTTGACAACGCGGTCCTACGGGTGCTACGCTACTCATTACAACTCTCCTTAAGCGTTTAATCTTTTGAGATAGGGGCGATGGCGACGATCAACGATGTAGCCCGGCGCGTCGGAGTTACCGCGGCGACGGTCTCGTACGTCGTCACAGGCAAGGGCGCTGTCGGTGAGAAGACGCGAGCGCGGGTGCAGGCGGCAATCGAGGAGTTGGGCTACCAGCCCAACCTCGTGGCGCGCGGTCTGGTGCGTCGGCGCGTCTATACGTTGGCGCTGGTGTTGGTAACGATCACCAACCCCTTCTACCCGGAGGTCGCAGCGGAGGTGGAACGCATCGCTCGGGAGCATGGCTATCATCTCGTGTTGTGCAACACGTACCATGATGCCGCGATTGGGCGCGCGTATCTGGACGACATGGCGGGACGCATGGTCGACGGCCTTTTGGTGATGTCCGGCAGCCTAGACATGTCCGATCTTCTCACCATCGCGCCGCCAGTCCCACCGACTGTGCTGGTCCTGACCGACGCCGCCGTCGCCGACCTGGCTCTCCCGCATGTTGGCGTCGACGTGCGTCGCGCCGGGGAACAGGCCGCGCGTCACCTCCTGGACCTGGGCCACCGCCGCGTCGCTGTGATCGCCCAATTACCCGCGCATCACCCTCGCCTCGACGGATACCGCGACACCCTCGCGGCGTCGGGTCTCGATCTGTTCCCCGCCTTTGTACGAGAGGGGGAATCCACCGCGGAAAGCGGTTATCACGCGGCTAGCGATTTGCTCGGTCAGGCCGACCGCCCCACGGCCATTTTCGCCACCAATGACCTGATGGCGCTCGGTGCGATGGAGGCCGCCCTGGACGGAGGCTTGCAAGTGCCGCGTGACCTCTCGATCATCGGGCTTGACGACATCGCCCTCGGCATGCATGTGCGCCCGGCCCTGACCACGGTCGCGATCCCGAAGCGCCAATTGGCCATGGAGGCCACCGAGATGTTGCTCCGCGACATCGAACGCGGCAGGTATGACACGCCTGTCCCCACGTCGCGCGTCGTGCAACCACACCTTGTTATCCGCCACTCGACGGCTGCGCCGCCCAAAGTGCGGCGGCCGTGCCGCCCTCACGCCCTTGACAGGCCAAAGGAAGAAAGGAGAGATAGGCAGGTCTGACGGGCGCCGCGGAGTGGGTCCGCGTTCCCGCACCACATGCTCTTATGCCACAAATCGCGTCAGACCGTCGTCCGATGACGGTCGCGCACTGCACTGATGCAAGGAGATACACCATGTCCGTCCGTCTTTGGCGTCCGAAGCACGTTGGGGCAGCCGGCGTCGCCGCCCTAGCGCTGGCCGCCTCCACCCTGACCCCGCTCAGCATGACACATACCCATGCTGCTGCGGTCGCGGCGCCCGTGACCATCACCTACTGGTCGCAGAACCTCGGGTTGCCCAAGGAGACCATTCCGCTGTTCGAGCGCACGCACCCCGGCATCAAGATCAACCAGGTGATCGTGACCAATTACAACACGAAGGTGCGCATAGCCCTCAATGCCGGCGGGTCGGGCGCGCCCGATACCCTGCAGATGCAGTACAACGAGATTCCATCGTATTTGATCACCAATAAGCTCCTCGATCTGTCCCCCTATGGGGCCACTGGGCTCAAGCAGGGCTACATCCCCTGGGTGTGGGGGCAGGTGTCGCGCGGGTCCAAGGTGTACGCTATCCCCGCGGACCAGGGTCCCGTGGCCATGCTGTACCGCAAGGACATCCTCGACAAGTATCACCTGGCCGTCCCCACGACGTGGGCGCAGTACGCGCAGGAGGCAGTGGCGCTGCACAAGGCCGCGCCAAAGATCTACCTGGGCAACTCGCCCGTCGACGAGATCACCTACCCTATCTTCCAGTGGCAGGCCGGGGCGCGTCCCTTCAAAGTCAACGGCTCGACCGTCACGGTCAACTTCACCGATCCCGCCTCCCTCAAAGTGGCCAACTACTGGGAGGGACTCATCAGGCAGAAAGCCCTCGATACGACCCCGGCGTACACCCCATCGTGGTACAGCGGGCTGGATAGCGGCCGCTACGCCACCTGGATTTGCGCCGCGTGGGGCCCGCTCATCCTCAAGCCCGTCGCCAAGACGTCGGCCGGCAAGTGGCGGGTCGCCGAGTTGCCGCAGTGGACGGCAGGGGCCCACGTCTCCGCCAACTACGGTGGGTCCAGCTATGCCGTGACGGTGTACAGCCAGCACCCCAGGGAAGCGGCCATCTGGGCCGAATGGCTCGGGAGTAGCCCGTCGTCACAACTGATCGAGCTGAAGAACAACGTCTTCCCGACGCTCACGAGCATCCTGGACAATCCCTCGCAGATAGGCCAGCCCGACCCCTTCTTCGGAGGTCAGGTGCCGAACGTCGTCTTCGCCCATGCGGCCAGGGGCGTGGACACGAGCTGGCAGTTCTCTCCGTTCGACGATTACGCCAGCGCACAGCAGAACACCGTGCTGGCCGCCGCGGAGAAGGGCACGTACTCGTTCGCGCAAGCCATGGCGAAGGAGCAGGCCACCATCATCTCGTATGCCAGGGCTCAGGGTTTCACCGTCCAGTAAGGCGCGCCGCGCGCTGGATGCCAGCGTGGGGCCAGGACACAGTGAATGGCGGTCTCAGTCCCGCCGGTCGGTGAGATCGTTGTTCTGGACATCGGCGACGGACCGCCGCGCCGCCGGGCTGGGCGCACTCCGCCCCCGACCCGGCGTTTCCCGCCCACGGATACGCGTCCGGCAGTGTTGCCTCGTCGCCTGGCACGAAGGAGAGTTCGATGCAGTCACACGAACAGGCCTCAGCACCGGGCTACACGCGCGCGGCGCGCCGCCTATCCGGCCACCGCGCGCGGAGGCCGCGCCAGCTCCTGCGCGAGATCGGCTTACCCTACCTCTTCCTCAGCCCTTTCCTGCTCCTCTTTGCCGCCTTCTTTCTTCTGCCCCTCGCCTATGCGCTGTGGCTGAGCCTGTTCGCTGACCGCCTCATCGGCGGCACGGTTTTCGCTGGCGCGCAGAACTACCTGCAGGTGCTGCAGGACGGCAACTTCTGGGAGGGCGTCCGCCGCACGGCGCTGTTCGGCATCGTCCAGGCTCCAATATCGATTGGTCTGGCGCTGCTGTTCGCCCTCGTGCTCGACAGCGGTGCCGTCCGGCTGCGAACACTGTTCCGGCTGGGCTATTACCTGCCCGCTGCCATTCCTAGTGTGGTCGCGGCCCTCATGTGGGGCTACCTCTACGGGCCCACCTTTGGACCATTCGCGCAGATCGCCAGCGCCGCGCATCTGCCGCAACCGGGATTCCTCACCGACGCCGGCATCCTCCCGTCCATCGGCAACATCGTGATCTGGCTGTCTACCGGCTCCGCCATGGTCGTGATGTACGCCGCGCTGCAGTCCGTTCCCCCCGAGATCTACGACGCGGCGACGATGGACGGTGCGACTGGCTGGCGTACCGCCTGGTACATCAAGATCCCCTTGATCCGGCCTGCGCTGATCATGATGGGCATCTTCGCCATCATCGGGACGCTGCAGCTCTTCGCTGAACCGTCGATCCTGGCGCCCCTGGCGCCCGGCACGATCAATGACCATTTCACCCCCAACCTCTATGCCTACACCCTGGCCTTCACCAACCAGCAATACAACTACGCCGCGGCCATGTCCTTCACCCTCGGCGTCATCATCTTCGCCTGCTCGTCCGTCTTTATGTTCGTGGTCACGCGGAGGTCGCGCTGATGGCCGTATCTACTGTCGGGGCGCCCGTCGTCCGTCGTGGCGGAGCCCGGCGACGCGCGCGGCGGCGCCAAAACCTCACCACGCTGCTATTCCTGATCATCCTGGCCTATTTTCTGCTGCCCCTCTTCTGGCTCATCGTCTCGGCGACGAAGAGCAACGCGGACCTGTTCACCTCGTTCGGCCTGTGGTTCTCCCCCCATAACAACTTCGTCGCCAATCTGCAGGATCTCTTCGCGCGCGAGGACCACGTCTTCCTGCACTGGCTCTGGAACACCGGCTACTACGCGGTCTGCAGCGCCGTGGGGTCCTCGTTGATCGCGACCCTGGCCGGTTACACCTTCGCCAAGTTCCGCTTCCCCGGCCGCACGGTCGTGTTCTGGGTGGTCCTCGGCTCGATCATGGTGCCCGGCACCTGCCTGGCCGTTCCGCTCTACCTGCTGCTGACGACGATGGGGTTGATCAACACCCCTCTGGCCGTCATCCTGCCCTCACTGACCAATACGTTCGGCGTCTACTTGATGCGCGTGTACGCCGAACAGGCCGTCCCCGACGAACTACTGGAAGCGGCGCGCATTGACGGCGCTAACGAGTTGCGCATCCTCTGGAGCGTCGTGCTGCGCATCCTGGCCCCCGGTTTCGTCACCATCCTGCTGTTCTCCTTCGTCGGCTCGTGGAATAACTACTTCCTGCCCCTGCTGGTCCTGAGCAAGCCCGACCTGTACCCGCTCACAGTGGGGCTGGCTGCGTGGAACGCCTCGGCGCAGGGGATGGGCGGGAACAGCGCGGTGTTGTTCAGCACTATCATTATGGGGGCGCTGGTGTCCATCACCCCCATCATCATTGCCTTCCTGTTCCTGCAACGCTACTGGCAGGCCGGCCTGACCTTCGGCGCCGTAAAGAGTTAGTAGGAGGCAGAACAAATAGTGAACCTTATTCCGGATACGCCAAGCGTGACGCCGAGCTATTGGTGCACCTGGAGCGCGCAGGGCTACGACGTGGAGGGTATGGATCCCATCAAGGGGTGGGGCGTCGATAACCTGAACGAAACGCTTGTGTTCGACGATCCCGGTTGGGCTAGCGGCTATTACTCCAGGGTGCATGGCGACCTGTATCTGCTCTTCGATCTGGGTTGGGACGTGCCGCCCGGCAGCCCCGCCTCCCGAACGGAGCAGTGGCGGCTCGGCAGTTTGGAGCCCGACCCGGCGCGCTTCCCCTCCTGTAAGGGGACCCCGGCCGAGCGCCTGCGGACGCTCGACCGCATGACACGCGAGGCTGGGTGGCGCGGCACTGGGTTGTGGGTCCCGGCGCAGGCGTTTGGCGATGGCGCAGGGGGCCAACGGCTCGGTGACGCGCGGGTCGAATCGCTGTGGCGGGAGCGCGCCCGCTGGTGCCACGAGGCCGGAATCGCGTATTGGAAGGTCGATTTCGGCGCCCGCTCCGGCGACCTCGGCTTCCGTGCCCTGCTCACGCGCATAGCACGGGAGGAGGCGCCCGGCCTGCGGGTGGAGCACGGTCGCAACTGTGGCCCGCTTAACGACGAGAACGCGCCCTACGACGAAGCCGTCGCGCATCACAGCGGACGGTTCGCGTCATGGGACGATGCGCGCATCCTGGGGCACGCGGTCGATCTTCTCGCATATAGTGACGTGGTGCGCACCTACGACGTTTCGACGCAGCTCTCCGTCGCGACGACGCTGGACCGCGTGGCCCAGACACTGGCTGCGGCAGCGGGTCAGCCGAATAAGACGGGCCTGCTCAACTGCGAGGACGAGGTCTACCTGGGCGCGGCGCTCGGCTGTGCGGTTGGCGTGATGCGACACCCGCGCTGGCGCGACGCGCCGGGCAAGCCGTACGATCCCTATGAACTCAAAAAGCGTAGCGACGAGGTGGTGCGCGCGGTGCGGTGGCAACGCCTGGCCCCAGCCTTCGCGCCCGCCGAGAGCACGGCGGCGCTCGACTCCGCGATCCTGGTCGATCACTGGCCCTTTCGCGCGGGTGAGACGTGGGCCACATGGGTCGCCGGTCGCGAGATCGCGCAGGGCGCGCCCGCGCGGGTAGCACGCGGCCTGCCGCTCCCCGAAGTCGCCGCCGAGGGCGAGCGGCCGTTCGTCGTGGCGTCGCGCCACCCCAACGGCTGCGTGGCCGTGGCGACGTTGCCGCGCTCCTCGCCCGACCGCCGCATCGAGACGCCGCTGGCCGATGTCGCCCTGGACATCGGCGAGGGCCGCGCGCCGGTCGGTATCTTCGGCGCTTATCGCACGCTGACGCTGCGCCTTGCCGAACCGCGCGGCACGCGGCGCATCTGGGCGCAAGACCTGGTCGATGATGAAGCGCGTGATGTGACCGACTATGTCCAAGGTGACGATTTCGTCACGTTGCCGGGCGCGCTGATACGCGACATCGGCCTCTCGGCGGTGAGCGCCAACGATCGGTCGGAGTCGGGGATGGTGCTGGCGTTGCGCTGACAGGAGTGTGTGTGAGGAGCATGACGGCATGAATGACCTCAACCTCCAGGGGGCGCGCCCCCATCTGGTCGTGTGACAGTGCGTGCCCTGCGTCGACCCAGTGGCGGGGCAGGATCGTCCCGATGGTGTACCCGCACCCATAACAATTGACGAGAATGAGGGAGGACCCGATGTTCGCGTCCGATCGCCTCTCTCCACATTTCGAGGATGTGGACGGGCGGCGCGTTTTCTATGTGGATGGGCTGCCGTTCACGGCCTTGGCGGTGGAGATTCCCTGGTGGCATTTGGTATATGGACGATACAAGGAAACGATGGGAGCGTACGACCACCTGTACCCGGTCGCCAAGAGAATGGGGGTGAATGCGCTCAAAGTGCCGATCAAATGGTCGATGATCGAACCGGCGCACGGTGTCTACGATTTTTCCTATGTCGACCATGTCAAGGCATTGGCCGACGCCAATGACCTGAAAGTGATCATAGGTTGGTTCGGCCATTACGCCAGCGGAGACGGGACTATCTATCGCAATCTCACCACCGAGATGTTCGCGCCGTGGTATGTGATAGAGGACGAAGAGACGTATCCCCGCGCGGTCGATGCGCGGGGAATGCGGCGCCATAACAGCGCCTCGTACGAAGACGAAGCGATCGTCTTGGCGGAACAAGCGGCCTTCCGCGCCTGTCTGGAGCACGTCAAGGCGATTGATCACGCGTCCCATACGATTCTTATGATCCAAGTCGAGAACGAAATCGCGGTATTCGGGGCGAACCGCCACAACCAGGATGAGTGGAGAGACCACTCCCCGGCCGGCGAGCGAGGCTTTCGTGAGGAGGGCCTGACGGACGAACTGCGCTACAGTGCGCGGAGCTTGAGTTCCAAGTGGATACAGCCCTTGACCAGCGCCGGTTATGCGGCCTATCCCATCCCCTTTTTCCTGAACTTTGTAGGTGGTCAACTGGCCGCTGGAATGATCGGCGGGGCGCCGGGTGAAGATGTGGAGATTTATCTCGCCCGCTGCCCGGACCTGTCCTTCGTCGGGCTGAATTACTATCAATTGGCGCCGGATGTTTGCTCGACGGAGACCATGCGGCAGACCATGCGCCCCTATTTGGTTGGTCGGAACATCCTCGCCATCACGGAAACGAACAGCCACCGCTGCGCCTTCACCGCCCGCTTGGCGTTCATCGCGATCGGCGAGTTCGGGGCGCCCCTCTTCGCGCCCTGGTGCCTCACGGTGTCCTATCCGACACCCTATGAGCCCTATGTCCTCGAGCAGGGAGGGATAGGAAACGGCGCTCACCAACTGAGCGAGTGTTATGGGACGGTCCAACAGGCACTGGCTCCTATCTCTTATTATGCGCGAACAGAGCGCCTTCACGTCTTTATGTCGCCCCTTCCGGGACATGTGTTTACGGAAGAGTGGTCTGGCGCGGGGGCCACCATAGGCGTAACGGGAGAACGGGATGGCCAGGCGATCGTGGTCGTACTGGCGCCAGGCGACATCGTCGCCGCCGGGTATCGCTGTTCCGTCTCCATTACGGCGGAGACGGCCGTTTGGCCCCAGGTGCGGCGCATCCGTGTCGAGAAAGGGATATGGGACGGATGGAAGTGGATGCGACAAGGCGAAGCGCTGTATCAGATTGATCAGCACCGACGATGTATTGACATCATGCTCGACGTGCCTATGGTCGTCCGCTGCGTTTTCCCGTCATGATGGCTTACGCCGTCGCATCCAATCCCGTGAGTGGTCGACGGACGATTGCCGCGCTGCCCGGACACCCTCCCGGCTTGGGCTCTGGTCCAGGGGTGGGGGCAAGGGCGGGTATGGCGTTCCGTCTTGGGCATAGACCTATCCAGGAGCGCGACGCCCGGCAACCGGTGCCCCACCCGGCGAAACGGGCGGTCGCGCGCTTGCCCGGTCGCGCGCTTAGGCCGCGTTGGCGCCGCTGGGTGGACGGACGCGCACGACGACGGAGTTTACAACGCCGCCGCACAGTATCGCCAGTGCACCATACCCATCCGTGCGCCGCCGTCAATCCGATAGAACGACTTTGAGTGTCCAGTAAGAGGGTCGGCTTTAACATAATATTTGAGAGTGCGTACTTGACATTGGTAGCCGCGCGGCGATGCCTATAGCGTTGCGTGGCCGCCGCTGTCGGTGGGTCAGTGGGGCGTATCGACCTGGAGCGACCTCCCTCGACATCATGCGGTTGGATGCTTCTGTGGCCTACCAACGCACTGTCTAATACTTCGCCCCTCGAGGGCGTGTCCGGCGTATCGAACAGACGTAGCGACGCGTTTCACATGACCAAAAGGGGCGTCGCTCGGTTTTCCATCGTCGATTTGGCCACTCCAAGCCCCAGTAACTGTGCCTTCGACGAAGGCGAACCGACGGTTATCGTCAAGTCGAAGGCACGAACAGGACGATGTTTAGCGTTGGACAGGTCGTATATTATGTTAAAGCCTGTATACGGCAAGCTAAAGCAGGTCCACTAGAGCGGCAACGGCAACCATATCCAGGCCCACCGTGAGACCGATCCCGCTACCCTCGCAGTAGGACAAACGGCGAGGAGTGAGCGGGGAGAAGGATGCGGACGGTGGAGCA
>JAABUX010001687.1_pt1 | contig 32694 bp, 34 predicted proteins | sample 5561851 | NCBI WGS metagenome assembly JAABUX01 (sample SAMN10711883, study PRJNA513361) | rock metagenome | isolation source: Antarctica rocks | place: Antarctica: Victoria Land, Richard Nunatak red sandstone | collected 2016-01-03
GGCGGCTCCCTGACGGGCGCCCGCATCGCCCTGCTGGGCCTGGCCTTCAAGCCCAACACCGACGACATGCGCGAGGCGCCCAGCCTGACCCTGGTCGAGCGCTTCGTCGCCGAGGGCGCCACCGTCGCCGGCTATGACCCGCAGGCCGGTGAGACCGCGCGCGCGCTCCTGGACGGCCAGATCAGCTACGCCGAGAGCGCCTACGAGGCGACCGAGGGCGCCGATGCGGTCATCCTGGTGACGGAGTGGCCGGAGTTCCGCGCGCTCGACCTCAAGCGCGTCAAGGGCAGCATGCGCGGCGATGTCTTCGTCGACGGGCGCAACCTGTACGAGCCCGAAGCGCTGCGCTCCATCGGCTTCAACTACTTCGGCATCGGCCGCGGCTACGCCCCGCGGCCCTTCGCCGCCGACGCCGACGACCTCTACCTGGACTCGTCCGCGCCGGAGCCGCTGCCCGAACCGGTCGCCAGCGCGGCCACTGTCGGCGGCCAGTAGCATGCCGCGAGCGGGGGAGGGGCGGACGGACACCACGGGTGGACCTCCTGGCGGTCACGGTGTATCGCGTCCGTTGGGTTCGACCGCGCAGGGTCAGTGGGGCGATTGGTTGCCGCCTGTCGATGCCTGGCAGCGCGTGCTGGCCGCGTGGGGACCTCCCCCGCCCCTCGCGGCGCAAGAGGTCGGGCTCACCGTGGCACTGGGCCGCGTGCTGGCCACGGACGTTCGGGCGCCCGCCGACTCGCCCCTCTTCGACCGCTCCGCCGTCGACGGCTACGCCGTGCGCGCCGCCGACGCGGCGACCGCCTCGTCCGAGGCGCCCACGCGCCTGGCCTACGCCGGCGAGGTGGTCATGGGCGCGGCCAGCACCGTCACGGTGGGTCCCGGCCAGGCAGTGTGGGTGGCCACCGGGGCCATGATCCCGACCGGGGCCGATGGCGCGATCATGGTCGAGCGCACCGCGCGCGAGGCGGAAACGGTGCTGCTCCGGCAGGCCGTCTCCGCTGGCGACAACGTGGTGCGGCGGGGCTCCGACCTGCGCGCTGGCGACCTCGTGCTGCGCGCCGGCCACACGCTACGTCCGCAAGACGTGGCCGTGCTGGCCTCAATGGGCCTGGCCGCGATACCCGTGCGCCCGCGTCCGCGCGTGGCTATCATCGCCGGCGGCGACGAGTTGGCGCCACCGGGCCAACCGCTGGGACCGGGCCAGATCTACGACGCCAACTCGTACGCCATGGCCGCCCAGATCGAGTCCTGGGGCGGCGAGCCCCATATCCTGCCGCGCGTCCCCGATCAGCCGGACGCGGTGCGGACCGCGCTACGTCAGGCCGTGGACGAATCGCACCTCGTGCTGCTCTCCGGCGGCAGTTCCGTGGGCGTCAAGGACCTCAGCGCCGAGGCCATCGACGCCGTGGGCCAGCCCGGGGTGGTGGTCCACGGCGTGGCCATGCGTCCAGGCCGGCCCACCCTGGTCGGCGTGGTGGACGGCGTGTTGGTGATCGGCATCCCTGGCAACCCCGTCTCGGCCATGCTAGCGTGCGAGGTGTTCGCCCGCCCCGCCGTGGAGACGCTGCTCGGCGTCGTGCCCACGCGCGTGGCCGGCGTCACCGGCGACGGCAGCGTGACCGGCCGCCTCGCCGCGCGCGTGCCTTCCCAGCAGGGGCGCCAGGACTACGTGCGCGTGCGGCTGATCCAGGAGGACGGTGGCGTGGCCGTCGAGCCTGTGCCCGGCGGCTCCAGCGTCATCCGCTCCATGGTCGACGCCGACGGCCTGCTCATCGTGCCCCCCGACCGCGCCGACCTCGAGGTCGGCGAAACGGTCGACGTACATCTGTTCTAGGCGATCAGCCTCTCCGATGCAGGATCGTCCCCCAACAGTCACCGTCGAGCTCGATGTTCCCGCGCGGATGCGGGACGGGACGATCCTGCGGGCCAACGTCTACCGGCTGGCTGGTGAGGGATGCTGGCCCGTGTTGCTTACCCGACTCCCCTATGGCAAGGATCCGGGACCTATAAGCCTGCTCGACCCTATCTCGGCCGTCCGCTGCGGCTACGTCGTGATCGTTCAGGACACCCGCGGGACCGGCGCCTCGGACGGCGATTTCTATCCCTGCCGGGCCGACGCCGACGATGGCTTCGACACGATCGCCTGGGCCGCCGACCTGCCGTTCTCCGATGGCCACGTCGGCATGTATGGCGGGTCCAACTCCGGGTTCGCGCAGTGGGCCGCGGCAGTTCAACGGGCCCCGGCCCTCAATGCCATCATCCCCTTCGTCACCTGGTCCGACCCCTTGAATGGGGTGTACTACCGGGGCGGAGCTTTTGAGCTTGGACAGCAGGCGAGTTGGTACCTCATGATGGGACGAGGCGTGCTGTTCCGCCGCTATGCGCGGGACCCGGTACAGCGAGGGCTGGCGCGGGCGGCGTGGATCGCCGAGTGGGACGCGCTCGGCGCGACCGGTTACGGGTCGCTGCCGCTCGCGGAGTTCGCGCCGCTGCGCAGGCAGGATCTCGCCCCGTCCTTCTTTGACATCCTCGCGGCCCCCATGGAGCGCACGACGGACCCCGCCGCGTCCTTGACCGTCCTGGGCAAACACGACCAGGTGCGAACGCCCACCCTGAACATCGGCGGCTGGTACGACATCTTCCTGGGGGATACCATCGCTAACTTCCAGGCTATGCGGTCGCAGGGTAAGCCCACCAGGTTGCTGATCGGCCCGTGGACGCACACCTCCCAGGGCTCCTCCATCGGTGAGCGATCTTTCGGGTTCGTCGGACAGGGGGGAGATGGGCTGATGGACCTGGGCAGCGTGCAGTTGCGCTGGTTCGACCATTGGCTCAAGGGCAGCGACAACGGCGTACCGGCCGAAGCGCCAATCAGGCTGTTCGTGATGGGCGCCGATGTGTGGCGCGACGAGCAGGAGTGGCCGTTGGCCCGCGCGGTGGATACGCCCTGGTACCTGCGCGCGGACGGAGGGTTGAGCCCGGAGCCTCCAGGGGTGGAGGCGGCCGACCGGTACGATTATGACCCCCTGCGCCCGGTTCCAACGCGGGGCGGAGCGGTGCTGATGACGCAGGAGTATCCCGCCGGCCCCCTCGATCAGAGGGCAATCGAGGCGCACCCCGACGTACTCGTCTACACCAGCATGCCGCTGGAGCGCGACATCGAGGTGACCGGCCCGATCGCGGTGCGCTTGTGGGCCGTCTCCTCGGCGCCCGACACCGACGTCGTGGCCCGGCTCACCGATGTCTTCCCCGACGGGCGCTCCTTCAACCTGACGGACGGGATCGTGCGCGCCCGCTATCGCCACTTTGCGCGGGGTGAGCCGCCGTCCCCCATTGAGCCGGGGCGCCCGTACGAGTACGAGATCGACCTGTGGGCGACGAGCAACGTGTTCAAGGCGGGCCACCGGATGCGACTGCAGATCACGTCCAGTTGCTTCCCGCGCTGGGACCGCAACCCCAACACGGGCCATCCCTTCGCAGCCGATGCTGAGTTCCGCGTGGCCCACCAGCAGATCCTGCACGACCGGGAGCACCCGTCCCACGTCATGCTGCCTCTGGTCAACCCGGCATGAACCGCTTGCAGGGCCCCCACAATTCCTGATACTACTACTTTTAACGTCTCAACTCCAGGTTTCCTGGGCCAGAATAGCAACATGGCAACATGAGCGCCGATGGCTGACAGCTGTCGGCCGTGGTAGACTAGAGCCACTATGCTTTCCCCACGGCCTGGTGGCCGGTAATGGAGGGACGATGCGCCATGACGACGGATGTGACACGCGGGGTCGACTACTCGCTCTTCCCCGGAAGCGACGACGAGCCCATGGCTGAGACGACGGCGAATGCGGTTCAGATGATCGACTTGATCTACGCTTTGCAGAATCTGCTGCAATCTCAAGGCCGCACCCAAGCCGTCGTCGGAGGAAACCAACTGCTCTACTACAACGAGCAGAACGGCTGGGAGCACCTCTCGCCCGATGTCTACGTCGGGCTGGATATGAGGCCGCACCCACGGCCGTCCTGGAAGACGTGGGAGGAGGGCAAGGCTCCGGACATCGTGTTCGAGATTACCTCGCCTAGCACCGAGTCGAACGACCTGAGTGAGCGGGGTAAGGGCAAGCGCCACCTGTACGCCGAGTTGGGTGTGCGAGAGTACTACGTCTACGATCCGCAGTTGGTGATGGATCCGCCGTTTCGTGGATTCGAGCTGCGGAACGGTCGGTTGATGCCGCTACGGGCGCTGCTGAACGGAGGGATTGTCAGTCCGCTGTTACGGACAGAGTTGCGGCCGATGCTGATGCCGTCGACGGAGTGGAAAGAAGCGGGGACGTACTTGCGCGTGATCGACTCACGGACGGGACAGCCATTCTCCACCTCCGACGAAGTCTATCACGACTTCCATGCGTCCCAAGCGCGCCTGGAACAGGAAGAGCAGGCGCGACGCGCGGCAGAGATACAGGCTATGGCGGCGGAGCAAGCACTGCGTGCCGAGGAGCAAGTCCGACGCGCGGCTGAGGAACGGGTGGCGCGGATGGAGACTGCACTGCATGAGGCGTTAGCAGCGTTAGCGCGGCAGTCAGGCCAAAGTCGGCAACCTGGAGAAGGCGCATCTCAATAGCGGCAAGTCGGCCCACCAGACCTCGCCACGTCTCAATCCCAGGGTTGCTGAGCAAGGATCGCGACGCTTGCCTGGTGGGCGGCCGCGATCTCCTCGGCTGTCTCGGGGTATATACGATAACCCTGAATGTATCTTTCCACAGCTTCGCGTTTCGCTGGCAACGCCGCGTCCAGAGCGTGCTGAAAGAACGCGTCACGCGACTCGCCTCGTGCCTGGCACTCCTCCTCCACGGCTTGGGCGACCTCTTCCGGGAGTTCGATGGTAATCGTCACGGTCTTGCTCATGCAGCACCTCCGTCTTGGCCTTCGAGCCGTCGTCTACCTTCCACGCAAACGAATTGAGTACCAGAGTTGCCGCCTTGTACGCCCGATGCCTCTTTGTACGCCCGATGCCTCTTTCGGCGCCGGAGTGACCATTAACTCGACGTTCAGTGCGGCCAGGATGCGCTCGATACGTTCGCGGGTGATGCCACGGTAGTCACTCTTCTCGTCGCGGGACACATTCCCCTTATCGGTATCAAGCGCATCCGCGAGGTCACTCACGGTCATGTGGCGCGCGATGCGCAGGCCGATGAGCAGGCGCCCTAACCCGGCGAAGGGGACTGGCCCGAAGTCGAAAGCGCGTGCCCGTCCGTATGCGTCGACTTCCTCCTGAACATCCCGTTGCAGCGCGCGCATCGATGCGAGCAGCATATCAATCATCGCCGCGTCGAGGCCCTGCTCCAGCAGAGCCGCGCGCGTGTTGGTGATGGCCTGCTTGCTTTCTTCCAGGCGCCGCAGCCCGACGCGATACTCGTCCTCTGTACGAATCACAACATTCCTCCCGACGACCTACCCTTGGATGATGTTAGATGATGCGGACGATGCCTTTCGGTTTGTCGTCGCGTGTGCGACGGAAGAAGGACGACAAGCTCCCCGGCGAACCGGGGGGCACGGTGCTGAGCTCCCAGAAGAGCTCGACGCGGTAGTCGCGACACAGGAGCGGCCGCGTCTTCCCCTTGGAGGCGATATATTCCCACGTCGCCTGCACCGGGACGAGCGGGAGAAGCGGGTTGATGCGCATCAGTTGCGGTTGCTGCGTCGTTGCATACGCGAACGGATCAACGACATAGTAGCCGTCGATATCATCCGGGTCGGGCTTGTCCTGGACGAAAGAGCCGGCGATGTAGGTCTCCGTAATTCCTATCTGACGCAACTGGCTCACCAAGACGGTGAGATTGTTCACGAGACGCAGGCGTCCCGGCCTGTCCCACCCCGGCGGGACGGGGTGCGGGCCGACCACGAGCATCGACTGGCTCAGTTGCTGGAGAGTCAAGGGATAGTCTCCGGGTGGCAGTAACCCCTGCGCCGTGACGTGTGGGAGCAACAGGTTCGGCACTCTGGACGCACATCCTTTCCCAGCCCGCTAAGGTCATTATGCGCTATGTTGTCGTATTTGACAACCCTCCTCCTTTCATCAAATGAGGGAGACCCACCGACGTATGCCGGCATTCGGTTGTGACGAGGGTCGTGATACTTTGTTACACCCTCTCCAACGCCTCTAGCACGGCGGCGAGGTCTGGCGGGAGCGGCGAGGTGAACGCGCGGTACTCACCGTTGGAGGGCAGGCGCAGGCCCAGCAGGGAGGCGTGCAGGAACTGCCGCGTGAGGCCGGGCAGCGGGCGCCGCGCCCCGTAGAGCTGGTCTCCCGCCACGGGATGGCCCAGCGCGGCCAGGTGCACGCGGATCTGGTGCGTGCGTCCCGTCTCGATGCCCACATCCAGCAATGAGTAGCCGCGATAGGCGCGCTCGACCCGGTAGGTGGTGTGGGCGACCCTCCCGTCGAGGGTTGGGGCCATGCGCTTGCGGTTGCGCGGGTCGCGTCCGATGGGCATGTCAATCCGTGCCTCGGCGCGGCGCGGCTCCCCTTCGACCAGCGCTTTGTATCGCTTGACCACGGTACGATCGCGCCACTGGCGGCTCAGCGCCTCGTGGGCGGCCGGGGTGCGCGCCACGGCGATCAGGCCGGAGGTATCGCGGTCGAGGCGATGCACGATGCCGGGCCGCGTCGCGTCGCCCGCCGCCGCGATGGCCGGGTCGTGGCCCAGCAACCGGCTGACCAGCGTGTCGCCGGCCTGGCCGGGGCGCCCGGCGCCGGGGTGGACGGTAAGGCCGGCGGGCTTGTCGATCACGGCGATGTCATCGTCCTCGTAGACGATCTGTAGCTCATCGTGCGAGGGTATCAGGATGGCTGGCGGGGGCTCGTCCTCGACCTGTACGGTGATGTGTTCCCCTGCCGCGACCGCGCGCGACGGGCGCGACGGGCGCGCCCCGCCGTACGCTACCCCTACCCGACCCGCCTCGATCATACGCTGCACGGCCGAGCGCGTCGTTCGGGGCAGCAGTGCCGCGAGGGCCACGTCGAGCCGCTTGCCGTCGAGCTCGGGCGGGACGACGAGGTCGTGGGTCGTGAACAGCGTGGTGATATCGCGTGGTTCGGCCACTACGCCGCACTCATCGCCGAGTGCCGGCGCGTCGTCGCGGTCGTTCCGGGCAGACGTGGGACACGGGAATGCCAAAGCCGGGCACGACGGCGCCGCCGTCCAATGTATCCACGGCCGTGAGCGTGCGCGGGCCGGTCGCTCCAGGCTCCCACACATCAACCTCTCGTCGGCGCGGCCAGACGACCCAGACGAGCCGCGCATCGCGCTCTAGCCAGCGCCGCGCTTTCTCGCCCATGCGCCGCCGACTATCGCTGGGCGAGGCAACCTCGACCGCGAGGTCCGGGGCGACGTGCGGGAAATCCTCCACGTCCACGAGCGGCGCGTGCTCCGTGCGGGTGAACGCGATGTCCGGCGCCAGCACGGTCTCCCGCCGCTCCCCCGGCCGCGTGAGGTTGAAGCCCGTCTCCGCGGCGGTGAGGACGCCGAGCCCGTGCTGCCGGACATACGACTCCAGAGCAAAGTGCAGGTCCGAGGTGCGCCGGCCGTGGGCGCCATAGGTGGGCGACATTTTCACGAGCCGGCCCTCTACCAGTTCATAGCGGCGATCAGGATCGTCGGGCAGCGCCGCGAGATCCGCGGCCGTCCATGCGCGCGCGCGCTCCAACACAGCGACCATCGCCTTCCTCCTCCGTGTACCCTGTTTTGTCTTCAGTATCCCTCACTAAGGCAACGTCGTGTTGGCGGGGTTGGACGGCTTGCTTTGCGCCGGGGCAAACAGCAGGTAGTAGGCCAGGATCATGACGCCGATCACGATGCAGGAGTCGGCGACGTTGAAGACGGGGAACGAGCGCACGTAGATAAAGTCGGTCACGAACCCCTGGCGCAGCCGGTCGACCAGGTTGCCCAGCGCGCCGCCCAACTGCAGGCCCAGGCTGAGCTTGAGCCAGGGACGGTTGGCCGGCAGGAAGCGGAAGTAGGCCACGATCACGCCGATTACCACCACCGCGATCAGCACGAACAACAACGTCTCGTTGGCCAGCAGGCCGAACGCCGCGCCCGTGTTGCAGGTGTAGATCAGCGAGAGCCAGTGCGGAATGAGCACCTGGCCCGGCGCGTAGTCGCAACTGACGAAGTGGTCCTGCACCAAGCGTTTGCTGGCCTGGTCGGCCAGGAAGGCCAGCGCGCCGACCACGAGCAGCAACACACCGCCCGGACGCCGGCCCAGGGGACGGCGCGGCGCGGACTGCACAGGCCATATAGGGCGTGGCGCCCCGGACGTGGCCGGAGGGGTCACGGCTGGGGGGGGCATGGATGAGGGTGGGGAGGGCGAGGGCCCGGGCGCGCCAGCGGTCATTGTGATTGCTGGGCGTCTTGCTTGGCTTGATCGTCGATGCACAAAATGGCGTGCGGCAAGGCCTGCAGCCGCTCCAGGCCGATGTCCTTGCCGCAGACGTCGCACTGCCCGTAGGTCCCCTCGTCGAGCTTGGCCAGAGCCCGTTCGACCTGCCCCAGTTCCGACCCAAAGCCTCTATCGATGGCCAGGCTCAATTCTTGATCGAAGAGCTCGCTGCCCGACTCCGCCGGGTGGTTGCCCTCGCTGGAAAACTCTGGATCGTACTTCGTGCCGGCTGCGATCTCGTTTGTCTCCAGCGTGTCGGTGTCCTCTTGCAGTTGCGCGCGCTCCTGCTCAAGCCTGTGGCGCAACTCGTCGAGCTGCGCCTGTTCGAGTACGGCCATGTCCCCTCCTTAAAAGTGACGAGTGGTTAGTGGCTAGTGACGAGTGGGATAAGACGTTGGAGTGCCTCACTCGTTGTGATTAGGTCTACACCGATAATGATGCCAGATGGAGCCAAAGCCTGCGACCCGCTCCTACGGACCCCACTCGTCACTCGTCACTCGTCACTCGTCACTCGTCACTCGTCACTCGTCACTCGTCACTCCGTTCACCTATCCAGCAGCGCCGACTCGACCTCGCCGGGGCCGAAGTCGGCGTCGACGTGGCCGGTAGTGTAAGGGAAAACAGCGGCGGTGAGCAGACCGCTCCGGGCCGTGGCGATGCGCTGCTGGGCGGCGGCCGTGGCGACCCACCGCTCCTTCAGCAGCGTGGCGGGGTCCGTCTCCCGCAACTCCGCCTCGTCGCAATTGAGATGTTCCGCCCACAGTTGTAGCCGCAGCGCCTCAAGGCTGGCGCGGTCGGTCGTAGTGACGTTGATCTCGCTATCGCCGACCATGCCACGGCCGTTCAGATTGGCCGAGCCAACCGTGCCCCACTCGTCGTCGATCACGGCGATTTTGGCGTGAACGTAGATCGGGCGGTAGTTGTAGGAGTGATGCGTGTCATCCCAACACGACGTATAGAGGGCGTAGGCGCGGAAGATGCCCCGGCCTCCGTCGGCGCGCGTCAAGGCCTCGATATGGCGATCGGTGTCGCCCTTGCCCACGTTGGGGTGCGAGGGCAGCACCAGAGCGATGCGCAAGTCCGTGTCGCGGCCCCGCTCGATGGCCTCGCACAGGGCGTCGGTGATCTCCGGGGACCACAGGTATTGGTTCTCCAGGTAGATAAAGCGCCGCGCGCGCGCGATAGCGTGACGATAGGCATGAGCGATGCCGTAGACCCCGCGCGGCGCGAACGGATAGACTCCCTTGGGGATGGTGCGCTGCACCTGCACCACCGCGTCGCCGGGGCCCTCACCCCCCGCCCATGCGGATTGGTCTCTCGACTCTGCAGCAGGGAGAGGGAGTTGGGGAGTGAGGGCGCGCGTGGGGACTGGATCATTGGGCGCCGTGGCGTCCCATCGCTGGGCGAAGTTGGCGGCCACGTCGGCCACGCAGGGGCCTTCTAGCTGCCAGTGCGCGTCGTGCCAGTTGCGGCCTTTGCGAAAGGTATGTTGTTGCACGTCCCAGCGATCGGCGTCGAAGGCCGTCACGTCGAGCCCACCGACAAAGGCGACGCGCCCGTCCACCACGAGCGCCTTTTGATGCTGGCAATGGCTGAGATGCTCATGCTTATCCAGCCGCACCCGCAACCTGGGGTTGGCGCGCAATAAGGCGCGACGCGCTCGCTCCACACGGCGTTGCGAGAACTTGCCGACCAACGCTCCGGGCCACATCAGGATGCGCGCGTCGACCTCGGACGCCTTGCGCGCGATCAACGTCAGGAAGGCGTGCGGCCCCCCCTTGCCCTGCGGCGGATCGGACGGATCGTTGGGCGGGCGGATCAGGCGCAACTCGGGCGTCACGAACCAGGCGGCGATCAGGATCGACTCCCGAGCGCCGTCTATTGCCTCGTACATCGCGCGCATGGCCTGCTCACCATCGACCAGCGGGGTCAGACGGTTGCCGCGGCGGGGCGGCGTATCGGCGGGGAACCAGCGGTCGTCGTCCCCCCACCACGCGCCGGACGGCGCCCTGTACTCCCCCTCCAACTCCTTGTGGCGGCGCGCGTGCAAGGGCCGGCTGGCCAGGGCGGCCGCATTGTCGGCTATCGCCCACGCGCGTCCAACCACGCCGCGACTATCATCACCGTAGGAAGGCATGTGCGGCTCCTCAGTAGGCAGTAGGCAGTAGGCAGTAGGCAGTAGGCAGTAGGCAGTAGGACCGTGTAGGGTGCGTCACCTACCTGATTGTACGGCGCCGGGTTGCCGCAACGCTTCTCACTGCCCAGTGGCCACTGGCCACTGGCCACTGCCCACTGCCTACTCTCCCCGGCAGCCGCAGGGCAGCGCGCAGTAGAGGCTGGTGGTCGGGCAGCCGGTCGTCTCAGGTTGGATCGTGGAGTGGCTGATGGCGAAGCGGTCGGCCAGCAGACGGTCCAGGTGGTCCACGATGCGCAGCCCATCGCAGAGCGGCTGGTCGTCGATGCGCACGTGGCAACTCATCATAGTCAGTCCGCTACCGATGCTCCACACATGGAGGTCGTGTACATCGCGCACGCCAGGGACACGCAGCATCTGGCGGACCATCTCCGGCACGTTGATCTCGCGCGGCGTCGCTTCCATCAGGATAGCAAGCGCGTTGCCCAGCAACCGCCAGGCGCCCCAGGCGATCAGCAGCGCGATGGCCACGGAGAGGATGGGGTCGAGCGGCGTCCAGTTGGTGTAGCCGATGACCACCGCCGCCACGATGACACCGGCCGAGGCGCCAGCGTCGCCGATCACGTGCAACCACGCGCCCTGGATATTGAGGTCTCGCCCCCGCGCGCGCGTATGACTATCGTGGTCATCGTGCGCGTGACCATGACTGTCGTGACCGTGCCCATGGCTATGACCGACGTGAGTATGCAGCCGCGAGGCGATGAACAGGTTGAGCGACAGGCCCACGGCGGCGGCGGCGATCATGGGCGTCTCGGACACGCCCTGTGGGTGCGCCAGGCGCCCAACGGCCTCCACCACGATGACGAGGGCGATTACAATCAGCGTGCTCGCGTTGAGCAAAGCGACCAGGATACCGGTGCGGTGGTAGCCGAAGGTGCGGGTGTGGTCGGCCGGCCGGTGCGCCTGCCGCGCCGCGAAGAGGGCCATGCCCAGCCCTCCAAGATCGGTCACCACGTGGCCGGCGTCGGCGAAGAGGGCCAGCGAGTGCGAGAGCAAGCCGCCGATGGTCTCGGCAAGCAGGATGACGACGGTCAGCGCCAGGGCCAGGAGCAGGCCGCGCTCACCGGCGTGGCCATGGACGTGACCTTGCCCATCCTGCTCAGTCACGTCGTGGGCGTGGGCGTGGGCGTCGTGGTCATGGCCATTGTGGGTGTGGTTTGGGCCGTCGTCATGGGCATGCGTTTGAGTCCGCGGAGAGGACTGCGGTGTGTTCGTGACCATGCCCTCTATTCCCTACTATCGCTATCTGCTATCGTTGGTCTCATGGCGGTCGCCGCGCCTGTCCCCTCGCAGGCGGTCGCGCCGCCTGTCTCCGCCGTACATTGTTCCTCACCTGAGCGCGGTCCGCCGGTCGTGCGCCATGCGACAGCAGCCGCGGGCCACGGGTTTATGGGTTGGTGTTGGTCGCCTTGCACGTGAGTGAGAGCCACGGTCAGCAGTTCGGCCACGTGGGCGTCGTCGAGCGCATAATACACCATGCGCCCGTCCCGGCGATGACGCACGATGCGCAAGTCCCGCAGCACGCGCAGGTGTTGCGAGACCGCCGGAACGGCCAGACCGACGGCCTCCGCCAACGCGCCGACGCGCCGCTCGCCCTGTAAGAGCGCATGGACGATCCGCAGGCGCGCCGGTTCGCCCAGGGCCGCGAAGGTAGCCGCGAGCGTCTCCGCCGTTTGTGACGACAATGGAGCCCCAACGTGAGGGCTGACCACGGACAGCGAGCACGGCGGCAGGATGGTCCTCACGGTTTGTCTCCTCGCGTTGTCACCCGCGTCAAGCGACGGCAACATGACGCCGGCCGTGAGCTCTTCCTCATTGCGGCCATATTGCGTTGATACTTGCGTTACCATGCAACTATATTGTACGGCGTTGCAAGTCGTACGTCAATACCGCGTCTCCCAGTTTCCCAGTTTCTAGCCCTGCCCGCGGGCCGCACGGGCGCGGACATATGTCGCCCCGCGCGCGGACATATGTCGCCCGCAATCACGCTGTCGTGGCGCGCTCCGCGGCGTCGATGAAGGCGTCGATCTCCGCGATTCCCGGCGCATAACCGGCGGTCGTATCGACGCGCAAGACCGGGATAGGCAAATCTAGCGCATCATACATCCCCGCCGCGACGTCGATGCGCACCTCCGCCGGCATCACCCCGTCGTGGTGTCCGGGATGCCGCCTCCCTTGTCGGAAGCGATCGCTGTGACGGCGCTCCCGCTCCTCATGCGTCGTCTCGCACTGCACCAGCACCGCCCGCGCCCGTGCTACCAGCGGACGCAGCATCAACTCCGACGCGCCGCGGTGGAAATTGCAGTCCACCACGGCTCCGACTCCCGCGTCGAGGAGGTAGCCTATGGTCGCGTAGAGCAGTTCGTACGCGGCGATACCCAACTCATGCGACCTGGCACGGTCCGGAGAGCCCAACGTATCGAACAGGATCTCCTTGTAGGCGTCGCGCGCCAGCAACGGCAGCCGCCTTTCCCTGGCCAACCGCTGTGCAAGCACCGTCTTACCGCTCGCCGGGGCCCCGCTCACCAGGATCAGGAGCGGTCGCCGGGGCTGCGCGTGCGGGTACGGTGGGTGCGGGGGGGACGATGAACGCATGCGTCACTCCTGACGCGGGCCGCGTCGGAACAGCCCACGCAGGCGGCCGCCCCATCCAGGACCAGCCGCCAGACCGTCCGGGGAGTGCGCGCTATCCCGCGCGGCGACCAGCTCACCCGCCTCACCCAACTCGCCCTGTTCCTCGGCCTCCCCGGCCTCATCCCTCTGTCGCGAGACCCGCGAGGCCGGGGCAACACGGGCGATGGCAACTCCAACCGTCTCTGGGCCGAACGGTGTCCCCACGCAGACGACGCCCTGGCTCTCCAGTTCGGCGACAATGCCTTCTCTATAGGGACCTTCGATATGCGTGACCATCCGCGCCGGGCCGCCTTTGATCTCCGCCCAGAGCGCCTGAATGTCCTTGAAACGCCGGGGGTCGTCTGGCTTGTTCAGCTCATAGATGAGCACGTCGAAGCCGCTGACGATCGAGCCAGGATTCGACGGCAACCCGCTCATGGCCGACACGCCCCAACCGGGGAAGCTCTCGCGCAGCACGGTTGTATAGAGCTCGCGCACCCCCATATTGCTGTTGCTTGCCATTAGCAGGACACGCATACACGCTCCTCACGCCGTGAAGGCCGATTCTTTCTGCCCGGCGCCCCGGCGCCGCGCCCTGGGTATCTGGCGGAACACGCTATCGGACGGAAGAAGGGATAATCCTTCCTCCACCTCTCAGTATCAGTATATCTGGCACTATCTGTACGTTCGTTCCTGCCCTGCCGAATGGTCCATTGGGGTTTATCACAACTTCTCCCACGCGCGAGTGGGCAGTGGGCAGTGGGCAGTGGGCAGTGGGCAGTGGGCAGTCGATCTTTGAGACGTTCACTGGGAGCGCGGGCAGCTTGCCCGCTACAGTTCATCGCCACGTCGTTCGCTGTCCCACAACCGTCTGGGCAGCAACGCCAGCGGGCAAGCTGCCCGCGCTCCCAGTCTGCTCACAGTCTGTCACTCGGCACTCACCTCGCCAATCAATTGGCCGAGCGGGAGGACCTGGCAGTCAGGCGCGCTCCCAGTCTGTCACTCGGCACTCACCTCGCCGGATGCTCGCCGACATCGTGGCCGTCGCCGGGCTGGATCGGGTTGCCGCAGTCGGGGCAGATCACAAGGTCGACGTCGATAGAGGCCGCGCCCGCCAGTTCCCACTCGAACGGCCGCCCCAGCGCCTGCGCGGCCGCCGACTGCCAGTCCTCGGCGTAGACCTCTTGCTCGTATGTCTCCGTCCGTTGCACGCGGTACAAACGCTTGTGATGGTCATGCCCGTGCAGCATCGCGCTCCCCCTCCTGGCGTCATGAACTATAGTGCTGACTATAGCGCCCCTGACCCGCTATGTCTAGACCGCGATCCAACTCGCGACGCCCAGCAGCATAGGGCATACTCTGACAGGATACGATCAGAGAAAGGCACTATGACCGTGAAGAAACCGTTCGATGCGCGCCGTGCCGTCCTGGCCGGGCTCTCCGGCTCGGCCGCCTACCTGGCCGAGCAATATCTCGACCTCAAGCTGCTACGCTTCCCCGGCGACGACCTCAAGCTGCTCGGCATGGTCACGACGCGCCGCGACCCAGCCTGGCGCGTTGCCGGCGTCGCCACCCACTTTGCCAACGGTACCGCGCTGGCCATTGTCTACGGCCTCGTGGCCCACGACCGCTTGCCCGGCCCACCGGCCGTGCGCGGCCTCCTGATGGGGCAACTCGAGAACGCCCTTCTGTGGCCCATCGTTCCCCTCATCGTCGACCGCTACCATCCCGCCGTCCGCGAGGGATTACTGCCACGCCTCAACACGCCCACCTATGCCGCCCAGGCCATCCTGCGCCACGTCGCCTACGGCCTCGTCCTTGGCTGGGTGTACGGATAGTAGGCAGTGGGCAGTGGGCAGTGGGCAGTTCACAGAAGGTACGAGCCTGAGCCTGCGACTGCGGTCGCATGGCAAACCACGCCGACTGCGGTCGGATGAACATGTCTCTACTGCCCACTGCCCACTGCCCACTGCCCACTGCCCACTGCCCACTGCCCACTGCCCACTGCCCACTGCCCACTGCCCACTGCCCACTGCCCACTGCCTACTCCGTCCCCTCCGTCCCCTCCGTCCCCTCCTGCCACAGCCTGTCGGTCGTCTTCCGCGTCGTCTCGTAGTCGAAGCCGCGGCGCTGCAAGAAGCCGTAGAGGCGGCGGCGAAACGACTCCTCGTCGGCCCGCGACAGTGAGCGGGCGCGCTTGAGCGCCGCCTGGTAGGCGCGCTCGTCCTCGCTCACCTCATCCTCCGCCTCCGCCAGCGCCTCGGCGATGTGCTCCCGGTCGACCCCCTTGGCGCGCAGTTCGGCCTGCAACGCCCGCGATCCCCGCGGGCTGAACGCGTCGCGGTTCTCCACCCAGTAGCGCGCGAACGCCTCGTCGTCGACCAGACCCGTGCGCTGCAGACGGTCCAGCGCCTCCGTCACCTTCGCCTCATCGGCCCCGCGTCCGTGCAGGTAGCGCTCTATCTCGGACAAGCTGCGCGGCCGGAAAGACAGGAAGCGTAGCGCATCATTGACGTAGCCCGTCGCCTCATCGCGCTCCCTCAACCGCTCTACATCGGCCGGCGTCAACTCCGACCCAATGCGCAATCCGGCCCGCACGGCCTCCTCCTGCCCGATCCCAAACGCAAACTCTTCATCCAGGAACACGTTGAGCCTGTCGCGTCGCCCCCGTTGCGCCGTCAGCGCCGTGATCCGCCCCATCGTCTGTCCCTCCTTTTGCCTATCGGTCGCCGTGTGCCGATAGCTATCGCCGTGCGATCGCGTCGGCGACGCGGGCGACCTTGACCAGGGGGCGGACATCGTGCACGCGCACGATGTCCGCCCCGCGCGCAACGCCGATGGCAACCGCGGCGGCCGTCCCTTCCAGCCGCTCCTCGGGCGGCGCGTCGTCCAGGATGCGCCCGATGAAGCGTTTGCGCGAGGTCCCGAGCAGGATGGGCCGTCCCAACGCCCGTAACTCGTCCAGGCGGTCAATCAACTCGAGGTTGTGCGCGGCGGTCTTGCCGAAGCCGATGCCAGGGTCGACGATGATCCGGTCCCGCGCGATGCCGGCGGCGACGGCAGCCTCGACGCGCTCCCGCAGCGCCGCGATAACGTCGGGCACGAGGTCGCGGTACTCCATCCCTTGCTGGTTGTGCATCAGGACCACCGGCACGCCAGCGCGCGCCACCACGCCGGCCATAGCGGGATCGGCCCGCAGCGCCCACACGTCGTTGACCACGCGCGCGCCGGCCTCCAGCGCCGCCGCGGCCACGCCGGCCTTGTAGGTGTCGATGGAGAGGGGGACCGACGCCGGGAGAGCGGCGGCGAGGGCGCGCACCACAGGGACCACCCGCGCCAGTTCGACGGCCTCGCCGACCGGCGCGCCGCCTGGCCGCGTCGACTCGCCGCCCACATCGATCAGGTCGGCCCCGGCCGCGACCATGGCTCGCGCGCGCGCCACCGCCGCGGCTACTACCTCGGCGCCGCCATCCTGGTCCCAGTTCTGGCCCTGGCCCTCCAGACCGTCGCCCGAGAATGAGTCGGGCGTCACGTTGACGATGCCCATCACATAGGTGCGGGCGCCCCAGGCAAACGGCAGCGAGTAGGTCATATCCTCAGAATATCCAGGCGGTCTTTGGGTCGCGGACGCGAAGCTCCTCTATGTAAGGGTCCGGATGCCCTGACTCCCACGCGCGCCGTACCACGTCCGTCAGGTCGGTCCCGTGGCTGAGCAACTCGTCGCCGTCGAGCGCCACCCATTGGCCGGCCAATTGCCTGGCTAGCTCGGGACGAGTCGCAAAGAAACGCCGCTCCCTGCTGCGATCGATATCGAGCAGCGGGAGGCGATCTTTCAACTGCGCGCGCAATTCGCGCTCGAGTACCCTCCGTCTTGCATCTTTGTCTAATCCTGGCTTTTCGTCCGCCATGCATACCCTCACCGCACTGATTTTGACCTGACGCCATTATACCGTGCAGCGGCCCCGCGTATGACTGACAGCCCTGTGCAGAGGGTACAACGTACACTGATAGGAGATGTCAGATTACAAGCAGTGCGAGCGCCCTAACTCAGAAGGAGACACTTCATGGCCCTATCGTTCCAGGTCACTTTCGACTGCGCCGATCCCGCTGCTCAGGCCACGTTCTGGGCCGCCGCCCTCGACTACATCGTGCAGCCGCCCCCGGAGGGCTACGCCGATTGGCCCAGCTTCCTGGCCGCGCACGGCATCACCGTCGCGGCCGACGCGGCCAGCGCCATCGTCGACTCGGAGGGTAAGGGACCGCGCATCTACTTCCAGCGCGTGCCCGAGCCCAAGACGGCCAAGAACCGCATGCATCTGGACCTCAATGTCTCCGAGACGCGGCGCGTGGGGTCGGAGGAAGGCCACCGGCGCGTCGACGCTGCCGTGGAACGTCTGATCGGCCTCGGCGCTGCCAAAGTACGCGTGTGCGACGAGCACGGCGAATACTGGACCGTCATGAGCGACCCCGAGGGCAACGAGTTCTGCGTGCAATGAGCGGGGGCTTGACAATTCGTCGCGTCGCTCTCCTTTGCAAGCCAACGAGCACCGTTGTATCGGATTGACTCATGGTCCACCATGAGTCAATCCGTAGTAGCAGGGCTCGTGAAAAGTCGCTGTCGCAGTGATGGGAGAGCCATCCCTGGGAGCGCGGGTGTCTCGCCCGTCCTGCCGCGCGGGACGTCACCCTGGTCGCGCGCCTGCGCCTGACGGCGGCGCCCTATAGCCCCGTCCCGCCGCAGCCCACGGGCAAGCCCAGCGCAAGCCCAACAAGGGCTATGCTTGCCCACCCCCGGCTCTATCCTGGACGACCCCGAGACGGTGTGGGACACGATGGAAACGCCGTGGTATGGGGGCGAGACGAAGGCGTTCGAGATGGTCAGCGACACGGCGGTGTGGCGTCGCGACAGCGAGCCGCCCGTCCCCATCCGCTAGGTCCTGCTGCGCGACCCGACCGGCACGCTCAAGCCGACCGTCCTGGGCTGCACCGACCAAAGCGCGACGCCGCTCCAGATCGTGGCCTGGTACGTCGGGCGGTGGAATATCGAGGTGACGCTCGAGGAGTCTCGTCGTCACCTCGGCGTCGAGACCCAACGCCACTGGACCCGGCGCGCCGTCGAGCGGACGATGCCCTGCCTCCTCGGCCTGTTCAGTCTCGTCGCCCTGATGGCGCACGACCTCCACGGGTTGCCCCTGCCGACCCGCTAGAGCGCCTGGTACACCAAAAGTGAGGCCACCTTCGCCGACGCGTTGGCCGCCGTGCGCCGCCACCTCTGGACTAACCACCTGGTGAATACGCCATCTCCCCCTGACACGCCAGAGGCGGTCGATCCACCCGCCTCTTTCCTCGCATCTCTGGTCGACGCCGCCTATTATGCCGCCTAAAAGGGCCAAAGTCGCGTCTAGAAAGGCGCAGAACCAGTCGATCATGGTGGCGAGGCGTCGGGGAAAGACCCCATTTCCGTCCCGACACGATCTGGTTGTGGGGCGATTGGTTAACGCTGACGCACGCGCGGTGCAGGGCTACGGCGTACCGTGGCCGCTACAGCAAACTCCGCGCCGCCGCTATGGCCTCGGGCATCGCCCCCGCCCAGGGCCGGCCGTGACCCGGCAGCATCGTCACCTGTCCGATCTCGCCCAGACGATCGAGCGAGCGCCGAGCGCCCCGGTCGTCGGCGTTGAGGGAGCGGTGCGGGACCTGGGGTCGCCCCCATGCGCCGGTTCTCAGGTCCCGCGTGATGAGCGTATCGCCGCTGATCAGCACGCCGCGCTCGGGCAGGTACAGCGCGACCTCCCCCGCGGTATGCCCCGGCGCGTGCAGGGCGTGCGGCCGGCCGGGAACGTCGAGCACGTCCCCGTCCTCGAACGGACGGGCCTTGGTGATCCGCGGGGCGCTGAAAACCCCTGCCCGCGTGGCCCCCCATAGGATCGATCGTCCGAACGGGCGCCAGATATTGGAGAGCAGCCCCGGCCAGGGCAGTTGTAAGATGCGCGTGGCCGACGCGAGATCGTCGCGGTGGACGAACACCGGCGCGCCCGTCGCTTCGCGGAGTGCCTCCGCGAAGCCGGTGTGGTCGGCGTGGGCGTGCGTGAGCACGATCGCCTCGACATCGTTGATCGCGCGCCCAATGGAGCGGATGCCGTCGAGGAACACCCGGTAATGGCCGGGGAAGCCGGCGTCGACAAGGGTCAAACGCCCCCGCTCCTCAATGACATACCAGTTGAAGGGATCGGTGTCGAAGTGGTGGATACCTGGTGCGACTTCCATACGCTGCTCCTGCTGCTCCTGCTGCTCCTGCTGCTCCTGCTGCTCCTGCTGCTCCTGCTGCTGCTTCTGTGTCGTGCGGGCAGGCGAGACGCCCGCGCCATGTCCCGCGGAGCGGCCGGTCGGCCGAGGCGCGAACGTCTGGTCCCACCCGGAAGCTATTACCGCTACGGGGCGCTGGCGGCGGCGATCCCGCGCGCCGCCGGCTGTCAGTTGGCGGCGTCGATCCCGTGCACCGCCCGCTGATAGCGGTCGAGCGCTCCGGGGTCGTCGATCGACCCGTGGTGGTGGACCTGCCGCCAGCCATGGGCCGCGCCGAGCCATTGGATCACGCGGGTCGTACGGATGGCCAGCGGTACCGCGACATCTCCCCTGGTGAACACGCCGATCTCGCGGCCGGCGAAGGTCACCATCTCGCCCGTCTGGTACTCTACGATGTCGTCGAACTCGACCCACACGCGCGCCGGGCCGTCGAACACCCGCCGGTACAGGTCTTCGACGGCCGCGTGGCCACGCAGCATGCCGCCGAGCGGGTTGTTCAGCTGGACCAGCGCGTCGTCGGCCCAGAGGGTGCGGAACACCCCCATGTCACGGTGGTTGAAGGCGTAGTAGAACGACTCCACGAGGGCCCGCGCCCCGTCGATGCCCGGAGCGGTCGCCCCAGCGAGGCGATTGACGGACGCGCGACCGTAGCGCGCGGATGAGCGGACGATCATGCGCCCGCCTCCGCTGTGCGCGCGACCGGGACAAAGCCGTGGTCGATTGTGGGCCGACCTGATATGATGGCGGGCATGGCGTACGCTCCTCACATGATGACCTGGCGTCGAGGCATCGACACCCTGTAGAATACAGGCGGGAGGTAGCGCGATCAATGCTCAATACGCCCGCATCTTTTGCCGAAACGACTACGTTCGGCCCACGGACGGATGTGCTCAGCGATGTCCTCGCGTTGCTGCGGGTCACGGGCAGCCTCTTGCTGGCCGAGGACTACGCGCCCCCGTGGGGCATCGCCGTGCCGAGCAGCCGGGAAATAGCCGCGCTCCTGGGGGTGGGCCGCGACGTGCGCGTGGTCGCGTTCCATCTGGTGACGCGCGGCCGCGTCGAGGTTCGCCCGGAGGGCGGGGAGGCGCGGGTGGTCGAGGCAGGCGAGGTCGCGGTCTGCGTCGACGGCGCGGCCCACCGCCTGGGCCAGGGTAGGATCTCACAAGTCGTGCCCTTGCCGCTGCTCATGGCCGGGCATACGAATCCATTCCGACCCGCCTGGACGCCGTGCGCCGAAGACGCCGCGCTCGTGTGCGGCGTCTTTTTCCTGCGCCACACCCACCTCAACCCGCTGATCGACGCTCTCCCGCCGCTGCTCCATGTGGCAGCGCCGCGCGAGACGCCAGGCCGCCCGCTTCACGCCGCGGCCGCGCTCCTCGCCCGCGAGGTGGGCCACCCGCGCGACGGGAGCGGCTATGTGGTCGCGCGCCTCATTGAGGTGCTGTGCGCTGACGTCGTCCGCGCCGCGATGGACTGCGGCGCGGAGGGGGAGGGGGCGGTCGGATGGTTCCGGGGGCTGCGGGACCCACTCATCGGGCGCGCGCTCGCCCTGGTCCACGCCCAGCCGGGACTGGATTGGTCGGTGGGTCACCTCGGGCGAGAGGTGGGCCTGTCACCCTCGCGGTTCGCGGCCCGCTTCAGCGCCGTCGTCGGCGAGAGCCCCATGGCCTACGTGACGCGCTGGCGGATGCGCCTGGCGTGCGATCTCCTCGCCGACACCGAGAGGGGCGTCGGCGATATCGCGGCGCGGGTGGGCTACACGAGCGTGGCGGCGTTCAACCGGGCGTTCAAGCGGTACGTCGGCGCGCCGCCGGCAGCCTGGCGGGCCGGGGCGCGGATAGTGGCGTAGCGGCGCGTCTGCCCTGGCCAAACAGGACGCGCGCCCACAAACGGGAGGGGTGACGGTGATCGAGAGGTTGGAGGTCCCTATCGTGTAGGCGCCGCTAGCGGGCGGCCCGTCGGCGCCGGAGTTGGCCGCGGCCATCTCGGACGCCGGTGGCCTCGGGTTCATCGCCGCCGGCTACACGACTCCAGAGGCATTGAGCGCCGCCGTCGCCAGCACGCGCACGATGTCCGCCCTGCGCACAATGCCGACAGTGCCGCCGCGGCCACGCCGGCCTTGTAGGTGTCGATGGAGAGGGGGACCGGCGCCGGGAGAGCGGCGGCGAGGGCGCGCACTACGGGGACCACCCGCGCCAGTTCGACGGCCTCGCTGGCCGGCGCGCCGCCTGGCCGCGTCGACTCGCCGCCCACGTCGATCAGGTCGGCCCCGGCCGCGACCATGGCTCACGCGCGCGCCACCGCAGCGGCTACTACCTCGGCGCCGCCATCCTGGTTCTGGCCCTGGCCCTGGCTTTCCAGCCCGTCCCCGGAGAACGAGTCGGGCGTCACGTTGACGATGCCCATCACATAGGTGCGGGCGCCCCAAGCAAACGGCAGCGAGTAGGTCATGCCTTTCGCGGTCTACGTGCAGCCGGGCGTGGGCGGCGCCTACCATTGCAGCTGCGCCGCTACCACCTTCTTCGTCGACGCCGATCCCCAACTCGGCGGAGGTTTCTTCGCCGCCGAGGCCGTCGAGGTCTTTGAAGCGGCCATCGACCTCGATCCGACGACCGGGCGGCTGTGCCGCTTCGTCCTCAAAGCGGCCGACCGCGTGGCGGCGGGCGTCACCGCGGCCTTGCGCGCGTTACTCGCCCCCGCACACGTTGCCGTTACTTTGGGCGAAACGTAGGTAGCCAAGAACACTAACGACTAATGACTAATGACTAACAACTAGTTATTGATCGTCAGCCGCGCGGCAACCGTTGGCCGGCGCAACTTGCGCAGAGCCTCGGCTTCGATCTGACGCGCGCGTTCGCGCGTCACGCCCAGCCGTCGCCCCACCACGTCGAGCGATTCGGGCGACGAGCCGTCCAGTCCGAAGCGCAACTTGAGCACCTCGCGCTCGCGCTCGGTCAGCACGTCGTTCATCACCTGGCGGGTCTCTTCGGCCGAGACGCGGCGCACCGCGCCCTCCTCGGGCGTCACCGCCGACTCGTCGGGCAGGAAGTCAACCAGTTGCTCCTCGCCGTCCTCGCCCACGGCCATGCCCAGCGAGAGCGGAGCCTGAGCCGCGGTCACCGCCGCGCCGATGAACGACGCGTCGGCGCCCAGCACCGCGTCCAACTCCTCGGGCGTGGGCTCACGTCCCAACTCGGTCGTCAACTGCCCGACGGCCTTGGAACGCTTGGTCAGCGCCTCGCCTACGTGGACGGGCAACCGGATGGTGCGGCCCTTATCGGCGATCGCGCGCGTGATGGCCTGGCGAATCCACCACACCGCGTACGTGCTGAAGCGGTAGCCGCGCGCCCACTCGTACTTCTGCACGGCGCGCAACAGTCCAATATTGCCCTCGGCGATCAAGTCCTCCAGCGGCAGCCCACGGTTGAGGTAGCGGCGCGCCACGCTTACCACCAGCCGCAGGTTGGCCTGCGCCATGGCATTGGCGGCTTCTTTATCGCCCTGCTCAACGCGCTTGGCCAGCTCGACCTCCTGATCCGGCTTGAGCAAGGGCGTGTGCCCGATCTCGCGCAGGTAGCTATCCAGCAGTTCGGGCAGCGCGCCGCCCAAGTCCTCGGCGGCCGGCTCCTCGTCGGGGTCGGCCTTCGACGCTATAGTGTGCGCGGCAGGCGCCATGGCACGACCATCGGTCGCTCCATCGAGCGTCACCGTCTCATCCTCCAGCGGTCGCGATTCAGCATCGTCATGCGACCGGTTTGCGGGTCGTGGCATTTGTCCCTCCCATACACCACACACGAATCCAAGAGTCACAAAGCCCACAAACGCTGGATGAGGGGCGGGATGGCGCACCGGCCCCAACCCGCCCCTCACCGCGACGTGACCTTGTTTGAGTCGTTTGTACCTTAAGTATAACGGTACACGCGCGGGTTGTCAATAGCTTTGGGATATACTATATGGAAGAAAGTACACCAACAGTGGACAGTAGGCAGTAGACAGTGGGCAGAAAGTACGAAAACCGGTTAATCAGGCGGCACGATATGCACGGTTAGTGCGCTGAACCAATGGCCATCCTGCACAACATCCCACTGGCCACTGCTCACTGCTCACTGCCTACTGGCCACTGCTCACTGCTCACTGCCTACTGGCCACTGCCCACTGGCCACTGCTCACTGCCCACTGCCCACTGCCCACTAATTCACGATAACCGAGCGCAGCGTCTCGCCGCGCTGCATCTTGGCGAAGGCCTCCTCGGTGTCGCCGAGGCCGATGGTCTCGCTGACCAACGCGTCCAGGTTGAGGTCGCCGGTGCGATACCAGTCGGCCAGCATGGGGAAGTCGCGCGTGGGCAGGCAGTTGCCGTACCAGCTGACGCGCAGGCTCCCGCCAAGATCGAAGAAGCGCGCCATGGGGATCTGCACGTCGATGCCCTTGGGCGTGACCCCGATCAGCACGCACGTCCCCGCCAGATCACGGCACATCAGCGCCTGCAGCAGCGTCTCGGGTCGCCCGATCGCCTCGAACGAGTAGTCGACGCCAAAGCCGCCGGTCAGTTCCTTGATCTGCTCGACAGGGTCGCCGGCGCGCGAATTGACCGTGTGCGTAGCCCCGAATTGGTGGGCCGCGTCCAGCTTGCGCTGCTCTACGTCCACCGCGATGATAGTGCGCGCGTGGGCCAGGCGCGCGCCCTGGATCACGTTCATGCCCACGCCGCCGCAGCCAAAGACGGCCACGGTGCTGCCCCTGCGCACATCGGCGGCGTAGAGCGCCGCGCCCACGCCGGTCATCACGCCGCAGCCGATCAGGCAAAGTTTTTCCGGGGACAGGTCGTCCGGCGCCGGTATCGCCTGCCCCGCCGCGACGACGGTATGCGTGCAGAACGTGCCGATGCCCAGGACGGGGTTGAGCGTGACGCCGTCCGTCGTCCGCATACGCGGCTTGGCGTTCAAGCTCGCCGCGCACAGGTGCGGCTCACCGATGAGGCAGAAGCGGCAGTGCCCGCAGGGCGCGCGCCAGGCCAGCATCACGTGCTCGCCGACCGTGGGACTCTCCACGCCTTCCCCGACCTGTTCGACGATGCCCACGCCCTCGTGTCCCAGCAAGAAGGGGAACATGTCCGGTACCAGGCCGCGCACGATGTGCAGATCAGTCGCGCACACGCCGCTGGCCAGGATACGCACCAGCACCTCGCCCGGTCCGGGCAGGTCGACCAGCATGTCTTCGAGTTGAGCCGGCTTGTTGGCCTCGCGCGCTATGACACCCTGTGCCTTGATCGCCATCTCTCGACCTCCTCGTCCGTCGTCCTCAACGTCATTCTGCCTCCACCAGCGGCGCGCCGCGCCCATGGGACAGTGGTACTGCCTACCTTCCTACTATCTATGTTACCTGCATCGCCGGCTCGCTGTGCAACCACGGTCTGTGAATTCTACACCTGCGACCGCGGTCGCAGGCCAGCACACGGACACTGCGGTGTCAGACCGGCGGCGCGGCCAACGCCACTCCGTCTCCCACCCAACTGCGGTCGTCGCCCGTTGCCATGCGGCCGCGGTCGCAGGCCCCCTGCACGTAGAATTCGTAGGCGCGCAGAAATGCTGGGAGCGCGGGCAGCTTGCCCGCCCGGACCCAACGGGAGGGATGCCTGCGCTCCCAGTCGTCCCAGCACGTATGCGCGCTAACGAGAATTCACAGACCGTGGCTGTGCAACCGACGCCCGGCGCGCCGTTGAATACCTGTGCGCTTGAGTCCCATAGGCCGTTTAGGGGATAATCGGCGCGCCGGATCTGATTTATAGTAGGGCCTGTGAATGAGCTTGCCCTGCCTGTCCTCACCCCACGTACCGTGTGGACCCGCGCCGACCGCGCCGACCATAATGCGTTGCCCACGACGGGCGGCGCCCTCGTCGAGCGCGATCGGCGCCCACGGCAACCACAACGATCCCGTCAGTCCGTTCGCCCGACGTGTACCCAGGAGCTGCGCATCCTGGAGGCGGTCCTCGCCGTGCGGACGGTCATGGACGGTGGCGCTGTCGATGCGGTGACGCAGGCCATCGTGCGCCACCTCCACCGGCTTGTGCCCTGCGCTGCCGTCGCGCTTTTCCTCGGCGACGAGTCCTTCACGCTGGCCGCTGTCGCCGGGCCGCGTGGCGCCGCGGCGCGGCAACAATGGGAGAGCACTCCTCCCCGGTCCAGGCTCCAGTTGTCGCCAGCCCACTTCGCGGCCCTGCCCCGCGCGCCGGGTCTAGCCGTCGTCCGCCTGCGGGCGCGACGCAAAATCATCGGCGCACTCGTCCTGGCGGCGCCCGCCGATCTGACCGCGGGAGAGAGGGCGCGCCTACGAGCGTTCGCGGGGCGTCTTGCCGCGCCGCTCGAGCACTTCTTGTTACTCGGCGAGTTACAGGCGGCGGCTCTCGCCGCCGAGCAACCCGCCGACCTGAACGAGACCCTGCGGGTCATCCTGGCGGGCGTGCGCCGCGTTGTCCCGGCCGACGCGGCGGGTGTCCTCGTGCGCGACGAGGCGCATGCTCGCATCATCGCGGTCGACGGCCATCCCGCGGAGGTGGTCGGCCTGACCATCCTTATCGCCGGGAACACCTCCCTCCACGCGCCACTGGTGCGTGGTGAACCGGAACGGTTGGCCGACCTCGGGAGCACGGACCCGGCCAAGTTTGTGCCCGGCGCGCAACGTATTCGCGGGCATCTCGCGGCGCCAATGGTGGCGGGTGGGGAGATCGTCGGCGTCCTGGCGATCGATAGCTGGCGGCGCGATGCGTTCGATGACGAAGACCTCAAGCGCGCCTGTCGCTTCGCCGCTCACGCCGCCGCGGCGCTGGCCCGCGCCCGCGCCCATGCCCAGGCTCAGGCGGAGGTCGTGGCCCTGCGCGAAGCGGCAACGCTGGCCACGCGCGACCCCTCGACCGGCGCGCGTGATATCCTGCCGTCGATCCTCGATGGAGTGCGCCGTGTAATCGCGTGCGACGGCGCCAGTGTACTGCTGCGCGAGGGCGCCCTCGCGCGCATCGCCGCCGTGCACGGCCACTCCCCGGCGGTCCTCGACCACCGCTTGACGATCGACGAGCATCAGACCCTTCAGCGGGTGCTCGTCGAGGGGTTGCCCGTGGTCTCGCCGGACTTGAGCGCGGAGCGGGGATACGTCCTCCTGCCAGGCGGCAGGTCCCTGCGCGGACATCTCGCCGTCCCCCTCATCGCCAACGGCGCGATCCTTGGCATGCTGGCGGTGGATAGCGAGCGTTACGGTGCGTTCGGCCCCGAGGACGTCGGCCGCGTCGAGTTGTTCGCGGGCTACGTCGCCGCGGCAATCCTCAACGCCCGCCTGCACGACGCGGTGCGCCGGGCGGCCGAGCGCGACCCTGTCACCGACCTGTACAACCACCGCGCCATCCACGACCACCTCGATCAGGCTCTCGCGCACGCGCGCGCGACGAACACGTCCCTTGCCGTGCTGATGATCGATGTGGACGGGTTCAAGCTTTACAACGACACGCACGGACACATCGCCGGCGATGTCGCCCTGCGGGCCGTGGCCGGCGCGCTCGGGGCCGCATGCCGCCCGGAGGACGTGGCCGGCCGCTACGGTGGCGACGAATTCCTCGTCGTCGCGTCCGGCCTGACGCCAGGCGACACCGACGGACTGGCGCGCCGCCTGCGCGACGGCGTCGCGGCGCGCACGCTCTGTCTGGGCGACCAGGTGGCGCCGCTGCGCATCAGCGTCGGAGCAGCGGCGTATCCGGAAGATGGCAGCGACCGCACCCTGCTCGTCGCCCGCGCCGACGCGCGCCTGTACGACGACAAGACGGACAGCACAAGACGGGAAAGGATCGGCGGGCGCGCCCGCATGGTACCCTGAAACTGAGCATGGGCCGCGTCAGGTATGATGGCGCGACGACGCGAGGGTAGGTCCGTTCAATAGACAGGTAGCGGAGCATGGCGGGGGAACGAGCAAAGCAGATCGTCAAGGCGGGTCAGGACGCAACGGCGGAGGCGATGCGGTCGTGGCAGGAGAACGGCGAGCTTCGTCACGTGCAGGGCAAGCGGCTGGACCTCGCCGACAACGGTCCCGATTGGTTGGTCAACCATCTCCTGAAACAAAATGACGGCGTCCCGCCGTTGATCGACCGCGGTCGGGACCTCGACCGCTTGCAGCGGGAGACGGACGCCATCGTGGAGCGGTTGCGGAACCGACGCGCCTGGCTGACTGGCGGCGAGGCGGGCCGCGCGCCGCACCTGGCCCAGGCCTTCAATGAGTCGCGGGCGCGCGGTCTGGAGGAGTATCGCACGGCTCTGGCCGCGCTGGATCGCGCCATCCGCGACTACAACCTCGTCGCCCCGTCGGCGCTGCACCGCTACGGCATCCGCGTCGACCACACCATGGACCAGGTCGCGCGCGAGATCCCGCCGCTGCCCGTTGAGAGCGCCGCGTCCACCTCACCGGACACGGCGCCGGAGCAGCGACGCGGCGTACCGCGCCTCTGGCAACGCCTGCGGGGACGCGGTTAACGGATACAAATGACCGCTATCGAAACCTCCTGGCTCTCCTCGTCTGACTACACCTATCTGACGGAACTGGCGCGCTCGATCGTGGGAACGCGGTGCGGCATTGCCGACCATCATGAGGTGCTCAGCCGCACCGATTATGCCGTGCTGACTCTCACCCTCGAACAGCCATCCATGCAGGTGATGGTGAAGCTCGCTGGCCCGAGGGCGTCGCTTTCCTGCCCTTTCGACCGCACGGCGGCGCTCAACCGGTTGGTGCGCGAACGGACCGACATCCCCACCTACGAGGTCCTGGCGGCCGATGTGTCGTACGCCAGCTGGCCCTGGCGCTACCTGGTGACGACCGTCGTGCCAGGGATGACGTGGGCCGAGGCGCGCCCATTCCTGTCGCCGCTGGCCCTGCGCGACCTATACCCGCAACTGGGCCGCGCGGTGGCCGCGTTGCATGGCATCCCCTTCACCCGCTTCGGCGAGCCCGATGCGAACGTCACGGACCCTTCGCCCGGTCAACGGGATGCTCAAGGGGACGGGTCACCGGGGATCGGAGCGGAAGCGCCATCGGTCGCCCATAGAGATGGATTGGCGCAACGGGTGGACTACATAGAAGCGCTGGCACGACGGGCTCGGTCACGTATTGCCAACCCGTCCCATGCCGACCTGTTCGTGGATCTGCTGCATGAGCGGGCATACCTCTTCGCGGGCGTCGATGGACCGGCGCTGTGCCACGAGGACCTCAATCCCACCAATCTGTTGGTGCGGGAGGACGACGAGGGACGATGGCATTTGTCCGGCGTGCTCGACTTCGACAGCGCCTGGGCCGGTTGCCCAGAGTCCGACCTGGCGCGCCTGGAACTGTGGGAGGGCATGACCGGCGAAGGCTTCTTCGAGGCGTACCGGTCCACGCGGACCACCGCTCCCGGCTACGCCGAGCGACGTCCTCTCCATCAATTGCAGTGGTGCTTGGAATACGCCAGTATCTCACTGCGGCATCTGGCGGATACGCAGCGGGTGTGCGATGAGCTTGGCATCTTTCATGAGACCCTGGCTGGAACAGCGCAAGGGGCTGTTAGCCGGAGTACACAACCTTATGGGAGTAGAAGTAGGTAACGAGGTGACCGTCCATCGAGATTGTGCCGAAGCCGTTCGTGGCCACGAACAGCAGCCGCCTATTCTTGCCGCGCGCAAGGCTGCTGACCGTACCGATCGTCGGTGTGCCGTTGGGAACATCGCCGCTGCCCGGGAGAGAAAATTCCGTCACGCGCCCGTCCATCGTCACGCGCGCGATCTTCCCGGCGAAGAACTCCGCGAACCACAGGTTACCGTCGGGGCCAACGAGCAGAGAGACGGGATCTCTGGTGTTATTGCTACCGGACGATGGGATAGGAAACTCGCGGATGCGCCCATCGAGGCCGATACGTCCGATGCGGTTCGCGTTAACTTCGGTGAACCATAGACCTCCGTCCGGTCCTGCTACGATGTCCTGGACGCCGCTGCTATGATCCTCGCCGCAGGCGCATGTCGGCCCCGCGAACCCCTTTAGGTGGCCTGAGAGCGTAAGCCGACCGATTTTGTTCGCTAACTCCTCCGTCAACCACATCGCGTGGTCGGGACCGATCGTTATACCGCTCGGCCCAAGCGTCGGCACGTCGCCGGGCTGTGTGAGGCGGGCAAGGACGTAGGTATGGACCAGGCGCCCATGCATGTCCATGACGCCGATGCTATCGCGGTAATTCTCCGTGAACCATAGGTTCCCGTCAGGGCCGACGATGATAGCCTGGATCTGGAGATTATCGGGCCGCGAGATAGTGAACGCGGTCAGATGGCCTTGGGGCGTCATGCGCACGATTGCGTAGGCTGCCGGGAACCACAGATTGCCGTCAGGACCCAGGACGATGCTCCCGGTTGGATTGGCAATCCGCGGCAACGAGAAGATGCGTGTCGGGCCACACGGTGTGAAGCGGACGATCACGCCATGTGGCCCTGGGCTCGTGAACCATAGATGCCCCTCCCTATCGACGGCAAGGCTGAACGGAGGTGTGCCGGCGAGCTGCCGATTACAGTATTTCATGGGGGAGGACGAGGTTCTCCGTCGTGCGTTGTGATGTGCTACGTCAGGCGCATACCCGGCCAGCCACACGCACACCGTCGGCATCACCCATACCAGGAGTCTTCCTACCCGAAGTCTTCCCATGGTCGATCCTTTGATACTTGTCGATGTGATATTAGAAATAGTTCGACGTGATGCCCCCGTCGACCACGAGCGTGGCGCCGTTGGTCCACGTCGACTCGTCGGACGCCAGGTAGATGGCCAGGTGGACGATGTCCTCGGAGCGGCCGAAGCGCCCCATGGGGATGCGATTCAGCCGTAGCGCCTTGGCCTCGGGGTCGGACAGCAGCCACTCGGTCAGCATCGGCGTCTCGATGGGGCCGGGACAGATGGCGTTGGCGCGCACCCCCCGCGGGCCGAACTGGACCGCGAGCGACTTGGTGAGCGCGATCACAGCGCCCTTGGAGGCCGTGTAGGAGTCTTGCGGCACCGAGCAGCCCACCAACGCCACGAACGAGGCGACGTTGATGACCGACCCGCCACCCGACCGGACCATCGCCGGGATGCCGTACTTGCAGCACAAATAGATGCCCTTTGTGTTCACGCTCTGCACCTGGTCCCACGTGTCGACCGCCGTGTCGACGACGGAGTGGTCGCCTTCAGGCATGATGCCGGCGTTGTTGTACAGGGCGTCGAGGCGGCCGAAGCGACGCACGGTCTCGCGCACGAGATCGGCGCAATCCTCCTCGCGGGAGACATCGGCGCGGACAAAGACGATGTCCCCATTGCCGGACTCCTTGACCGCGGACACCGTTTCCTCGCCGTCACGCTCGGAGATGTCGGCGGCTACAACGCGCGCGCCCTGCGCGCGGAACATCCGTGCGGCCACGCGGCCCATGCCGCTGCCCGCCCCAGTGATGATGCAGACTTTATCCTGTAAGCGCGTCATCGTCGTCTCTCCCTCTCATTGTACGTCGGTTGCGCCCCGGCCACGGGCCATAGTGCTGTTTCAGACAGGCTGGTTTGCAGCGGTGGGGCCTGCGACCGCAGTCGTATGGCAAACCACGCCGACCGCGGTCGGTTGAGGAATGCATCACATCAAACGTTGCCCTCTGGTTCTCATACCCGCTCGAAGAAGCGTTCCCGTTCCCAGGATGTCACCGCCTCGTCGAACTTGCGCTGCTCGGTCCGCAGGTAGTGCAGATAGTGGTTGGCAACCTCCTGGCCGAAGGCGCGCGGCGCAAACTCGCCCCTCTCCAGCTCCGCGATGGCCTGGTACAGCGTCGCCGGCACGCGCGGCAAGCCCGCCGCCTGGTACACGTCGCCGTCGAAAAAGTCCGGAGGCTCGATCTCCTGCTCGATCCCATCCAGGCCGGCCGCAATGGACGCCGCGTAGACGAGGTACGGGTTGGCGTCGGCCCCCGGGATACGGCACTCGATGCGCAACGATGATCCCCCGCCGACGACGCGGAAGCCCGCGGAGCGGTTGTCGTAGCTGCAGGCGATGGCGGTAGGAGCGAAAGACCCTGCCTGATATCGCTTGTAGGAATTGACGGACGGCGCGTAAAAGCCAGTCAATTCCCGCGCGTGGCGCATCCACCCACCCAGGAAGTGTCGGAAGGTCGCGCTGGCCCGCACGGGGCCAAACGCCTCGTCCCCCGGGAAACAGGGCCGCCCTTCCCGCGCATCCCGCAGGCTGAGGTGGACGTGCATGCTCGAACCGGCGTGCTTCTGGTCCCACTTGGCCATGAATGTCACGGCCTTGCCCTGCGCGTAGGCGATCTCCTTGGCGGCGTGCTTGTAGATCACGCTGCGGTCCGCCTGCGCCAACGCCTCGTCGTAGGCGAGGTTGATTTCCTGCTGGCCAGGGCCCCATTCGCCTTTGCTGCTCTCGACGGGGACACCGCTGGCGTCCAGCGCGCGCCGGATCGCGCCGATCAGCCCCTCCTCTTTCGTCCCCTGGAAAATGTGGTAGTCCTCGATGTACGAGCCCAGCGTTTCCAGATCGAGATATCCTTTGGCGCGGGCCGTCTCGTAGGTCTCGTCGAAGCAGTACAACTCGATCTCGGCGGCGCCCATGACCACGAAGCCGGCTGCCCGCGCGCGCTCAAGCTGCCGCTGGAGTATCCGACGCGGCGCCACCTCGACGGGCGCGTGGCCAGGGTCCGTGTGCGGGTCGCACAGCACGAGCGCCGTGCGCGGCAACCATGCCGCGCGCCGCAGCGTCTCAAGGTCGGGGGTCAAATGGACATCGCCGTAGCCGCGCTCCCAATTCGCGATGGCGTAGCCAGGGACCGTGTCCATCTCCATGTCACAGGCAAGCAAGTAATCGCAAGCATGCATCCCGTCCGCGGCCACGCGCTCCTTAAAGAAACGGCCGGTGACGCGCTTGCCCATCAGGCGCCCGTACATATCGGGGAAAACCGTCAGCACCGTGTCTATCTCGCCGCGCTCGATCTCGTCGGACAGTTGCTCACGCGTCAGCATGCCCGGTATCCCGCCGTTGTCCATGCGCCACTCCTTTCCCGTGATGTGGGGAAACCCTCACCCCTGCCCCTCTCCCTGTGCGCGAGAGAGGGGAGACAGCGATC
>JAABUX010001688.1_pt1 | contig 32691 bp, 25 predicted proteins | sample 5561851 | NCBI WGS metagenome assembly JAABUX01 (sample SAMN10711883, study PRJNA513361) | rock metagenome | isolation source: Antarctica rocks | place: Antarctica: Victoria Land, Richard Nunatak red sandstone | collected 2016-01-03
CACTGTGTACACCTTTCCGTCGCCCCCTTTCTCCAAAGCTTGCACCCTTTAGAGCGTAGGGGACGACCGTACAGAGTGGCCGACTTTTATCCTGCCGATTGGCCTGCTTTTATCTTAGCGATCACATGCGTGCATCAACCCGTTTGAAGATACCCTCATCGAGCGCTTGACGGAGTGGGTAGTGGTAGATGTGGTTTCCCGGCAATCGCTGTCCGTCACGACGGCGGGGAGTAGCCGTAAGTAGTACCGCACGAGCACTAGAGAAGTGGTCGAGAATCGCGCGCCAGGTAGGGGCGGGGGCATGGTGCGCTTCGTCAACTATGACAAGGTCAAATAGGTTTGGCGGCGGCGGATTATCTTGGTAGTGTATCGGGCTAATCGACTGTGGTAATGCCACGACCACGTCGACCGCTTCAAGATCTTCCCATCGTGCGAGGCGGCGACTAGCCTCTACAACAATCGGTTCTCGCTTACGTGCGAGGGCACCGAGCCGGATGAGAACTTCTTCGCTACGAAACGCCGTAGCCATCTGATGGCGCAGTTCCGTGGAGGGCACAACGACGAGCACCCGTTGACAACCCGCAAGATGTGCCGCTGCGATCGCTACCGCTGTTTTACCTGTACCGGTGGGGAGCGATACGAGAGCGGGAGTTGCCTGTGGTAATGACCAATGCGCAGTGAGCGCTCCGAGCGCTCCTAGTTGCGGTGGCCGCCATGCTGGTCGACCAGGTGCCTCGAATAAGGTAAACGAAGCGTTACTTCCCCTGTAATATGCATTATCCTCGGACACCAAGGCCTCCCAGCAGAAGCTGCAGCTTTGTAACAAATTGTGATCCAATCTCCTAATACTACTTCGATTGCTGCTTCTACCTTGTTGACAATCCACTCTTTCTGTCAGCGAACAAACGACTAGCGAATGATAATGGGGCCGGGCTTTCGGCGGCTTACTCGATGAGGGCATGTCGCTCATCGCCGGGGTTCGGGGGCGTGCAACGCACCCATGAGGCTGTCGCCAAGCATCCCCATAATGTAATGTACCGCGATGCTGCTCCTGCGGATGTCCTTCTCGGACAGCACAGAGCAGACCGAGCCCTGATCGACACCACGCCCCCGCAAAGTTCCCGTATCGGCGGATGGTCACCGATGGATACTGCTCCGTCCGATGTAGGGACCTTACGAACCCGGCACCTGCGGCACTACACCTGCATCGGCGGAATCCGCGTCCCGCACCTTCTCCTCTTGTTGCACGATCAGTTTTACGACATTGGTTGTGTCATGATCGTATCCGTTGGCCGCCTGGCAATATTCTTTACACAATTTTCTAAATCAGTCTCCGGAGGCACACCGCGCTCTAAATGTGCGCACACTGCGCACCATATTCTCCGTGCTCATGTAGCCCGCTCTGTACTTCATGAGAGCGTATTCCAAGTTATCTAACTCAAGGAAGACATACATTTGAAGTTGATAGGATTCGTTATTTTCTTTCTCAAATATGTCTTTGTCCTTTTTCCCGTCTGCGCACCATGGACTGGCAAACTGGCGTGTACCTGGCCACTTGTCCATTTTCTCATTCGTAATCTTCAACCTCTCGTAGAACTTGTCTATAGAAATCTCATTCCTTATATCGATGAATTGCCGATACCCCACCCACAGGGCAGCGAGGGCCACCAGTGCTGTCACGACCGTCGCATTCCATTTGTACATGTTGACAAGGGCGGCAAGTGCGACAATTCCTATGCCGATGAGGCCAAGAGAAACTTCATTGTAGCGACGATCAAAGAGACGTCTCTTTATTTCGAGTGTCTTCAATTCATCGAAGGCTTTCGTTTTTCTCTTGCTCACCCGCTGTAGGCGCTGGCGATGATGGACAAGCCACCCGAGGGCGCATGCACTAACGGTCAGCGTTGCCCATGCGAGATCAGACCCTCGGTCATACGCAGACGACCAGAATTGCGATACGACAATCCGCTCGATGATGTTGAACCGAAAGACAAGAAACGCGAATACGACCATTAGGGCAACGAAGATTGCATCACCGAGAGATACCGCCGGTTCGCGCTTGTCATTGTCTTGTTGCGGGTTAGCCTGACTAGGATTGGTGTTCTGCATGAGCGGCTATCCTCCTCGTTAACACCCCACGCACGCTGACTCGAACTGGAGATGGGGTCATCGACGGCTTCGGTCGCTCGTGGCGTGTCTGGCCCTGCCGTACCCTGTGCCTTCCCTCCTGGGTCCCGCTGCACTTCTCATTCTACAGGTATGCAACTGGTGCGTAGCCCACATGCCTGGACGGCATAGGGGAACCTGATGATAAAGGCACGCGCGACGGGGACATCATTGCCGAAGCCATCCACCGCCAGCAGGAATGCGCGGTTGCCAAGCGCGGGCTAGCGTCCGGCGTAACAGGAAATGGACGGGCCGACCGTCGCGGCTGTGGCCAGCCAATAGCATGGTGCAAACCGCCCAACACCGGTCCGCATGCTATCGGCGCATCCCTCCCACGTGGCATAGCTAACGAACAGGGTGAATGTACTACCGGCCTGTTTGACGGCGGAGTGGTGCCCCGCGAGAAGGCCGCATCTTTATGCGTTCGGCTGCATCCTGATCCAATCGCTGCTATGTTGTCCTGCATGTGGTTCTAAAGAGTGTGATTGTCGATAGGTGTAACGCCAAGCCCTTCAATTTATGTAACATAGAGGGTCGGCTTTAACATAAGATCACGTTTGAGAGCACGTAGGCTCCCAGGCAGAGTCATAGATACCACTCTGTGTCTCACCCCAGGAGCCTGCTGTTATGATAGCTGCTGCCGTCCTTGAGCCGCCTGTCCTCGCTCTCTTGCGCGCTTGTGATCCCGTGGTCCAGCGCTACCGTGCCTTCTTCGCGCACCTCGACTGGTCGGCCATCACAGAACCAGCCCCGTGTCGTCCGCGTCCGGGCCGCGAACCCCACCCGCGCACGGCCTACATCAAGGCCCTGCTGGTCAAGCTCGGTGAGGGCGAGGCGTACGTCACGCGCCTGCGCTCCTTCTTGGTCGAGCATCCGCTGCTGGTGCTGGAGCTCGGGTTCCGGCCCGTGCCTGATCCCAATACCCCCTACGGCTTCGACATTGAGCGCACCGTGCCGGGTGCCCGGTGGCTGCGCCATGTCCAGCAGCACCTGGATAACGCCCTGCTCCAGACGCTCTTGCGCGCGACCGTGCGCACGCTGGCGGCGGCGATCCCCGGCCTGGGCGCGACGGTCGCCTTCGATGTCAAGCACATCGACGCCTGGGTGGAGCAGAACAACCTCAAAGCCTACGTCCCCGCCCGCTACGACCCCGCGCAGCAGCCGACGGGCGACCCCGATTGCCGCTTGGGCGTCAAGTCGAGCAGCAATCAGGAGCGTGGCGGGCACGTGGTGGTGGTCAAGGAGTTCGTGTGGGGCTACGGCAGCGGCGTGGCGGCTGCCACCGACCCGATCCACGGCGACGTGGTGCTCGCCGAGGACACGCTGCCCTTTAACGAGGCGGACGCGGCTCACTATCACCCCCTCTACGAGCGGACCGTGGCTGCGCTCGGCCACCGGCCGACCAACGTCACCGCCGATGCCGCCTTCGACGCCTGGCACATCTATGAGACCTGCGCCGACGGCGGCGGGACCGCCGCCATTCCCCTCAACCTGCGCGGGCATCCCGCCCCCCAGCGCCTCGCCGACGGCACCCTGCTGTGCGACCGCTGCCTGCCCATGAGCCCCTCCTACGCCTTCGATCATACCGACGGCTACCGCGCTCAGGAGTTCCGCTGCCCGCTGCTCCACCCTCGTCCCACCGCCCACGCGTGCGACCACGCGCAGTTCGCCAAGGGGCCGGGCTGCGTCAAGTACATCAACATCGAGCGGGGTGGCCTCATGCGTGTCCTGCTCGACCGCGACGCCTCCGCGTACAAAAGCCTCTACCGCCAGCGCAGCACCGCCGCGCGCATCAACTCCCAAGCCAAGGATCTCGGCATCGAGCGTCCCAAAGTCCGCAACCGCCGCTCCATCCAGACCCTCAACACCCTCACCTATATCGTCATCAACATCCGAGCGCTACAGCGCCTTGCTGAAGCTGCGGCGTCCGCGCCTCCCTTGTCCGCCGTGTTATGTTAAAGCCGACCCTCGTAACATAGCTAATGAAAGCTAATGGGGCATAGCAGTGCAGGTGCGGACATACCATAGTCTTTATGCTGTCGAGACCATGTCTAACCGAAAATCGATCAAGGAGTCGAGGATTCTATCAGCAATGCAAAACACCTTATCATGCTGTAAATCCTTGTCAGGTACCGCAATACATGTCATTCTAGCCGCTTTTGCGGCTAGGACGCCATTTGGGGAATCCTCGAAGGCGAGACAGTTGACAGGGGCAACACCAAGCTTCCGCGCTGTAGTGATATACACTCCTGGATGTGGCTTTCCATACTTCTCATGTTCCGCTGAGTGTACCACCTGCATGTAACGTGAGAGAGATAGTTTATCAAGAACAGCATCAATTATAAGAGTATGAGACGAAGATGCAATAGCCATCGGTAAATTTGCGGCTTCGCATAGTTCAATAACGCTTTTCACGCCCGCGCGAGGCAAACCTTTTTCGCGAACGAGTTCAGCTACCCTTGTCACAACCGTCGCCACTACCTCTTTTTGTGTAGGCTTCTTCCAAGGGTAGCGTGCCTGCCAATACTGCACGACCTCATCAGCCCTCAGACCTGTCGTCTCCCTCTTCATCTCTCGAGTCAATGGTACGCCGAGGGCTGTGAATACTTGCGTCTCGGCTTCTTCCCAAAACGGCTCGCTGTCTATGAGCAAACCATCCATGTCGAAAATGATTGCCTTAATCATCGCACACGTTACCAGATGTCTTGCACATATAATCACACCTCACTGCTACCGACACATCGAAGCTCAGCACGGAACCGGCAGAATTAGCAATATCACGATGCTATTGGTCCTACTATGGCGACTCGGGCACTTGAACAGCCCTTACATCTAAGCTGAAATGATAACCCATTCTACACAACGACCAGATAGCTGGAAGGCTGAAGTGTCACCGTAGAGGACACAATGAGTAACTCTGTTACGATACTTAATTTTGCACCGATAGTCCGTATTGCGAGGAAAATACTCGTCTCTTGACGAGTTATCGCTAGAAATACGCGACACCTTCGAGAGCGCTATGTCGAATGGTGAGACGCATACTGTTCCCGACACTCAGATCAAAATACATGTTCTAATGTTATTTATCGCCGAATCACTTGAGCTCATCGCTCGCCTTCTTGAGTCGCTTAATGACTTCCTCTTTGTCGCGATTTTTTTCGGGAATTTTACCCCACAAATCGGCAGCATGTCTATGGAATGCACGGGTGATAGTCGGCTCCGTGATGACGAGATCCGCTTCTTTCTCCTCTGGCCCCCAAATCTCGATGAATACGTCCTCGTCCCCTTTGACCAACCATTGCGCCTGCAAAAACTCCTGTTCCTGTCCCTCATCGAGCAACGCAATCTCGTAGTTCGTGAAACGACTGAGAAGATTCGTGGCATTGTCGAGTAGGGCAATTTTATCCTCGCGGGTCGCAACATACCCAGGGCGTGCCGATTGCTCATCGCTGGAAAGCTTCCCTTGCTCTGCTAGCCGTTCGATCGCGCTCCACGGACATACGTCACGGTAATAGTAGTCTTGTATTTGCTTATTGAAGCTCTGCCACCGTTTCTTCCATCGATCTCGCGATGATTGTACTGCGTGGGTATGCGGTTGGTCACTAACATTGATCGCTTCCAGATAGTGAGCGCCAGGTTCGTAGAATGCTGCCGGACGCACTGTTTCTGAAAGGCCATCTTTCACGCGAAAAAGATCTCCTGGTTTGCAATAGATTTCGGTGAAGTCTCTGAACAGCGCGCCCGTCCTTGTGCCATCTAAATTTGGAGAGTGGCTGTGAAACAGGCTGTGGGTTTGGTCAGCAAGAAGTTTGAAATGGCTGGATAGCAGGACTGTATGCTCCGATTCCGGTAAATATATCGCTGAGTCCGCGACATTTGCATCAGATGTAGAAAGCATTACGAGCACACCGATATTGGGCACGATTAGAAAGTCGTACGTGGGAGCTAACGCTCCATAGGGCGTGAAATAGCGCACTTCGTATGTGCCACTGGCTCCCACAAAATCTTTGATATTTTTTATTAGAGGGATAGATAGATTGGCATCATGATCGAAACGCCACAAGTGATCGACATCCCATCCTTGCTCGAGCACCCCGCGGAGCGCGGAGCGCCAAGCGGGATACGCGGCCGTATGCTCACCTATATCGTGCGCGCTCTGGGATGTTAGACGGATTCTCTTCTCGTGCCGTAGCATATCGTGAACCGGTATTTGCTGGAGCAACTGGATGGCTGTCCGAGCGATCGCATCCTCACCGATTAGCGTCTGCGCCTTGCCTAAATCAATCATTCGGTGTGTCGGCACTAACTCCAGCTCCATCACACGATCTATTGGATCGATAGAGGGGCTAAGCAGCCCCTCCACGGCAGGTTCCACGCGTCGCGCTACTATATCTGTACCGCTCGAGCGAGTGTTACTGAGGGTACGACCCAACGCGGAGCGCAGGCTGAGGGCAAGATGCTCTAGTCTCCCGCGGACCTTCCCATTCTTTAGTGACTTGTTACGGAAAGGGCGCCAATCGACGTATTGATGCGCATGAATTTCTTGCGCCAATAGATTGTCCATGCGTGTCGTATCATTATTGAATGGAGGATGATCGATGTAGTAGAGCGGTAGGATGAGGTCTGTGCGTCCCAATTTGCGCTCTCGTTCAAGGAATCGTTCAACCTCTTGCCGGCATGCCGGACTCGCGAAGAAGTTAGGCGTAAGAATAGGAATAAGGAACGTAACCGCATCAAGGGACTCATCAATACGTTGTTGCCACTTCTGTCCCCAATCAATGTTTTCCCGATCCTGGAATATCTCAAAATCTATGCCCGTTTGTACTCGCATCTCTCCGACGAGCAACTGCCGTAGGCGTGTGATGTATTGCCCGTCGTGTTGATCGTCAAAGTGGCTATAGCTCAAAAAGGCAATCGGCTCTTTGTTCATATCTCGCTACCCTTTGCTGTTCCAACAAAGATTAGGAACATAAATCTTGGTTAGCATGCTACTACGGTGAGCTAATACATCCGCAAGCCTGCACCTAACGCAGTATGTCCAACGCGAGGCGTGGGTCTACGGAGACAAAGGCTACAACAACAGCGTCCCTGACAAGGCGGTCATCCACGCCGCCGGTGGCGTGCTGACGCCGGTGTACAAGGGCACCATGGCCCTGAAGAAGCACATCGAGCATCGCGGACTCACACCGCCCATTTAGCTATCGAAACGGTCAATAGCCAGTTCACCGCCATGGGTATTGCCCATATGCGCGCCCACTCCATCGCGGGCTCGAAAACCAAAGCTCATGCATCCCTACGCGCCCTTGCCTGCCAGGATGCCATATAGCAGTTAGCAATGTGGCACATTGTCATGATAACAGGGCAAGGCATGCAGTGTTTAGCAAAGGGGAAGCCCTATGCAAGATAATGGGGCGGATCGTTCGGCGTAGGGACAGTGGGCGGCACAGGCCGTCGTCTCGTGCCTTGCGGCACGGATGGGGCGCTCATCGCCCGCGACGCTTGGGAAGGGTGCCCGCCTCCAGCAACCCACGGTAGGTCGGACGCTCCAGGTCGAAAAAGGCGCGGCTGTGGGTGTACTGCGTGCGCGCTAAACGGCCGACCGGGTGCGTGCGCGTGTTGTCCAGAATGCCGTTGACGAGGAGGTCCGGGTCGACCGCGATGTGCACGACATCCCCGATGATGAGATAGCTGGGGCCGTGGCCGAACTCCTGGATGTCGTGGAGGCGGCACTCCAGCGCGGCAGGCGACTCGCCCACGCGGGGCGCCCCGACCACAGTACTGGGCACGGGCGTCAGGCCGGTCCAGTCGAACTCGCTGGTCCCCGGCGGGAAGTCGGCGGACGAGAGATTCATCGCCGCGGCGAGCGCGTCCGAGACGTGGTTATAGACGAACTCGCCGGTCACCCGGATGTTGGTCAGGGTATCTTTCGCCCCCGAAGACGAGAAGGCGATGATTGGTGGATCGGAGGAGACGATCATGCAGTAGGAATGGGGCGCGACGTTGGCGACGCCGGCCGCGTTGCACGTACTGACCCAGGCGATGGGGCGTGGGGCCACGATGCTGTTCAGGAGGTGGTAGATCGCGCCGCGCGGCGTCGTAGCGGGATCGATCGCGGCGCGCGGGGCTGCCGGGTCGGTCACATCGGGCATCGTCTCGTTCCTCTTTCCTTCATGCTCTACGAGAGTGCACCCGACATCGTCGGAGGCATGGTGACGACCGGCATGTTGTCATGCCGGCGCACGGGTGACTCCTCGCAGTATCAGCGCCCGGTGGTCGCGCGCCGGTTCGGGTCCGACCACTCCGCATGGACGGATACACACCCCTCCCACAATGTTGCAAACTCGTGGGATCAGGGCCTGAGATGAGGGGGCCAGGGCCGATGCGGAACACGACGTTCACCTGGCTGTGGTCAATCTCGACCCGCTTCACCACCGTCCGTATGATACCACGCTGGGCCTCCCAGTCCAGGTGATCGAGGTTGGCGGCCAGGGTGGCGGCGAAGTCGTCCAGATGGCCGATGATCAGCCGCAAATCGCTCTCCGTCGCAGCCTTCTCAGCGAGGTCTTTCGCCTCCGTTTCGAGGACCATCACACGCTCTTTGAGGCGCGCCACGCGGGGCTCGAATTCGCCTTTCTCGATGAGCCCTTCGGCGTAGCTGTCGATCAGGCGCCCGATGCCCTGCCGTAGCTTGCGAACTTGCGCCTCGGTGGCCGTCAGATCGGCCCGATCCGTCTCCCGTCCCGGATCGTGCAGACGCCGTTGATACTCCTCGATCAGCCGTTGCGGGTGCTCCAGCAGGCCACGCACTTCCGCCCACACCGCCAGGTCCACCAAATCAGTGCGGACCTGCGCGTTGTGGCAGAGGCGCTGCCCGCCGAAGCGGTACGCATCGCTGCCGACGCAGCGGTAGTACGCGTAATGGCGCGCGTGATGCTTGGCCGCGCTCGGGCTGATCTCTTTGCCATAGTACGCATAGCCGCACAGGGCGCAGCAGACCAATCCTTGTAAGAGGTACCGTGCCCCGCGCTGCCCTTGCCGCGCCCGCTGGCGATTCTCGACCAGTTGCTCCTGGACGGTGGCGAAGAGCGCCTCCGAGACGAGGGCCGGGACCGGGACCCCGATCCACGCGTCCGCGGGCACATCGACGGACGAGACGGCCCGGCGGGGCTGCGCCGGCCGGCCCCGCTGGGTGCGCAGGCGCGGCCGCAGCTCCGTCGCCCGCGTCTTGCCAAACGCGGCCAGGCCCTTGTAGGCCGGGTTCTTGAGCATGGCCCACACCGTGCTGCGGTCCCACACCGTCTTGCCGGTGCGCGTGCGCTCCGCGGCCTGGGTGAAGCGCCGCACCACTTCCCCAATGCTCACACGCTCACGGCCCACCCAATCGAACGCCTGGCGGACCACGCGCGCCTCCTCCAGCAGGATCTCGTAGCGCGCCTGTCCCCCGCCCTCATGCTTGGTGATGTACCGATAGCCGTAGGGCGCGCCGGAGAGGACGTTGACCACGCCGCTGTGCGCGCCATGGCGCTTGCCCCGCCGGCTGCGCTCCAGGATCTTGGCCCGCTCGTACTCGGCGACCATGCCTTGCACCTGCAGGAGCAGGTCGTCCTCGGGCGATTGGCCGAGCGCGCGATTAAGGAAGACGACCTCGACACCGGCGCGGCGCAGTTCGTCGATGAGCAGCGCCTGGTAGGCGTATTTGCGCGCCAGGCGGTCGGGCGAGTGGACGTAGAGGCGGTCGACGCCACCGGTGGCGGCCGCATCACGCAGGCGTTCGAGGGCGGGCCGGATCAGGGTCGCGCCGCTGTAACCCTCATCGATGAAGGCCAGGTCGTCCAGCAACACGAGTCCATCGGCGGCGATGCGCTCGCGCAGGGCGGCCACTTGGCTGGCGACGGTATGAGCGCTCGCCTGCTGCTCCGAGGAAACCCGCGCGTAGAGGGCGGCTTGGATATCCATCAGGAGCCCATCCTTTCGACGCGCGTGTGCCCCGCCTGATCGCGCGACGTGGACGGGCGCGTTGCGGTAGCGCTGCGGCGTCGCACGGGCACGGCCTGCTCGTACGCCGTGACCAGGCAGGTGGCCGCCAACCGACTCTCCTCGAACGTCGCGCGGACCGCCAGAACCGGGCGCTGACGCTTTGTGCGCGAGGGCGTGATTTTGTCCCTTTTCATAAGGCTCTCCACCGCCAAAATGTTACCCAACATTTTCGGCCCGTCGTCGGTACCAAACTGATCATTGTCGCCTCCTTTATATAGGCAAATCATCGGCGCGCTCCAGGCGGCGCTGACCGATCGGCGCTCCGGCGAATCCGTCGCCATACCGTGGGCGTAACTCGACCCGTGGGATGGCTACCGTGAACTCTAACGCCTTTTTTGCACTATTGTGGGAGGGGTGTCGTCTCCCGCATTAGATGTGTGCCGGGCTGCGGTGCAACGCGCGCGTACTTTTTAGGTGCTGTTGTCAATCTATCGCACATGGATGCACGAGACGACCGGCACCTCTATGACTGTCCCTCGCCTCACGACGAAACGATGGCCTCCGTCGGCGGCAAGGTGTCGAGTTGCTCCCAGCGGTACCAGTCCCGCAGGCCGAGCCGCTTCGCCCAGCGGTCCACCAGTGCCACATCCCCGTCCGCGTCGTCGCGTGCGTGGGCGATCGTGTCCAGCAGCTCTCCCCCGAGATCCCAGACGTCGGTCGCGCGGTAGGGGGCCGCCAGCGCCGGCTCGTCGTAGAGGTTCGCGACCGCGCGGGCGAAGGCGGAGCCCATCGCCGTCGAGGCGTGGTAGATGGTCGGCGGCGTGATCCGCGCGATCTGCGGGTCAAGCACCTGTGCGTTCTCGCGCGTTTGCGCTGTGAGCGACGCTCGCTGTGCCTCGCGCAACGCCGTGTGCTGGCCGTGCAGCCAGCGCTCGATGCGGATATCGATAGCCACGTTGGTGACCTGCCGCACCGCGCCGGGGTACATCAGGCCGAACATCCGCGAGAGCGCCGGCGGCGGCATCCCCGCGTTGGCCATGTCCGCCAATTCCTGACCGAGCTGCTCGATGGCCCCGACCTGCAAGACGCGGTCACTCACGGCGAGGCGACGGGCCGCAGGGTCAACGGTCCACAGGCGCACCAGGTGCCCGCACTCATGGGCGATCAGGTGGTCCAGGGCCACGCCCGGCGCGCCTGGTTTGTAGAGGATGCGATGGGCCGGCATGTCCCCGCGCGCGATCTGAATCGTGGCCAACACCGACAGCGTGGGGTCGGCGACAAACGTGAAGCCCCTGCCGGTCGTCGCCGCGACCTCGTCCAGAATCGCGCGCGTGGCCGCCAGCAACGTCGGCTGCCCGCGCATCGTCCGCGCCTCCGGCATAGAGACAGGCGCGGCCACGTCGATGCCCATGTCGCGCAGCCCCGCGCGCGCCGCCTCGGCCGCCGGCCCCCGTCCCCCGGTGATCTCCAACACCTCCCGGTACTGCCGCACGGCCTCGTCACGCTGGCCCAGCGACGCCAGCGCCATGGCCAACCCCGCATGCGTCTCGGCCACGCGCGGGGCACGCGTGAGCGCAGCGCGGAACGCCGCGGCGGCGGCGTCCATCTCCCCGGTCTCCGCCAGCGCGACCCCCAGGTTACGCGCGGCATCCGCGCTCGCGGGATCCGCCGCGTGCGCCCGCTCGTAGTAGCGTCGCGCACGCGCCGACTCACCCCGGCGGCGGGCGACATTGCCGAGGCCGAGCAAGACATCGGCAGAGGGAGAGCCCATCAGCGCCAGGGACCGGACGAAGGACAGGGCGGCCTTCTCGATGTCGTTCTTGATCAGATAGGCCACGCCGAGGTTGTAGTGGGTGCGGGCATCGGCCGGGTCGTGGCGCAGGGCCTGCTGCAAGCTCTCGATCGCGGCCCCGAGCTTCCCGAGGCCGATCAGGCGCATCCCCCTGTCCAGCAACGTCTTCGCCATCGCCGATCGCCGCTCCATGACGAGGGTGACGGCGACCGTGTCGCCGTCGAGGGCGACGTGCTGGATCTTGCCGAGGAGCCCGAACATGTTCTGGGCCGCGCGTTCGATGCGCGGGCGATCCGTCCCGTCGGACGGACCTGATCCGCTCGACGAGGGCGACGACCCCACGAGGTCATCCAGGGCGAGGGTGGCGACGACGGTCTCGCGTGATGACATATGACCTACTCCTTCAGCGTGCCGCGCGGGACACGCCAGATCTCGGGGACCGGTTCCGACGCGGACAGGCCCACGCCACCGTCGACGTCCTCGTACACACGGTAGGTTACTCCGTCCGTGACCAGGACGGGATCATGCACCACCCCTGGGACGACGTGTGACGCGACCCTGGCCCGATGCACGCCCTCCGCAGTCGGCGTCGATCGCAGCGCGGCCTGATAGGCCGCCGGCAGCGTCCGATACGCGTAGCGCGCGTTCGACCAGGCACCCGATGAGGTCGGCCGTCCCATGCGGTAGGGTTGGCCCAATAACTCGCACACCCGCCGCCAACTGCCGAACCGCTCGATGATCGCATTGCGCGACGGCAGGACGCCTCGACCACGTCCGCGCGGCCGATCCCGCACGAGATACTCCTGACGTAGCTCTCCGCCGTGCTGTGCCTGCAGCGTCCGCAGGTACGTCAGCATCTCCTCGTCCGACCACTCGCGCGCCCGCCGACGTTGCTCGTCGGGCGCGTAGTGCTCGCGACGGAACTGCGCCCGTGTCTCGCGTGGCGTGCGCGGGGCACCGGGCGCGAAACGGTAATCCGCGACGAGGTTGCGCCACCCCTCGTGTTCCGCATTCTTCTCGCGGCGTCGCTGAGTGATGCGTGGGATCTCCAGGGGCAGCGTGGCGTTGAGCCCGTACTGCTCCTTGTACAGGGGGACGGTCAGGCCATGCAGGCCCAGATGACGCGTCTCGAGCTTCTGGTACCACCCGCCGCAATAGTGGCATTGGATGCGATCGTCGATGGGGTCGTAGGCCAGGACGCCGATCTCGCCATGGAGGGACAGGTCCTGCGGGGCAGTGGTGGTGTCGGCATGCATATCTCCAGTATAATGGGCGCGCCCGGTTGCTCCAACGGATGCGACGTCTATCAATGGCAGATCGGCCGGCAGCGGACAGGCGTCACGGGCACGCTACCGGCGCGCGTACGCAGGGGGCAGGTGATGGCGCGTGCGCGCGCCTAACAGGCCCGGCGGTTGATATTGACACAGGGTGAGCAGACCACCTATGGTAGGGAGCGTGGGGCTCCCACCCACACCACCGAAAGACGCCTGCGAGGAAGGAGAGAAGGAGAGGGGAGATGGCCGAGAACGAGGCGGCACAGGTCCGCGCTCACACGTCCAGACGGGAGCGCGTCGAGACACTCGCCGAATGGACACTGGCCGCCGATCGTAGCCCGACGACGGGATTGAAACTGGTGCGTATTAACCAGTCCATTGCTGTCTCACCAGTCGTTACCGCACAGTTCTAATCATCAGTTGCCTGGACAATAGCGCTTATAAATAATCATAGAATCGCCTTTCTCTGTTGTTATTTCATCCGTGCTTGGCGTATGCTACGAGTATGAGCAGTACGCGACTGGCCGCTAAGACGGCGTCAAAACGTCAGAGAATCCAGCGGTCCGATGATTTCCTGGCCGCACTCGCGGAACAGGACGCGAGCGCGACCACGATCCGCACCTACCGCAGCGTCTTCGCGACCTTTTCGCCGTGGTTCGCGCAGCGCTTTGGCGACGAACCGACGCCGGGCGCCGTCACCGAGAGCGCGATCCGCGCGTGGCGCGACCAGTTGCGTGCGGAGGGGAAGGCCGTCGCTACGATCCAGCGACACCTCTCTGTCTTGCGCAGCTATCTCATCGCGGCCGGTCGGCCCGTGCCTTTCGTCGAGGCCCCCACTGAGGTCCCGCGCGGTCCCCGGTCGCTCGCCACAGCAGACGTGGCGCGGATCGTTCATGCCGCCGAGCGGGAGCGGCCCGAGGGCGGACGCCGCGCGACGGACACACGGGATGAAGCCCTGGTCAAACTTTTGGTCGAGACGGGGTTGCGCGTGGCCGAGACGGTTGGGCTGGACGTGAGGGACCTGGACCTCGGCCCGCGCCATGGTTGGCTCACCGTGCGGGGCAAGGGCAACAAGACGCGGCGGGTCCCCGTGAGTAGCCGGGCGCGTCCGGCCCTGACTGCCTACCTTCAGACGCGCGTCGACCGCAATCCGGCGCTGTTCGTCAGCCAGAAGGGGAACCGGCTCTCCGTGCGCGCGGCCTGGGCCATCGTCAAGCGCGTCGCCGCCGACGCGCACGTCGACGCCACGCCACACCAACTGCGACATTCGTTCGCGGTGCGCCTGCTCCGCGAACATGGGGCGGACTTGCCAACGGTGCAGGCATTGCTGGGCCACGCCCACCTGACGACCACGCAAATCTATACGCAACCAACAGACCTGGATTTAGCGTCGGCCGTAGAAGGTCGCTAACGGCTAATCAGCTATCACTTGACGCGGACGTTAAGGGCCGGTGTCTCCGAGCAGAGCCAATGCCTCGACCAATGCGAGCTCGTGGTCATAGCCCTCGCCGTGACGGTCATGAACAACGACCCCTCCCTTGAGGTGGTAGGCCGCGACCAGAACAGCATGGAGGGCCTCGACAGTGGATGCAGACGCCTGACGATCGACGGCGACAGCGGCGTGCCACAGGGCCAGGTGGACGATGGAGATGGCGATGAGGTCCGACGGGTCAGGTGGGCTAGACGTGACGGCCAGGTCAGCGGCCAGGGCGTGGAGGGGCGCAGTGGTCGGCGTACGCATGATGGTATGTCCTCTCATTAACGCTCGTTGGGGGTGCGAGAGGCGCGAGGGGTGCTGGTGATAGTGTAGCGTATGCGGCGCGACAGTAAAGGCCGAACCGTTGACTGCCGATAGACAGAGTAAGACGACTGATGGCGTTGTGGGCTGTACGCCGGCGGTCGCCGGTAGAGCCGGTCGTGGCGACAATGGAGTCACCGCAACCGGCTCTCGCGTTTACCTGACGGTACGGTAGATAGAGGACGCCGCGACGAGAGTAGGTTGTGCATAATCCCATCATAGGGGCGGGAGCACCGGGCCATGCTGGCACCGCACCCCGGCACGTCACCCGGCAGCACAAGGGGAGAGCGTAACGTCGGTGCGATCTGATGTCTATTGGTGCAAAGCGATGGCATACGAGTAGAGCGCGCCGCACGTCCAGCCACGCTGCACGCCAAACGAGAGCGCGCCCTGGAAGGCATCCCAGTTCAAGTGTGGCAAGAAGTCCTCCAGATGCGGCCCTGTGTCCGGCTCCGCGTCCGCACGGTTCAGCGACGGGACGCCTGCGGCACCCGCGACCGTCTCCTCGCCGGACTCTGTCGCATCCTCCGCGTGCGATACGTCCGCGACTTCGCCGCCCACACTGGCGGCGAACGTACTCTCTATCTTTGGTTTCGCAAACCCGTAGGGAGACGGCGGTCGTTCGACGATCACATGCTCGGGGTTGCCGTACTGGGGCACGACATCAGCCGCTCCCGGCTTCATGACACGATCAAACGGGTCGGGACGGCGCTGGGCTATGTCGGGCTGTGTACGCGGCGGGTCCGGTTCCGCTTCCACCAGGCGATAGATCGAGCCACGTCCACTCCCCGGTGATCGCGATCCGGCATCGCTTGGTGTCACCGGGGCCGTTCCTCCCGTTGACCGTGGATCATGGGCGGCCTCTGGTGGGCGACTCCGGCGCGGATTGATGATCCCGGCCGCCGCCAACTCTTTTTTGATGTTCTCAAGCGTGGTCGTCGTGATGGAATCGCCGCGCCGGATGCGCCGCAGCAGCGCGTCTTTGACCTCGTCGCTCTGCTGGGTGATCTGCACCGCCAGGCTTTGAGTCATGCGCCCCGACGCCACAGCTTCTCTGAGTGAGTCCTCGTGATACACGCGGACGACGGCACGGACGTGCTGATCCGTCTTATGGATAAGGGCGCCCAGTTTCGGTGGCGTGAGATCTTCCAGATCCATAATCTGCACGTAGGCCCGTGCCTGATCCATCGGTTTGAGATCCTCGCGCTGCACATTCTCAATCAACTGCAGTACCTGCGCCGCGACGCCTTGCTCATCCCGGACGATGACCGGGACGAGGTCCAACTTGAGGCGTTTACAGGCCACTAAGCGTCGTCCACCGGCAATCACCGTCATGTGCTGAGGATTGGCGGCATCGCGCCGAACCACAAGCGGTTGCAGGACGCCGTATTGCTCGATGCTCGCCGTCAATTCCTTCAGGCCTGGGTTGCCGTCCCCTTGCCCCCAATCGCGCCGCACCTGATCAGGGTCGCGGTCAATCTGGGCAAGCGGCGCCATCATGAACCCGACACTCGCGGGCTTGCCGCTTCCTCCCGTAGTGTTCGTCACTACGATCCTCCTTGTGTATGCAACTCGACATCCACATCATGAAACGACACGCTTCGCCCAGGTCTCACCGGCATGTTATGGCGCCACACGTTGGACGCGACAAGCAGATCGTGTGTACGGCGAGAACGACGTTACGGCCGTCTATAGTTAGGGGCGTCACAGAATATACTCTGCCTAACTAAGAATATATTCTGTGGTGCCCCACGCCGTCAAGTGACACCATATTGGCGTGAGTCCTAATGATGGCGACTACGACGCCGGGGCGGTCGCGCGCACCCTCCGACAGGCGCGTCTTGACGCGCACTTAACCCAGGAACGGTTGGCTCAACAATCAGGGTTGCATCCGACGTATATCAGCTTGCTTGAGCGAGGACGCAGTGTCCCGTCGCTACGTGCTATCTGGCTGATTGCTAGATGCGTTAAATTGCGCCCCTCCACTCTGCTCGCGCGCATCGAGCAAGAAAGCGACGCGAGCAGGGCATAAGGCCAACAAAACTTACACGTCGCACGGCTGCTATAACCGTGGGATTTCAATCTAACCAGCAGCCGTATCGGTTGCGGTTTCTTGCATAGGATGGAGGGCAGACCGTCGCCAAGCGCTACGTTCGGCGTGCCCCGCCGTCATTTCTTCGAGATGATGTACATTCTCTCGGCCTAATGTGTTATGGGCACAGCCGTGTCGATGTACCCATCTATTCGGAACCATGCCATGGCACAGTGGCACGGCCGGTTATGGAATGAACGTGTAGACGGCTGGACGAATATTCAGTTCACTTTGTGAGCGGTTCCTGTTACAATAGTGGACACCTCGTCATTAGCTATACGGAGGGCTACTGTGGACGCGCAGAAGAGTTTTATAAGCATTACCGAAGCAGCCGAACGCAAGGGTGTGCATTATCAAACCGTGCGCCGGGCTATACGCCGGGGTAATCTCTCCGCAACCAAGATAGGCGGGGGAGTGCTTATTGCCATCACGGATCTCGATGGGTGGCAGCCTAAGTATGACCACGCGCCGCGCATACACAAGAGTTCCCAGATTCAGGATACTGCCGTAGCTGATGGCCTAACCCTTCAGGGCGCGGAGCCAGGATGGGGGCGCCATGCTGACCGTGATTAAACAGGATAGCGCGGTGGAGGCAAACAACGGGCGGATCGTGTGCGCGGCGCGTGGAACCATCGTGTACAACCCATTTTGGGGTGGACGCGCATGACTTTAGCTCCTGTGACGACCAACTACTCCAGCAAAATCATCAAAGCCAGCGCCTTGCTCTCCGACACCAAGATGCTGCTGGCCCATTGGGACGAGGGCGTCGACGTCGCGACGAATCTGGACCGGATGCGGCAAGACAACGTCCTCGGCAAAGCGTCGCGCTCACGTGTCGCGGATATATTGGCGATCTTCCGGCAGCGGTACTTAACGGATGATGAGGTGCTGCGCGCGCTCGTCGTCCTTGCGAAGGGCGGCATGCCTGCTGAGTCCCTCGACCGCATCCTGTATTTCCAGGCGTTGCGGTCCGACGCTCTCCTGCACGACGTGGTGGTCGATGTCCTCGGGGGGCTGGTGTCGCGCGGACAGCAAGACATTTTTACACCGCAAGTCCAGGACTGGGTCCACCGGCAGGTCATCGAGGGTAAGACCGAGCGTCCATGGGGCGAGGAAACAACCGAGCGGGTTGCCCAGGGGGCCATGGCGACGCTGCGCGACTTCGGCGTGCTGCAGGGCGCGGTCAATAAGCGTCTAGCGCCGGTCTATTTGCCCGTTCCCGCGTTCGCTTTCATCGCCTACATGCTGCATCAGCGCGAACGATCGGGCGACCGGCTCTTGCACGACCCCGAGTGGCGCGTGTTCTTCCTCACGCCCCAGGCCGTCGAGCGCTTCTTTCTGGAGGCGCACCAGGAGAGGCTGCTATCGTACCACGCCGCCGGTCAGGTTATCCGCATCGAGTTCCCCGCCCCTAGCCTGGAGGAGTACGCGCGTGTCCTCGCTTAAAGAACGCATCGAGTTGCTGGAGGACGACCTGAAGGCGCATCCACCGCGCATCAGCGCCTACAGCGATCTGCCCTTCGCCATCCTGCGCTATGCGCCGGAAGAGGAGTGGGAACTGCGCCGGCAAGTGGCCTTGCTGGCGACGCGCCTCGGCGCCTCCGGTAAAGAGGCGCGCGTCATCTCGCTGGCCGAGTTGCTGTGGGAGGCCATCGCGTCGACGGAAGGGCTGGATGCCGTGGTAGGGGTAGAACGGGAGCGCGGCTTCGGGCGGGCGCAGGATCAGGTGACAGCATATCTGTCCGATCCCGATTGGTCGCCCCTGCCACGGATGGTCGCGGAGCGGCTACAGCCGCTAGATCCCGACAGGCATGTGGCCTTTCTGGTTCGCGCGGCCGCGCTGGCGCCGGCAACCTATCACATGTCCAAGCTACTCGACGAGATGCAGGGACGCACCACAGTGACGACGATCCTGTTCTATCCTGGGGAGTTGAGCGGGACGACCAACCTACGGTTCATGAACTTGAAGGGACAGGAGGCGCTCGGTAACTACCGGGTAAAGATCTATGGATAGCTCGACTCGGGACCGCCTGCACGCTCTTGTCCTGAAAGCGCGACCGCTGTTGATAGGGGAGGCGCGGGATCTGCTGGAAGGCGTGTACGGCCTCGGCAAAGATGGCCGCTTCGCGCCTGCCGCGAGCCTGCCCGCCGTGCAGATGCTCCCCGAAGTTGGAATTACTCGCGTGCGCCTGGAGACTTTCCTCGCCGACGAGACCGCGGCCGGCCTGACCGCTAGCGGTGCCGTGGAGAAACTCGTCAAGGAAGTCGCCTTCACCCACCTCAACCGCCTGGTGGCCTTCAAGATGCTGGAAGGGCGCAAGCTCGTGAAGGGCACGATAGACAAGTACCACAACTCCAACGCCTTCGCGTTCTATCGCGCGGACCATCCCGACGAGGAGGCGCGTTACCAGGCGGGCTCCCTGCCGCAAAACCTGCTCGGCGAGGGTCCGCGCGATATCGCGTACCGTCACTTCCTGCTATCCCAGTATGCCGAGATGGCCGCGCAGATCCGCGTGCTGTTCGACCCCGATAACCTGGTCAGCCGTCTTTTCCCCCGTCCATACGTTCTCGAGACACTAATTGGTCTCCTCAATGATCCCAATCTGGTGGGTACGTGGAAGGACGACGAGACAATCGGCTGGGTCTATCAATATTTCAATGCCGATGAGCTTGAGCGAGCCTTTCGCGAAGCCCGTTTATCCAACAAGAAGTTCAGCGCGGCCGACATTCCAGCCGTAACGCAGCTTTTCACCCCACGGTGGATCGTCAAATACCTCGTGCAGAATACTTTGGGGCAGCTCTGGATGGGCATGCATCCCGATAGTCGTCTGCGCGACGACCTCGACTACCTCGTGCCCCTGACTGATCAGACAACAGTGCTACCGCGTCTAGCGCGCGATATTACGCTACTTGACCCCGCTTGCGGAACCATGCATTTCGGTCTGGTGGCCTTTGACTTATTTGCCATGATGTATCGGGAGGAGATCGAACACGTTGGGGAGCCTGGTTGGCCAGACCAGTCATCGGTGGACGACCCCTCCCACATCCCGGCGGCCATCATCGAGCACAACCTGTTCGGCATCGACATCGACCTGCGCGCGGTGCAACTCTCGGCGCTAACGCTGCTGCTCAAGGCGCGCAGCCTTAACCCCAAAGCCTCTATCTCCGACCACAATCTGGCCTGCGCCGATGTACTCCTGCTTGACGGCCATCGGCTGACTGCCTTTCTGGAGGAGATGCACTCGACCCACCCTATCTACGAGCGCCTCATACGTGGGTTATGGACGCGACTGCAGGATGCTAACCAACTTGGCAGCCTATTGCGCCTAGAGACTGACCTGGCCGAACTGGTTGCCGCAGAGCGACACAAGGCCGAGAACCCGATGCTACCGGGTTTTAGCCCCGACCAATTCGAGACCGAGGCGGGACAGCAAGAGTTCTGGACCATCATTGAGGGACAGATCATTCAAGCCTTTGACGAGTTTACCCGCCGCCGTGCCGAAGAGGGGCGGGACGAGAGGTATTTTACCGGAGAAGCGATCAAGGGCCTGCGGATGCTGGACATTATGCTGCGCCGTTACGATGTGGTCGTTACCAACCCTCCCTACATGTCAAGCAGTAACATGAATAATCACCTTAAAAGGCTGGTGACGCGTGCCTACCCGGCAGGTAAAAGCGACCTATACGCCGCATTTATTCAGCGATGCTTGAGCTTTGCGACTGAGAATGGCCGCATCGGCATGCTGACCATGCACTCCTTTATGTTTATCAGTTCGTATCGAGTTCTACGTGAAGATATTCGTCGCCAAGCCGCTGTTGAAACAGAAATGCATTTGGGATCGGCCCTGTTTGACGTTGGTAATCCAGGAACGTTACAGACGTCAGCATTTGTTCTCCGCCGTGAACCTTATGTGAGCAGTCGTGACAACGTTATCGGCATTTACTTCAGATTAGTGAAAGAACGCAACGCTGAGGCAAAACGGCTCCGCTTTGAACAGTCGCTCGCCCGCTTATTAGTCAGGCAGGATGACTCAATTCTCTACCGCTATCGACAGGGTGATTTTGATGCCGTCAATGATGCGCCATGGGTATACTGGATCACCTCGGAGATGCGTCATCTCTTCATGGATTTACCCAAGCTGAACGAGATCGCACATCCAGTACATGGCACTACGACCTACGATAATACTCGGTTCTTACGCTTTTGGTGGGAAGTAGGCTCTTCACAGATTTGTCTAAAGGCCGAAAATTGGCCCGGGTTCTTAGCTTCTAATCGGAACTATGCACCTTACATGAAAGGAGGATCCTTCCGGCGATGGTATGGCAATCAAGAGTATGTGCTCCAGCTCACTCAAGATGGCGAGGTGTTCATTAATTGGCTTAATGCAAATAGGGATAGGATCAGGGGACAAGAATACATCTTCCAACGAGGAATAACGTATTCCCACCTGTCATCAGGGCCAATAAGCTTTCGCTTGATGCCACCTGGGTTCATATTTGACCAGTCGGGCTCGTGTATTTTTTTCGACGACCCTACGTCGTTATTGGGGATCCTTAACTCAACCTTGGTTCTATTTGCAAAGAGGCTAATCAACCCCACCGTTAATTTTCAAGTCGGCTCTCTAGGTGTTTTGCCTATCCCAACAGGATCGAGTAGCTCGCTCAAGAAACTCGTCGAACAGGTCATTGCCTTAGCCCGCGCCGTGGCTGAGGAGAGTGAGGTTACCTATGACTTTGTCGCTCCGACGACATGGCCGACAGGCGTACAGGATAGTACTACACGCGTGAACCAAATGGCTGCTATCGAGCAGCAAATCAATGAGGAGGTATACCGGCTCTATGGTATCAGTGATAATGAACGCTCCGCTATTGAGGATGAGCTGAGAGAGTCGCTTCCAATAGGAGAGGATGATGAAGTGGAGGCGTCTACAACAGATGCAGGAGATACAGAAGCGTCCGTTGAGGACGAAGCAGCCACTGGCGGGCAACTCTCCATGCAGAAGCTGGCGGAGCGTTGGGTTTCCTATGCGATTGGCATAGTTCTAGGGCGCTTCCAGCCTGGAGTCGAGGGCGCCTTGGGCTACGGTTGCTCTAATCCGGCGGTGGCGAAGGAGTTGCGCACATTAGCTATCCCAGATGCAATCGTAGTGGTGGACGATGAGCGATTGGATGATCTCGTGCCCAGGATTGAGCGGACGCTGGAGTTGATGCAGGGCTCTGAGGAGGCAGAGCGAGTGATTGCGACGGCGACTGGCGGGAAACCGCTAGCTGACTATTTGCGAGGGGACTTCTACAAGGCTCACGTCCAGCAGTATCGGAAGCGCCCCGTCTACTGGCTCTTGCAATCGCTCAAGCGCGGCTATAGTGTCTACGTGTTCCACGAGCGTATGACCGAAGACACGCTGCACCTGCTGCGCGGCACAGAGTACCTCGGTGGTGCGATCAACGCGGCCCACAACCAGCAGGCTGACCTGCATGCCGCGCTGCTCGCAGCAGTGCCAGGGCCAGCCAAGAAGAAAGTGGAGAAGCAACTTGACGCCGTGAGCGCGCTCCTGACCGACCTGGAGGCGTTCGACGCCAATCTTGCTGCCGTCACGGGAGCCACCGATACGCGGGGCGAGGTCGTGGGTTGGCGGCCGGAGGTCGACGACGGCGTGCTGCTCAACTTGGCTCCGCTGCACACGCTCATGCCTTCGTGGGCGGCCGAGCCGCGCAAGGCCTGGGAGGCGCTCGCCCGCGGCGACTACGATTGGGCGCGCACGGCGCGACGCTACTGGCCTGACCGCGTCGAAGAGGCCTGCCGCCACAACAAGAGCTTCGCCATCGCCCATGGCTTGCCGACCGACTAGAGCGAGGAGTTCCATCCGCCATGCAGATCCGAGAGTTGCTCGAGCGCGACCTGAGCCAGAAGATCGCGGAGGTCATCCAGGTCGATCAGGTCGATCAGCAGTCTGTCCACACCGAGTTGACCGAATACGTCGTCACCAAACGTATCCGCGAGGAGTACCACGGGCTGCTCCGCGCCATGGCCGACGCCCCGTCCGACCCTGACGAGGGCGTGGGCGTCTGGATCTCCGGCTTCTTTGGCTCCGGCAAGTCGTCGTTCGCCAAGAACCTTGGCTACGTGCTGGCCAACCGCGAGGTGCTGGGCCATCGCGCGTCCGACCTATTCAAGGCGCAAGTCAGCGACAAGCACATCGACGCGCTAATCGACTCCATCAACAGCCGCATTCCCACGGATGTGGTCATGTTCGACGTACAGAAGGACCGCTCACAGGCAGGGCATGGCGGGCTCAGTATCTCCCCGTTTGTCTATCGCGTGCTGCTACGCGAACTGGGCTATGCCGAGGACGTGGACCTGGCCGAGTTGGAGATCAGCCTGGAGGGTGACGATAAGCTCGACGACTTCGTGGATCGCTACAACAGGCGCTTCGCCGCTGGCGACGCCGATAGCCCCAACGCGTGGACGCGGCGCGGGCGCAAGAGCGCCGAGGTCTGGAACCGCGTGGGGGCTATCCTGCACGAGATGGACCCGCGGGTCTACCCGAGCGTCGAGTCGTTCGCGCGCGGCCTCGTGCAGGATCGCGTAGACGTGACGCCCCGGCTGCTCGTCGACCGCACGTTCGAGCTGGCGCGGCGGCGGCGGCCGGGCAAGGCGATGGCCTTCATCATCGACGAAGTGGGGCAGTACGTCGCCTATAGTCAGGAGCGCCTGGAGGACCTGCGCGCCGTGGTCGAGTTGTACGGCGCGGAGAGCCGGAACCGCGTGCGCGCCCGGCAGATACCCGGACCGGTCTGGTTCATCGTCACATCACAGGAGCGGCTGGACGAGGTGACGTCCGCCATGAGCGAGGACAAGCGCATCCTGATCGCCAAGGTCCGCGACCGCTTCCGCCACGAGATCGACCTCTCGCCGGAGGACATCCGTGAGGTCGCTACTCGGCGCGTGCTGGCCAAGCGGGACGATGCGTTGCCCGTGCTGCGCTCCCTGTTCCAGGACGCCCACGGCCAACTGAACACGGCGTGCCGCCTGGAGCGCACACCGCGCCGCAGCGAGGTGAGCGCGGAGGACTTCGTCGCTTTCTACCCCTACCTGCCGCACTACGTCGACCTGTGCATCGATATCATGTCGGGGATCAGGTTGCAGCCGGGAGCGATGCGTCACATTGGCGGCAGCAACCGCACCATCATCAGCCAGGTCTACCAGATGCTGGTCAACCCGCGCACGCAGTTTGCCGACCAACCGCTGGGCCGGCTGGTCACCCTCGACAAAGTCTATGAGTTGATCGAGGGGCAAGTCGGCTCGGCGCGGCAGCAAGACATCAACGACATCACGCAGGCCTTTAAGGACGACCCTGCCGACGGCGGGTGGGCGAACCGCGTGGCCAAGGTCGTCTGTCTGCTGGAGTTTGTGCGCAACCTGCCGCGCACGGAGATCAATATCGCGGCGCTGCTGGTGGACGAGGTGGGCCGGCCGGCCCCGTTGGTCGAGGTGTCGGCCGCCCTGGAGCGCCTGGTCGCCAACCAGTTTCTGCGCAACACCGAGGATGGCTATAAGCTGCAGACGGCGCAGGAGAAGGACTGGGACACGGAGCGCCGCGACTTCCTGCCGCCCAAGCCGCGCGACCGCAACGAGATCGTGCGCGAGACCGTGGGCGAGGTCTTCGCCGACGCCAAAATCAAGGACTACCGCTACGAGAACAAGACCTTCGGGGTCGGGCTGACGGTCGATGGGGTGCGCGCGGGCGACGACGGCCCCCTATCGCTAGCCATCCTGGTGGCCGATGGGACGGACAGCCAGGCGGCGCGATTCGCCGAAGCGCGGGACGCGAGCATGCAGCCCGCCAACCAGAACACGATGTACTGGGCTTTCCCGCTCGACCCGACGATCGACGAACTGGTCGCCAATCTCTATGCCGGCCGCCAGATGGTGTCCAAGTATGACACGTTGCGCGCACAGAATAAGATCACCAACGACGAGGCGACCAGCTTGACCGACCAAAAGCGCGAGGTCGGCCTGATCGCCACACGCCTCAAGGAGCGATTGCACCACGCCGTGGCGCAGGGACAGGGCGCCTTTCGGGGTACGACGCGGGATGGCGCCGAGTTGGGTAAGGACCTGTCTGAGATCTTCCGCGCGTTCTACAGCTTCGCTGTGCCGCCTCTCTACCCTAAACTCAGCATGGGTACGCGTCCCGTCAAGGGCAAGGGAGTCGAAGTCGAGGAGGTGTTGAAAGCGGCCAACCTGAACGCCCTGCCGCAGGTGTTCTACGGCGGTGAGCATGGCCTGAATCTGGTGGTCAAGGACGGCGTCAAGTCCCTGCCCAACGTCGCGGCGGATATCGCGCAGGAGGTATTGGGGTACCTGAAGTACGAGTACTCATACGGTAATAAGGTGACAGGCAAAGACCTGGCCGCCCATTTCGGCGGCATTGGCTACGGCTGGGATCTGGACATCGTGCAAATCGTACTGGCCGTGTTGCTGCGCGCGGGGGCGATCGAGATCACGCACCAGGGCCGGCGCTTCCGCAACAATCAGGACCCGCAGTGCCGCGTGCCCCTCACCAACAACACGGCGTTCCGTGCGGCGTCATTCGCGCCACGTAAGTCGATCGACATCAAGACACTGACCGACGCCGTGAGCGCGTTCGAGGACCTGACCGGCGACGAAGTCGATGTCGAGGAAGGGGCCATCGCCGCGGCGTTCAAGAAATTCGCCGACGACGAGTTGCGCGGGGTCCTGCCCGTGATCGCAGTGGTCGGGGCGAACAAGCTGCCGGGCCTGGCGACGCTCCAGGATTATCAGAAGACGTTGGAAGGCGTGCAGGCCGCCGCGTCGGACGACAGCGTGCTGATTCTGGCCGGTGAGGGGCTCGCGCTCAAGGAGGCTCGGAGCACGGTGCATCGGATGCAGGAGGCGGTGAGCGACCACAACCTGGCTATGCTGGGCCGCGCCCGAACGGTGCGCGATGTCGTGTGGCCCGCGCTGTCCACTCGCCCCGAGGGCGCGGACCTCGTGGACGAGGCGGCACGGCTCGACGATCTGACACGAGCGGACACGTTCTACGCGCAGCTCAAGCCGATCGACACTCTGACGAGAAAAATCCTCTCGACGTACGAGACGACGTATCGCGCCCTGCACGAGCAGCGGCATAAGGGATTCCAGGCGGCGGCCGATGAAATGGGGGCGCAGGCGAACTGGCTGGGGGTAAAGGTATTTCAGGCCGCGGACGACGCGATAGGAACGCAGACGGAGGGACCGCGGGTACTGGACGCGGTATATGAGCAGGCGATCTCCCCTCTTACCACGCGCGCCTGCGTGCCGGACGACCCGCTCAGGGGTGGTGGTATCGTCTGTCCGCACTGCCAGGCCACCCTTAGTCAGATGGAGTCGGATCTCGCCGCTTTATCCAGTCTACAGGCACAGGTGCTGGAGCGTCTACGCGAACTGGCGCCGGTGGCGCAGGATGAGGTACCGGTCGAGCGTGTCAGAGTCCTCGACTTCTTCGACGGCCCGCTCGACTCTGAGGAGGCGATCAAAGCGGCGGTGGACCGACTGCGCGCCGCGCTGCTCGCCCTCTACGCCGAACAAGCCCGGATTATCCTGGAGTGAGCGCATGATCACTCCACGCAGAGTTTTCGAGGAGAACATTCGGCCGGCGGAGTTACTGTTGCGCGTCTATCGGTTGCTAGAGTGCGACACGGTCCAGACGGGCGGCGAGATGATTGGGGCGTTATGCACGCTTGTCCATGCAGCTCCAGACGAGGATCTGATGCTCGTCTACAACGAGATCTTCCTAGGTTTAGTGCGCGAGAGCTCTCGCGTTTCGCGCGCCGACTTGAAGCGCAGCGCGCTCGACAATCTCCTACGGCAGGCCGTTGTCGTCGCCTGTACGGGCCTCGACACCTACCTGCCGGCGCTGCTTAAGACTAACCTCCCCATCGTCATCTAGGCCAGAGGGCGCGAGTTCATCCCGCGCGACAAAGAGTTGCTGGAATACTTCAAGACCTTCACCTTTAGCCTGACGGACACGCTGCGCCTCCTCGAAGATCCCGGCGAAGGAGCGACCCTATTCATCGCCAACAAGATGCTGAGTTTCATGTCGTACAAATATCTGAGTTCGAGCAAGGGCGTCCGTGTCGTGGGTACCCTGCTTGGATTAGAGAAGCCGTGGGAGCAGATCGGCAAGAAATTGGGGCGTACTGATAGTTCCGAGCTTGAGACCGTGATCAACCGAACCGCTGATCGTCGCAACGACATCGTGCATCGCGCCGACCGCTCTGAGAAGGACGCGGACGGCACGATGCAAGAGGTTGGCGTGGCATGGGCGACGCAGTCGGTGGATACCATCAACCATGTGTGTCTGGCCCTCGATGAATTGGTGGCCGAGCATGTCCGAGAGTTGCGCGTGCAAGTGCAAGCGACAGCAGCCATGCCTGTCAAAGTGGCAACTCCGTCTTAGGCGCGAGAGGAGAGACATGGGTATCGTCAGCGACCATCTACACGACCTGCTCGACGGTCAAGTACGCGATCATGGGCTCGTAGTATGGTTCGACCCGGATCAGCACTATCGCGCGTTCGCCAGCGCACTCACGCTTCCGGATACAACCATCGCCATCTACGAGGACACCTTCTTCGGTCTGCGCTATCAGGTCGATCCTCTGCTGCGCGGTGAGCGGCCACCCCGGCTTGTCGTCTACGTAGGGCTGGCCGAGGAGAAAACCGACAACGCGCTCGTGGAATTGACGGCGCCCGGCGTCGTGATGGCTCCCGGACAGATACCACTGGAATGCAACACCCGCCTCTCCGCCCTGGCTAGAGCGGCGCTGCTGCGTCATCCTGAGACATGGACGGCCGAGGCGGCGGATGAGATTGCCCAACAGATAGACGCGGGGCAGATCGGATCGCTCGATGAAGCTGACCGTGTGGCGGAGAAAGGGACGGAGAGCGCGGGAGTGATCGCGCTGATCTTCGGCACGGGCAATCCGCAGGAGGTGGCCCTGCAGTTCATGGGGAGCGATAAACATGATAAGGACATCGTCGTCAAGGGCGCGGTGGCGGCGGTAACGGGCCTACTGGGCGCGGTGTACGGCTGCGACCTGCCGGACAGCGCCCCGCTCCCCGACGTGCGGAAAATCCTTGCCCACCACGTACTCCGGACCGACGTCGTCGCCTGTATCGGGGACGCGCTCCCCACCGGGCTGCGGTCGCTCAAGGTCGCGCCTACTGGTCCTGCGCGTGACGCCTGTGTCGCCCTCGCTCACACATGGCGCGACCGACACAACCTGCGCGAGAGTTACGCCGACAGCGCCGACCGTGTGGGGAGCGAGCTGGCGCTGGATGGCACGGACATGACCATCGACGGGCTGCGCGTATGCGAGACCGTTGCCCGTATGGATGCGATTCTCCAGGAGGCCATCGAGCGGGCTGCGGTCGCGCCGGAGACGCTGGCACTCGACGAACACGCGGACATATGGAGAGCGTTGATCGAGCGGCGCCTGGGCAACTTCTGGTCGGCCTGGCCCGATCGCTACCCCGAGGCGCAGGCCCGTTGGCTCCTGGTCCAGACGGCCCTGGACCTGTTGGCGATGGCCGACGCGATCGAGGCTGACCTGAAGCGCTTCGATGGCGGACCGGCCGCTTTCCTGGAGCGGTATGCCGGGCAGGGAGCGGGGCAGGGCACCCCGTGGTGCTTACTGGACACACACCAGCGCCATCTGGAGCGCCGCTATCATGACTTCACGTTCGAGGAGCGTCACGCGAGCCTGGAGCGGCTGCTGGCGCGAGCGCGCCAACGCTACATGCAGGTCGGCGGGACGCTGGCCGAACGCTTCGTGCAGGCGCTCCAGGCGTCGAAGTTTGCTGTCCCCGGCATACAGCGACAACGCGATATCTACGCCAGCGCCGTGGCGCCGGCGCTCAAAGCCGGCAAGACGGCGTATCTGCTCGTGGATGCGCTGCGCTTCGAGATGGCGCGTGAGCTGTCGAACAGCTTCCAGCGCGACTACGAGGTCACGCTCTTGCCAGCCGTTGGGATCGTGCCGACGATCACTGATATTGGCATGGCCGCGTTGATGCCGGGCGCCGAGCGTGACGCGACGGTCGTGAACGTTGGTGGCGGAAAGTTGGCACTCGACATTGATGCGACGGTGCTCAAGGACCGCTCCTCGCGGCTGGCCTGGCTCAAAGGGCAGGCGCGGGCGCGCGTGGCCGTCGCCACCGTGGACCAGGTGCTGCCCAAGCCGAAGAAAGCGCTAGACCAGGAACTGAAAGACGCGGAGTTGATCTTGATCACGTCGCAGGAGATTGATGCGCTGTGCGAAGGCGACAACATTCACCTGGCGCGCAAGGTGATGGACGACATGCTCCCCGAGCTGGCTAAGGTCGTGCAGAAACTGCGCGACTACGGCTGCGCGCGGATCGTTGTCACGGCTGACCACGGCTATTTATTTGGCGACGAACTGGACACCGACATGAAGATCGAGCCTCCGGGCGGGCGCACCGACGACCTGCATCGGCGTGTGTGGGTAGGTAGTGGAGGCGCCGCCAGCGCGTCCTACCTGCGCGCGCCGCTCAAGGACTTCGGCCTCAGCGATGATCTGGAGATCGCCGTACCGTGGGGCTTCGGCGCGTTCATCGCGCCGGGTGGCGGACGCGCCTACTTTCATGGTGGCATGGCGCCGCAGGAGTTGGCCATCCCGGTGCTGACGCTCTCTCCCCTGTCTCCCGTGCCGGCAGCAACTGATACGCTAGAATGGACGCTCCTGCCCGGCTCCCGCAAGATAAGTACCCGTTTTTTCTCGGTCCAGGTGATAGGCCGGATTACCGGGCTCTTCACGGTCGAGTTGCCACGTGTGCGCGTCGAGGTACGGTCGAAGAAAGATGTGCTCTCGCTCCCGGTCTCCGCGTCCTACGGCTTCATTGAAGCGACCGGCGATGTCGAGTTGCGGCTGAAAGACGACGAGCGCCAGGTGATTGATGCCAATACCGTGACCTTGATGATCACGTCGACGTCCGCTAAAGGGACTGTGTCCGTCCATCTGCTCGACACGGCCACGGGGCGAGAGCTGGTCGAGCCACTCAAGGTCGATATGGATATAGCGCTGTAGGGAGGGGACGGGATGACGGACCTTGATACAAAAGCGTCCGAGGTATTCGCCGGCATGGTTGTGCGTAAGAACCTTGTACGCAAGGTAAAGGTGGGCGCCAACGTGCCCGTCTTCGTGCTCGAATATCTGCTCGGTAAGTACTGCGCGACCGACGACCCGTACGCGGTCGAGGCCGGCCTGCGCGTGGTCAACGCGACGCTGGCCGATAACTTCGTGCGGCCGGACGAGTCGAACAAGGCGCAGTCCTTCGTGCGCGAGAAGGGCAAGCACACGATCATCGACAAGATCAAGGTTCGTTATCTCTCCGAAGACGATCGCTACTGGGCTGAGTTAGTCAACTTCGGTCACAAGTTCGTGCATATCCCCGAATCGTACGTGCGCCAGTATGACCGGCTGCTCATGGGTGGGATATGGGCGCAAGTTGACATCGCGCATCAGTACGACGAGGATGCGAAGGGCAAGCGCAGCCCGTTCTGGATCGAGGACCTGAAGCCCATCCAGCTCGCGACCTTCGACCTGGACGACTACCAGGAGGGGCGGCGGCAGTTCTCCTCGGACGAGTGGATCGATCTGCTCCTGCGCAGCATCGGCCTGGAGCCATCCTATTTCGATCGCCGGCTCAAGCTACTTTTTCTCTGCCGGTTAATTCCCCTGTGCGAGCAGAACTACAACTTGATCGAGCTGGGTCCACGCGGCACCGGTAAGTCGTACGCGTTCCAGGAACTCTCCCCCTATGTCCTCCTCCTGACCGGGCCCACAACGGTTGCCAATCTCTTCTACAACATCGCCTCTGGCAAGATGGGCCTCGTCGGGTTGTGGGATGCTGTCGCGTTCGACGAGGTGGCCGATCTTCAGAAGATGCCGCGGGAGGTCATCACGACGCTCAAGACGTACTGCGAATCCGGCACGTTCGCACGGGGTAAGGACGCCCTGACCGGCCACGCCTCCATCGCGCTCTTCGGCAACACGAACCAGCCTGTCGACGTCATGGTCCGCTCGTCGCACCTCTTCATGCCGCTGCCCGACGGCATCCGCGAAGATCTGGCCTTCCTGGACCGTCTGCATTTCTATCTGCCGGGCTGGGACGTGCCCAAGATGCGTAACGAATACTTCACAGACCACTACGGCTTCGTGGTCGACTACCTCGCGGAGGCGCTGCGGGAGCTACGCCGGCATAACTATACCGAGATGATGGACCGCTATTTCTCCATGGGCGCGCACCTCAACGCGCGCGACGTCAAGGCCGTCCGCAAGACGGTCGCCGGCCTGATCAAGCTCGTCTACCCGCACGGCGAGGTGGCGCGCGATGAGATGGCCGAGTTGGTCGAGCTGGCGCTTGAAGGGCGGCGGCGCGTCAAAGAACAACTCAAAAAAATGGGTTCCTTCGAGTACCACCAGACGTCATTTTCCTACGTCGACCATACATCGCGGGAGGAGACGTATGTGGGTGTGCCCGAGGACGGTGGTCGCGAGCTCATCGCCACGGACCCCCTCGCGCCGGGGTCGGTGTACGCGGCCTCGGTCGACGACCAGGGACGCGCCGGCCTGTACCGTCTCGAGGTCGGTTGTTCGCCGGGTACGGGCAAGCTGCGCATCGCGGGTGGCATGGACGGAACGATGAAAGAGTCGATGCAGCGCGCCTTCGCCTATCTACAGGGGCAGAAGGGCAGCATGGGTATCGCGCAGTTGTTTGGCACCACTGACTTTCACGTAGAAGCCATTGACCTCCTGACCAATCGCGTCCCCTGTGAGCCTGGTATCGCGCTCGTGGTCGCCATTCACTCGGCGCTCAAGAAGCAGGCGACGTTGCCCGCGCTCGTCATCCTCGGTGACCTCACCATCGGCGGCAATCTTAAGCCACTACGGAGCCTTGTCGAGCCGCTGCGCTCCGCGATGGATAACGGCGGGCGCCGCGCCCTGATCCCAATCGAGAACAAGCGCAACTTTCTCGACGTATCGGCAGACATCATGGAGCAAGTCGACCCTGTCTTCTACGGTGACCCCACGACCGCTGCCGGCAAAGCGCTTGGCTTAAAATAGCGTGATTACAACAACCGCGCGGCGCACACTTCGCGTTAGCTTGGGGACTCCGAAAGACTAATGTATTTCGTAGATGTCCCTGGCTCGAGTGGTCCGGCTAAGATACGAGGGTAGCAGGATTTTGACACACCCACGTTCTAGACAGGTCTTGTTGGTTACCTGGCCCTGTTGCCACGGCACGCGATATTTTGACTAGAATGGTTTACTTGATTTTTTGACGTCGCATCTGGCATTGTGATGTAAACAGGGCCCTACTACCCGTGTTCTGGTCAGTCAATCAGTTGTTGTCAAAAGTTTTGTGGAAAGATAACCAGGGTGAAACACAATGGACGATGGCGCATGGGGCCAGCGGGGAGATCGGCATGATGCAGATCATGCCCTTCATGGCGCGCTGGGTCCAGCGCGCCCTCGTTGGCTACAACCTCGACCCCAACGTCCCCGC
>JAABUX010001690.1_pt1 | contig 32669 bp, 26 predicted proteins | sample 5561851 | NCBI WGS metagenome assembly JAABUX01 (sample SAMN10711883, study PRJNA513361) | rock metagenome | isolation source: Antarctica rocks | place: Antarctica: Victoria Land, Richard Nunatak red sandstone | collected 2016-01-03
CGAGGTTCTCGGCCCGCTCCTCGTGCTCGGCCGACCAGCGGACCCCGTCGCCGTGGCCGAGGTCGGCCCGGAGCTCCAGCCACGCCGCGATCATCCGGTCGACCCCCTCGGGCATCCGCCGGAGCCGGCGGACGCTCGCGGCCGGCTCGTCGCCGATCGCCTCGATGAGCCGATCGACCTCCGCCTCGCGGGCCTCGTCGAAGTCGGCCTCCGCGTGCCGGATGGCCGTCGAGATCGCCGCCGCCTCGTGGACGACGCACCGCTCGAGCCGGACCGAGAGCATCGCGGCGCGGCGGACCAGGCACCGCCCGGAGTCCGTCGCCGCCGCGAAGTCGGCCTGGAACCCCTCGAAGCGGCGCTGGACTTCCTCGCCGTCTTCGGTCGGCAGGACGACCCCCGCGCCGGTCAGCCCATGCTTGAGCGCGTTGGCCCGCGAGCGATCCTTACCCTCGGCCGTCCGCGGCCCGGTGGACTTCGAGGCGTTGGCGCGATTGGCGGCGATCCGGGCCTCGGAGGCGATCATGGGGACGTTCCTGTCGTTCGAGTTGCGGTGCTCGGGAGTTCGGGTTCCGTCCTTAACGATCGTTGTCGGCGCGGGAGGCTTAGTCGCCTTTCTGCCCAGAAGTCGAAGATTTCCTCCTTCCCCATTCCACGCCCGCCCGCCCGGGGTGTGATCTCCCATCCTGCCGCCTTCCTCGAATCGACTGGCGGGCCCTGCCATCCCATCAGGCCTTGAACTTGACGAAAGAATTCATTGCCAGCGGGCGGGAGGCCGCTTATACTGGTGCTCTCCACCTCCGAATCATCGTTGTTCCATCGGGAGTTGTTCCCATGCGGCGCCGCGGCTTCACGCTGATCGAATTGTTGGTGGTGATCGCCATCATCGCCGTCCTGATCGCCCTGCTCTTGCCCGCCGTGCAGGCGGCGCGGGAGGCGGCCCGGCGGTCGCAGTGCGTCAACAACCTCAAGCAACTCGGCCTGGCCATCGCCAACTACGAGAGCTCCGTCGGTACGCTCCCCCCGACCGGGACGGCCGCCGGGGGCGACCCGAACTGGAACGACTTCTCCATGAAGGCGCGGGTCCTCTTCTACATGGAGCAGACCGCCGTCTACAACTCGCTGAATCAGAGCTTTTACGCGCTGAGCCCGAGCAATCCCGGCGTGAACACGACGGCCTCCTGCACGACCGTCAATTCGTTCCTCTGCCCCTCGGACGGCAACGACCCCAACTACACCTTCAATGGCTATACGCCCGGCAAGGGCAACTACGGCAACAACGTCGGCCTCTCCCTCTCGCTCAACGGCAACCAATTCGACGGCCCGGCCTACCGGATCGGCGACACGGGCAAGAATGAAGGGGGCGCCGTGAGCTACGCCTCCGTCGTCGATGGGACGTCGAACACCGCGATGTGGAGCGAGTGGATCAAGGGGAAGAACACCAAGTTCGGCAAGCAGGCCGTCTGGACCTCTTCCCGGTCGTTCCCCTTCCCGACGGCCCTGGCCAGCACGCAACTGACGCTCCAGTCCGTCGCCGCGGCGTGCAATCCGCCCGTGAGCACCGCGGCGACCTGGGACCAGAAGGGCGCGGCGTGGGCGCCCGATTGGTGCGGCGTCGGCGGCGGCTACAGCCACCTGCTCGCGCCCAACAAGTTGTCCTGCTTCTTCTCGAACTACAGCACGGCCAAATACGGCCCGTTCCCCGGCAACGATGACATCACGATGATCGGCGCCCAGTCCAACCACCCGGGCGGCGTGAACGTGGGCTTCCTCGACGGCTCGGTCAAGTTCGTCAAGGAGAGCGTCTCGCTCTCCACCTGGGGCGCCATCGCCACCAAGGCCGGCGGCGAGGTGGTCTCGGCCGACAGCCTCTGAGCCGAGATGGTGCCATGAGCCGAAATGGTGTCGGGAACCGATCTCGGCAGGACATCTGCTTGAGAAGTCAACGGTTCCGGGCACCCTTCCTCCGTCCGGTCGAGTCGCGGCGAAAGTCGACAATTCGATGTCATGGTATAGGCCACGGGATATCCGATGAGGCGTTTGCGATTCTCGATGATCCACCTCATGGCTGTGTTGGCAGTCCTTGCCCTGGATATGGCGGTGATCCGCAGCCTCAACCGCTATATTCCCGGCTCGAATGGCCTGCTCTACCTCGTCCCGATCGATGGGATCAAGTGGATTCCATTCGCGACCTTCGCCCTCGGCGTCCTACCGATGGCGAGCCTGCTCGTGCTCGTCACGATATCCCAGCTCATGGCGATCCGGGGCACGGGCGACGTCTCTCCCTCATGTTTCGGTTTCTTGGCCTTTGGTTGCTTGTCGATTTTCCTGTTTATGTGCGGTGCTTCGCTCTCGCCGCCCGCACTCCAAGATTGCTTGCTGAGGATTACGGGTGTGATCAACCCGGCGATCTTGGCGGTCAACGGCAATAAGCCGACTTGGCTCCTTGAAAGGATCTACGAGGCGCTCGACATACTCATCTTCACGCTTCCTGAATTGGCAATCGCGATGGGGGGAGGCTGGCTGACCGGTCGATGGGGGAGCCGCGTCAGAGCCGAAATGGTGTCGGGAACCGATCTCGGCAGGACGTCTGCTTGAGGGGTCAACGGTTCCGGGCACCTTTCCCCCGTCCCTCGCAGGAGAAGTTGCCGCTTCCCCCGGGCTTCTTCGAGTTCATCCCCAACATCCGGGCTCGTGGCAAGGGTGTTTTGGGGTCACTGATTGGCCTCATGGTCGCACCACCCTGCAATCCATAATGAATCAATCAATTGACAATTAACTACTTCGACTTCAAGGCAACGCTTTGCGCACTCGCGATACGACTCTCGACGAGATGACCCCGGAACGGCGGGCCGCCGTCGAGCTGATCCGGGCTCGCTGGCATAGCCCCGAGGCGGACGCCGATCGCGAGCGGTTCCGCGAGGAGGTGCGGGAGGAGGTCCCGCCGGCCGTGCCCGACGACTCGCTGCTCGCCATGTTGGCGGCGCTGCGGGCCGAGCGCGAGCGCCAGGGACTGAGCCTGGCCGACGTCGCCGAGCGGACCCGGATGGATAAGGTGACGCTCTCGAAGCTGGAGACCGGCAAGACGGCGAACCCGACGTACCTCACGATCCGGACCTACGCCCAGGCGCTGGGCAAGCGGATCGCCTGGCGGGTCGAGGACGAGGTCGCTCCGGACGGCCAAGCTCACCACTCGGGGGCGTCGGGGCCGGGAATGTAACCGACGCCATGTCGGAGTCGAAATAGGCAGGCCGGCTCAACCCCGCGCCCGCTCTCCGTCGGAGGGCGCAAGGGCGGGACTCGCGGGGGACGAGGGGCCGGGGAGGGCCCTCGCGGGGACGCCGACGACGGTGGTCCGGCCCGGGACGTCGCGGAGGACGACGCTCCCGGCGCCGACGGTGGCCCAGGCGCCGATGGTGAGGCCGGGCACGACCCGGGAGCCGACGCCGAGGAGCGTCCCGGCTCCGACGCGGACGCAGCCGGCGATCGCGACGCCCGGGGCGACGTGGGCGAAGTCGCCGATCGTCGCGTCGTGGCCGAGGGTCGCGTTGGAGTTGAGGATCGCATGATCGCCGATCGATCCGTCCGGCTGGACGACGACCCCGGCGAGGATCACCGTCCCCTCGCCGACGCGGGTCGACCGGCCCAGCGTGGCCCCGGGGTGGACGACGGTGGCCCAGGTGAGGCGGCCCCGGAAGCGGCGCGCGATCTCGGCGCGGGCGGCGTTGGAGCCGACGGCGATCACCGCCGCCTCGATCTCGAAGCGGGCGACCGACTCGGCCGAGATCGGGCCGCGGATCGGCAGGCCCAGGACCGAGCCCCAGCCGAGGCCCGGGTGGTCGTCGAGCACGCCCGCGATCCGGTACTTCCCCTCGGCGAGCGCGGCGTCGATGACGCACTTGGCGTGCCCGCCCGCGCCGAGGACCCAGAGCGGCCTCATGCGGCCTCCGTCGGCGAGGTGCCCCGGAACGGCGCCGGCGTGGGGCGGCCGACCGCGGCGACTCCCTCGCTCGTCGCGACCTTCCGCGCGGTCATCCAGAGGATCTTGAGGTCGAGCCGGGTCGACCGATGGTCGACGTACCAGACGTCGAGCTCGAACCGCCGCTCCCAGCCGATCGCGTTCCGGCCGAGCACCTGCGCCCAGCCCGTGATCCCGGGCCGGACGTCGTGGCGGCGGGCCTGCTCGGGCGAGTACAGCGTCAGGTAGCCCATCAGGAGCGGCCGGGGGCCGACGAGGCTGAGGTCCCCCCGGAGCACGTTCCAGAGCTGCGGGAGCTCGTCGAGGCTCGACTTCCGCAGCGCCAACCCGACCCTCGTCAGCCGCTCGGAGTCGGGCAAGGGCCGGCCGTCGGGGCCGTTGGCGTCGCGCATCGTGCGGAACTTGTAGAGCGTGAACGGCCGGCCGAGATATCCCGGGCGCACCTGGCGGAACAGGACCGGCCCGCCCATCGAGGCGCGGACGACCGCGGCGACCGCGGCCAGGACCGGCAGGAGGGCCACGAGCCCGAGCCCGGACGCGACGACGTCGAACGCCCGCTTGAACACCGGCGACGCCATGAGATCAATCTTTCGAGACTTCGGCATAGAGGTCTTCGTGCTCGCGGATGATCCGGGCCGTGTCGAGCGCCGCGACCCGGTCGCGGCCGAGCCGGCCCATCGCGCCGGCCCGGTCGGGTTCGTCGATCAATTGCCGCATCGCCCGGCCCAGGCCGTCGACGTCGCCGACCCGGACGAGGATGCCGGCGCCGCCTTCGAGGAGGTCGCGAATCCCCCGGATGTCGGAGCCGATGACGGGCCGCTCCAGGGCGAGCGCCTCCATCGCCGACCGGGGCAGCCCCTCCTGCGCCGAGGGGAGCAGCACGGCGGTCGAGGCGCGGACCAGCGCGGGGACGTCGCCGCGCTGGCCGAGGAAGTGGACGCGGGCCCCGACGCCGAGCGACCCGGCCAGGGCGCGGGTCGCTGCCATCGTCGGCCCCTGGCCCGCGAAGACCAGGCGGGCGTCGGAGGGGCCGAGACCCGCGAACGCCCGGACGGCGTCGCCGTGCCGCTTGCGGGGGATGAACTCGGCGACCTGGAGGAACATCGGCGCCGAAGGGGGCACACCAAGTTCGTCGCGGGCCCGGCCGGCCGCCTCGTCGAGCGCCGGGGAGGGGCGGAGCGCGGCCGTGTCGACCCCGATCCCGGGCATGTAGCGGACGCGATCGGCCGGGAGCAGGCGATGGCGGACCGCCGCCGCCTCGTCCTCGCGGTTGATCACGACCAAGCGGTCGGTCCAACGGCCGGCCAGCCGCTCGAGCCCGAGGAACAGCGCGTTGCGGAGCGCGGGGCCGCCCCGGTAGAAGTGGAACCCGTGCGCGGTGTAGACGACCTTGGGCCGGAGGTCGCCCCGGAGCCCCCGGAGGGCGTAGCGGACCACGAAGCCGGCGACCGGCGTGTGCACGTGGACGATCCGGTATCCCTCGGCGACGACCAGCGCCCGGACCCGGGCCGACGCCCGCAGGAGGTTGCTCGGGTCGAGCGGGTTCCGCGACCAGGGGACGTCCCAGACCCGGTCGAAGTGCGCGGCGCAGCCCTCGGAGTCGGTCAGGCCCCGGGCCATCGCGTCGACCCGCCAGCCGGTCGAGCGGAAGTGGGCCGCGAAGGGCAGGAGGAAGCTCCGGATCGTGGCCGGGACCGTCGTGGCGATCAGCATCCGGTCGTTCATCCGGCCCTCCCGGCGGCTTCGAGAATCGGGGCCTCGGCGTGGAGGGCCGACCAGACCCGAGACCAGCCCGTGCGCTCGGCGGCGTCCATCGGCAGGGCGCGATGGCGGAGGAGCCGGTAGTCCAGGCCGCTGACGATCGCGACGGCGTCGACCGCCGCCTTGAGCGACTGCTCGACGACCCCCCGGGCCGCCGAGAAGGGGCGGCCCTGCTTGCCGTTCTCGACGAGGAGCGACCGCGCGAGGTAGAGCCGCGACGCGAGGAGCTTCCTGAGCACGAGGTCCCCCTCGCGGTAGCCGATCAGGATCTCGGGGACGTTGGCGTAGCGGGCGCCGCGGCCGGTGCGGTCGCGGCGGATCGCGCGGAGCAGCAGGTCCTGGTCCTCGCAGCGGTGGGCGGACGGGCGGTAGCCGAACCGTCGGAAGAACGCGAGCCGGCCGAAGAAGGAGGGGTGCATGATGCCGACGCCGGCGTGGGGGCGGGCGCAGATCGCCTCGTGGTGCTCGCCGCCGGCCCGCCGGCCGATGGCCTCGCCGTCGGGCCGGAAGACGACGGCGTAGGCGCCCACGAGGTCGACCTCGGGGTGCGCGTCGAGGTAGCCGAGCTGGCGGCGGAGGCGGTCGGGGTACGAGACGTCGTCGCCGTCCATCCGCGCGAAGAAGGCCCCGCGGCCCTCGGCGATGGCCTGGTTGAGCCGCCCGGGGAGGCCGAGCCGGCGGCCGTCGGCCGAGACCCGGATTCGCGGGTCCGACTCGGCGAGCCGTCGCGCCAGCCGCGCGGTGTCGTCGGTCGAGCCGTCGTCGATGAGCAACAGCTCCCAGTCGCGGCAGGTCTGCTGGCGGATCGATCGCACGGCCAGTTCGAGCGTCGACCGGGCGTTGCGGACGGGCATGCCGATGCTGATCAGGGGGCGAGGCGCGGCCATCTCGGGGGCTCCTGGGTCGGGCGGGCGATCGGTTCGGCCTGGGGCGTGATCGGCGCGGCGAAGGCGAGCTGGAGGAGCCAGGCCACGACGGCCATGGTCCCGAAGATCAGGAGGATCGCCGGCAGGTGGTGGGCGCAGAGCCAGAACGCGCCGAGCCGGGTGGGGACGACCAGCGACGGGACCCGGGCGGAGAGCCGGTTGAGCCCGCCCAGGGCGGCCCCGTAGGCGAGCAAGAGCGGGACGACGCCGAGCCAGCCGAGGTTCAGGACCATCTCCTCGATCGCGCCCACGCCCAAGATCCACTCGGTCTCCTCGGGGTTGGAGTGGGCCAGGTGGGCGGTGAAGTGGGTCGCGGCCGAGACGCCCTTGATCGGCGCCAGCGGCCGGGGGACGAAGAAGAGCGCCGAGTAGACGTAGCCGGACATCGGGTAAGGCAGGACCCGGGTGCCGATCGGCTCGGAGTCCTCGATCGCGGCGGCCAGGATCGGCCCCCGGGCGATGTCGGAGGCGATCGTGTCGGCGATCAGCCGGTCGGGCTGGAAGCCGACGTCGGTGTACTGCCACTTGAACATCGGCAGGAGCAGGGCCGCGACGATCACCAGCGACCCCGCCAGCAGCGACGCCCGCGGCAGCGAGAGCCGGATCGAGAACGTCGCCAGGATCAGGAGCGGCAGCAGCGCGTTGGTCCGCTGGCCGATCGAGATCGTCGAGAAGACCGCCGCCGCCGCGAAGCCGACCGAGGCCGCCCGGCCCCGGAGGGCCCTCGAATCGCATTGGCGGACGTAGAAGGCCAGGACGTGGAGCGGGAGGTAGAGGACGACGATCAGCGGGCCCCAATCCGCGGTGATCTTCTCGCGGGCGGCCCAGATGCTGTCGCCCCCGAGCAGGTAGCGGGTCCCGACCGCCATGAGCGGGGCCACCGCCGCGGCGGACGCGAGGTAGAACAGGACGCGACGCCCGGGCGCGAGCCGCGAGACCGGCGCCTCGAGCTGGACCTCCCCGCCCCGATCCGCCAGCGCCGCCCCCGCGAGCAGCGCCCAGGGGGCCGCGATCAGGTAGGCCGCCGCGATCAGGAGGGTCGCCCGGTCGGCCGAGAGCAGCGGCGAGAGGTAGCGGCTCTCGCCGTTATATCCGAATGCTTCGAGGAGCAGGCCGATGTCGTAGTAGAAGGCCACCGAGAGCACGGCGAAGTCGACCGGGTCGGGCAGCCGCCCCGCCCGGAGCTTGCGGAGGAACGGCCGGGCCGCCAGGCCGTGCGAGGCGAAGAGGGCGAGGATCAGGAGGTGCGGCACGTGTCCTCCTCGCGGCGGGCCCCGGCCGGCGTGCGCCGGGCGGCGAGCGACTGGTAGAACTGCCCGAGGTCCCGGACCGACGGGCCGATGGCGAACGAACTCGCCTCGACGAGCGACCGGGCCCCGGCCGGCACGACCCGGTCGGCGAGTCCGATCAGGGCCTCGGCCCATGAGGAGGCGGGCATTGCCAGCGAGAGCCGGCGCGTCAGGCCCGGGACGACGTCCGCCTCGTCGGGGATGGTGTCGGTCAGGACGACCGGCAGCCCGGCGGCCTGCGCCTCGACCGCGACGAGCCCGAGCCCTTCATAGCGGGACGGGAAGAGGAAGGCGTCCATCGCCCCCTTCATCAGCGCGGGGACGTCCGGCCGGCTCCCGGCGAAGACCACCCGGCCCGCCAGGCTCGACCGCGCGACCTGGCGCCCGACCTCCGCCCGGAGCGGCCCGATCCCGACGAGCAGGAGGTGGGTCCCTTCCCGCCTCCGGGCGACCTCCTCGGCGACCTCGACCACAAACGCATGGTTCTTCTGCTCCTCGAACCGGCCGACGTGGCCGACGACGAACGCGTGCTCGGGGATGCCGAGCGCGGCCCGGACCTCGCGGCGGTCGACCGGGGCCGCGAACGGGGCGAGGTCGAGCCCGTAGTGGAGGACCTGGCAGCGGGCGTCGGCCGGCCAGGCCGGGCCGAAGAGGGCCGTCGCCGCCTGGCGGCTCGCCGCGAGCCGGGCCGTGCTGTGGCGGCGAATCCAGCGGTTCATGAGGGCCAGGTAGCCCCGACGCCGGAGCGAGGCCGCGGCGCAGGCCGCCTCGTCGTCGAGGTGGCTGTGCGCGACCCGCGCCGGGACCCCGGCGCGATCGGCCAGCCGGAGGACCAGGCCGCCGAACCGCTGGACGTGGCTGTGGACGACGTCGTAGGCGGGGCGGTCGCGGAGGATCGCCGCGAAGTTCCGGGCGTACGACCAGGGGCGCGAGGGCTTCAGGCAGGGGATCACCTCGGAGCCGAGCGACCGCGCGAGGTCGCCGTAGGCATACGGCCGGTCCTCGGGGACGAGGAAGTCCATCCGGAACCGGTCGCGGTCGATGTGGCGGAGCACGTGCATCAGCCAGGTCTCGACCCCGGCGCGGTCCATCCCCCCCATCACGTGGAGGATTCTCAGAGGCTCGACGACGGTGGACATGATCTCGCGATTCCTTGTCTTCGGAGGGCCCATTCGAGGACGACGACGCTGCCGACGAGTTGCGCGAGGGCCGCGGCGACGGTCGCCATCGCCGCCCCTCGCAGGCCGAGGGCCGGGATCAGCCCGGCGCACGAGATCGCCATTACCCCGGCCACGCCGAGGAACAGCGGGGTCTGCACCCAGAGGCAGCGGGCCGCGGTCATCCCGAACCCCGCGAGCGAGGCCAGCGACGACACGGCCGCGGCGACCGTCAGGCCGAGGAAGACGTCGGCCCGGGCCGCGTACTCCGGCGCGTAGAGGGCCGCCAGGATCGGCCGGCCGCACGCCGCGACCGCGGCCACCGCCAGCACGCCGACGCCCGCGGCCAGCCCGAGCAGCCGGGCCAGCCGGGCCCGGAACTCGCCGACCCGCCCCTCGGCGAAGTCGCGCGCCATCCGCGGGCTCGCCGCCTGCCCGAGGGCGTTGATGACCGTGTTCGAGGCGACCATCAGATAAGCCATCGCGGCGAAGAACCCGAGGTCGCGGGGGCCGGACTGGCGCTCGATGAAGTAGCGGGGCAGGTTGGCGCCGACCGAGATCGTCGCCATCACGATCCCCAGCGGCAGCGCCAGCCGGGCCAGCCGCGCGAGGCCCGCGGCCCTGACCCGAGGCTGATTCGCTCGGGCATGGAGCCGGAGGGCGGCGGGGACGTCGAAGCCGATCAGGACCGCCGCCCAGGCGAGCGCGAGCCCCGAGGCGGCCCAGGCGACCCGGCCCGTCGCGGCCATGATCCCGCCGAGCGCCGCCAGCGAGAGGACCCCCTTGAGCATCATCGACACCGCGACCCGGTCCATCCGCTCGTGCCGCTGGAAGTGGCCGTGGAAGATGTCGCCGATCGACTCGATCGCCTTGGCGACCGCGACGGCGACCACGATCCGCCCGGTCGCCGGGTCGAGCCGGCCTAACCCGACGAGCCCGGCGACGACCAACCCGGCCAGCCCGATCATGGCGAGCCGGAGCGCCAGGTAGTCGGCGAAGGTGAACTCGCCGCGGGCGTCGGTCGCCTGGATCGACCGGAGCTGGAGGTTCGCGAACAGGAAGATGGGCGCCGTCAGGGCCAGCCCGAAGGCGAATCGGCCGACCGCCTCCGGGCTCCCGAGCTTCGCCAGGGCGACCAGGATGCCCCACTGGCACGCCGCGTAGACGACGGTGCCCCCGAGGTTCCAGCACGACCCCCGCCAGAGCGGCGGCGGCGACAGTGACGGCGAGGTGCCCGGGGCCCACGGGACCCCGGACCCTCCCGCCGGCTTCGGCTCGATCTCGGCGACGGCAGGGCTCATCGAAGCGATCCTCGATCTCTCGGACATGACGACACCCGACGTCAGCCGACGGCGACGGCGACCGCGCCGAGGCGGCAGGCCCGGCCGACCCGGTCGGCGAGCCGCTCGCAGACGAGGTCGACCTGCCCCTCCGTCATGTCGGCGAAGAACGGCAGGGCCAGCGTCGAGAGGGCCACCCGCTCGGCGACCGGGAAGTCGCCCGGGCGGTGGCCGAGCCGGCCGCGGTAGAACGGCTGGAGGTGGATCGGCGCGAAGTAGGGGCGGCTCGGGATGCCGTCCTCGGCCAGCCCCGCCATCAGCTCGTCGCGGTCGACCGCCTCGTCGAGCCGGATCACGTAGACGAACCAGCTCATCCGCGTCGTCTCGGCCGCGACCCGGGGCGCCCGGACCAGCTCCAATCCCGCGAGCCGCTCGTCGTAGCGGGCGGCGACGCGGGCCCGGCGGTCGAGGAACGCGTCGACCCGGCCGAGCTGCGAGAGCCCCAGCGCCGCGCTCATCTCGTCGAGGCGGAAGTTGTAGCCGAGCCGGACGTGCTTCATCCAGGTCCCGTCGTCGTCGCGGCCCTGGTTCGCCATGCTCCGGATCGTCCGGGCGAGCCGGTCGTCGTCGGTGGCGACGACGCCCCCCTCGCCGGTCGTGATCTGCTTGTTCGGGTAGAAGCCGAAGACGGCCGCCCGGGCGCTCGACCCGACCCGCCGCCCCAGCCGCTCCGAGCCCAGGGCCTCGCAGGCGTCCTGGAAGACCGAGAGGTCGTGCCGGCCGGCGATGTCGACGACATCCTCGATCGCCGCCGGCTGGCCGAAGACGTCGACCGGGACGATGGCCCGCGTCCTCGACGTGACGGCCGCCTCGAGCCGGGAGGTGTCGATGTTGAGGGTGTCCGGGTCGATGTCGACGAAGATCGGCCGGGCACCGACGTGGAGGGCGCAGTTGGCCGAGGCGACGAAGCTGAACGGGCTCGTGATCACCTCGTCCCCCGCCCCCACGCCCGAGGCCGCCAGGCAGAGGTGGAGGGCGCCGGTGCCGCTGTTGACGGCCACGGCCTGCGAGGTCCCCACGTAATCGGCCACGGCCCGCTCGAACGCCCCGACCTTCGGCCCGAGGCTCAGGGCCCCCGAGCGGAGGACCGCGACGACGGCCTCGATGTCGCCCTCGTCGATCGAGGGCAGGGAGAGCGGGACCCGGAATCCGGGCGGGGCCTGGGATGGACAATTCATCGCATTGATCCTCTTGTTGATTCAGGGGGTGTTCGAGCCGATCAGGGGAGGCGTGGGGCCGGGCGGCCGGGGGCGGTCGCGGGGGGCGACGGGGGTCGCGGCCGGGTCGGTCGGGAGGATCTCGAGCCGGGCTTCGAGGCCGGAGCGGAGCAGGCCGGCGCGGTTCGAGACGGCGGCGACGACCTTGCACGTCCGCGTCGTCGCGGAGATCTGGGGGTCGACGAAGAGGATCTCGCCGTCGAACGACTCCTCCTCGACCGCCAGCTCGGCGCCGGCGACCTCGGCGGCGACGCGGACCCGCTGGCCCTTGCGCGGCCGCCAGGCGTCGGAGACGTCGAGCTGCCCCGTCACCCAGAGCCGGGCCGGGTCGACCACCCGGAAGGCCGGCTCGTTCAGCGCCACCGATTCCCCCGGCGCCTTGAAGACCTCGACGACGATCCCGTCGTGCGGGCAGACGAACGCCCGCATCCGGAGCAGCGCCTCGGCCCGCTGGTGCTGGAAGTCGGCGACCTTGCGGCGCCGGCCGGCCTCTTCGAGCGTGAGCTTGGCGACCTCGACGTCGAGCCTCTGGTAGTCCAGCTCCTCGCGGTTCAGGGCGTTGCGGCGGAACAGCGACGTGGAGGTCACCAGCCTGATCTTCGCCTGCGAGTACTTGGCCTCGGCCAGCCGGACGTCGACGTCGCTCGACGCCTCGGCGGCCCTCAGGTCGGCCTCGGCCCGCGCGTCGAGGTCCTGGAGGTGGCCGAGGACCTGGCCGGCCTTCACCGCGTCACCCGGGCGGACCGAGCAGTCCTGGAGCACGCCCGACGCCGAGGCCCCCAGCAGCGAGGTCCGCTCGTAATCCAGGACGCAGTGGCGGACCACGATCAGGTCGGCCGATGGGCCCTCGCCCGAGGCCGTCGCCCCGGCCGCCGCCAGGGCGATCGCGAGGGGTATTGCCATTGTCGTTCTCATGTCGTCGGATCCTCGTCCTTTGATGTCCGTGTCGTGTGCCTGGGCGGTCGCGGTCAGTCGCCGTGGCCGCCGACGTGGGCCCGGCCGTTGACGTTCCACTCGATCGAGGTCGAATCCTCGGAGTCGGGGTCCGGAGTGTCCTCGGCCCGCTTGCGGTCGCCGTCGCCGTCGCCGTCGCCGTCGCGGTCGTTGGCGTTCTCGTAGCCGTAGCCGTAGGAGGGGGCCTGGCGGTCCTGGCTGGCGCGGTTGATGACGGCGCCGAGCACGGGCTTCTCGATCGCCCGGAGCATCTCCATGGCCCGCTCGGCGTGGCTCCGGCACAGGGTGGTGGCGTTGACGACGAGGACGATCCCGTCGACCAGCGCCCCGACGATCGCGGCGTCGGTGACGCTGAGGATCGGCGGCGTGTCCACGACGACCACGTCGTAGTCGTCGCGGACCTCGGCGAGGAACTCGGCCAGCCGCGACGAGGTGAGCAGGTCGGCCGGGTTGGAGGCCCCCGCGCCGGCCGGGATCAGGTCGAGGCCGCGGACGATGGTCGGGGCGGCGACCTGGCGGGCGGCCAGGCCGTCGCGGAGGACCTGGACCAGGCCCCGGTCGCTGCCGAGGCCGTGGACCTGGCCCTGGGTCGGCCTCCGGAGGTCGGCGTCGACCAGGAGGACCTTCCGCCCGGCCTGCGCCAGGCAGATCGCCAGGTTGCTCGCGGTGGTGCTCTTGCCGTCGCCGGCGAGCGGGCTGGTGACGAGCAGGACGCCGATGTGGTGGTGGCGGCGGGCCAGCTCGAAGTGGGTCCGGATCGCCCGGTACGCCTCCGCCTGCGAGCCGAGCGGCTGGGTGTGGGAGATCAGGCCGTTGTTGCCCGAGGGGTCGCCCTCGCCGGGGCGGACCTGGGTGATCAGGCCGATCTGCGGCAGCCCCAGGGCCTCGCGGATCTCGGCGGTCGAGTGCAGCCTCTGGTCCAGGTGGTCGCTGGCGACCGCCGCGGCCAGGCCGATGCCGGCGCCGAGCGTCGTCGCGACCAGCAAGGTCAGCGCGACCATCGGCCGGACCGGCTCGGGGGGGGCGTTGGAGGGCTCGAGGGTCTGGGTGGTGATCGTGCCGAAGTCGCTGACGAACTGCGCCTGCTTGAGCTGCTCGACGACCGAGTTGAACAGCGCGCGGTGCCGTTCGAGGCCGGCGCGGAGGTTGGAGTCGGCGAACCGGACGGTCTCGGCCTGCTTCGCCTCGGCCTGGTCGGCCTGGAGCCGGCCGGCGACTTCGGCGCGCATCGCCTTGACCGAGGCGAGGCTCTGCTCGATCGCGCCGAGGAGGTCGCGGGTCTCGAAGCCGTCGACCCGGTTCCTCGAATCGCGCTGGCGTTCCTGAATCCGGCCGATCTGATCCTGGATCTCGCGGACCTTCGCGTACTGCGGGCCGTAGCGCTCGGAGAGTTCTTGCTGGTGCTGCGAGAGCTGGCGGACGTAGTCCGTCGCGTGGAGCTGGGCGGCCCCGGCGACGTTGCCGAGCAGGCCGTTGGCGTCGCCGCCGACCTGGTTCATGGCGTGGGCGACGGCCCAGAGCCCCGCCCCCCGGCCTTGCAGCTCGCGGCCCAGGGCCAGTTGCGAGCGGAGCTGGACCTCCTTGAGCATCGCGTCGTTGGCGGAGCGGTCCCAGAGGTCGAGCCGGCGGGCGGCGAAGGGGCGGCCGGTCTCGTCGGTGCTCAGGAGCGGGTTGGCCTGGCGGAACTGGAGGTATTCGTCCTCGGCCGTGGCGATCTCGGTCTTCAGCTCGTCGCGGGCCTTGGAGATCAGGGTCACGACGTCGGAGTTGTTCTTGCGGTAGCTCTCCTCGACCACCGCCTCGTAGGTGGCGATGATGGCGGCGAGCGCCGCGACCGCCTCGTCCCGGGACCAGGCCCGGTAGGCCAGGCCGAGGACCTTGGCCGAGCGGTCGGGCCGGGAGATCGTGAGCCGCTCGATGGCCTCGCGGACCGGGCCGCGTTTGGTCCCGGCGAGCGAGGGGGTGTTCGCCGCCCCGACGGCCTCGATCGCCCGCGAGACGACCAGCGGGCTCCGGACGATCATCGCGTGGGTGGGCATGTAGTCGTCCGCCCCCTCGGAGGCCCGGCCGGGGTCGCCGTTGGGCACGTTGAGCGGCCGGCCGCCCTGCTGGAGCACCAGGAGCTTGGCCGTCGCCTGGTATTCGCGGCGGGCGCCGGCGAGGTAGATCGCGGCGAGGGTGAGGCACGCCGCCGTCGAGATCGCGACGATCGGCCAGTTCCGGCGGACCACCTCGATGAGGTGGCGGGCGCCGTCGCGATGGGCCCAGGAATGCGGCGGTGTCGAGCCCGAGGGGCCGGGTCCGGACATGGGGTGTTCCTCTCTGGTCGAATCCGCGCCGGCCTCGTCGACGAGGCCCGGCCGGCCGGTCCTGCGCGTCCCGACGTGGGACGACATCCCTGGTCGGGGCCGTTCGACTCCGGCCCCCGCCGGGGTTAACCTAGGATGCCGACCCGGCCGAAGAGAACTCGGCCGGCCGAAGGCCCGCCGTCAGCGGCCCGGGCCCGGCGCCGAGGGACCCCGGGCGAGGGCGTCGGCCGCCCGCCCGCGGACCGTCGCGAGGGCGGGATCGTCGGGGGCGATCCGGAGCCCGGCCATCGCCTCGCGGTGCGCCTCGCGGACGAGGCCCCACTCGATCAGCCACTCGGCGTATTCCCGCCGCCATCCGGCGTTCGTCGGCTCGCCCGCGATCGCCGACGCCATCCGCTCGACGGCCCGGCCGCGGTCATCGAGCCGGGCCCAGGCGTGGGCCGCGAGCCGGTCGCGACCGGCGGCCGAGAGGCCGACCTCGGCGGGCATCCGCTCGACGGCCGCCCGGAGGAATCGCTCGCGGGCCCCGGCGTCGTCCGGGCCGGCGTAGAGCCGGTCGGCGAAGAGGAGCGGGAGGCGGCCCCCGGGGGGCAGGACGTCGCGGAGGATCGTCCCCGGGTCGAGCCGCTCGCCGGCCCGGTCCGCGACCTCCTCCCACGCGGGCACCCCCGCCTCCAGCGACCGCCCCCAGCATCGGGCGGCCAGGCCCGGCTCGCCGGCCTGGTCGGCGACGTCGGCGAGGAACAGGTGGACCCGGTGGTCGGACCCGGATCGCTCTAGCGCCCGCGCCGCGTAGGTCGCCGAGGGCTCGCCCCCTTCGAGGAGGAAGTCGAGGCCCGCCAGCCCGGCGTGGGGGAGGGCGAGGCCGGGGTTGCACCGCCTCGCCTCCAGGAAGCCCCGGGCCGAGGGGACCAGGAACCGCCGGACCGGCTCGTGCTCCAGCAGATCGGCCGCGGGGGCCGCCCGGCCCTCGCCGCCCGGGTGCATCAGCCGGTGGAGCCAGAGCGTCCCGGACAGCGCGAGGGCGCGGCCGGTGTCGCCGGTCGAGTCCGCGATCAGATCGGCCACGGCCCGCTCGTACAGGGCCGAGAGCGTCAGGGCGCGGCGGAGGTGCCCCTCGGCCCAGTCCGGCCGGTGTCGGAGCGCCAGATCGAGGGCCGAGAGCCGATGTTCGAGCACCGCCCGGGGCGTGACCGGGTCCGTCGGCGAGGGGGACGACGTCCCCGCCATCGGCAAGTCCGAGCCCATCAGCGCCGCCTCGGCCCGGGCCAGGCCGGCATCGCGGGCCAGCACGCACGCGGCCATCGCGACGACCGCCAGGCCCGACGCGAGCGATCGGCCCCGCCGCGACGGCCCGGGGGTCCCGGCGCCCAGCCCGCAGGCGTACCCCGCGAGGATCGTCGCCGGCAGGGCGACGGCGGGGATGTGGATCGCGAAATCGCCGAGGCTCTGGATCAGCAGCGCCGTCGGGGCGAAGATCGCCCCGACGACCAGGGCCCGGTCCGAGCCCGGGGCGACCCGGCCCAGCGCCCGGCGGACGAGGACGGCCCCGCCGATCAGCCCCGCGACCGCCAGCCCGAGGCCGACGGCGCCCCCCTCGACGAGCAGGTCGAGGTACTCGTTCTCCGCCCGCGAGAAGACGACGCCGAAGTCGCGCCGCCCGAGCGGTGCGATTGCGGTCCCGAAGCTCCCCAGGCCCCAGCCCCAGATCGGCCGCCCCCACCAGGCCCGCAGCGCCAGGCCCCAGATCTCGAGCCGACCGGACTTGCCGATCGAGGCGGGGTCGAAGATCGACGCCACCCGGCCCGCGATCGGGCCCCCGGGGATCATCGCCAGCAAGAGGGCCCCGAACGAGGCGACCGCCCCCGCCGCGGCGGCCTGGCGGAGCCGGATCTTGCCCAACACCAGCGCGACGGCGAGCGCCCCCGAGGCGGCGACGAGCCCGCTCCTCGACTGCGACGCGACGATCCCCACGGCGATCGACGCGACCGCATAGCCCGCGCAGAGTCGCGCCCCCCTGCCCCGCCGACCGGGCAGCGACAGGAAGGCCAGGGCGAAGCCGAGCCCCACGTTGAGGTAGGCCGCCAGGTGGCTGTGGCATACGAACGGGCCGCCGGTCGACCAGGCCCCGTCGACCGGGTGCGGCGACGGCCGGAGCCAGTAGATCTTCCCGTTCCAGGTCAGCCCCTGGACGATCGAGAACACCGCCAGGGCCGCGGCGTTGGCCGCGATCGCCGCCCCGAACCGCCGGAGCGGCGCAACCCCGCCGCCGAGCCGGGCCGCGGCGCGGAAGACGATCCAGACCGACGCCAGCCGGCACGCCGCATTGATCGACTCCTCCGGCACCAGGCCGATCCCACCGCCCGGCGGCGGCACGGCCGGCCCCGGGTCTCCCAGGACCCGTTCGGTCGCCGACCTCGCGACCGTCCCGGGGATCGGCGCGGCCTGGACCAGGCCGAGCGCGGCCAGGCCGAGCAAGGCCAGGCCCGGCAGCGGCGACCGGCCCGGCGACGGGCCGGCCGATCGTCGCGACCCGAGCACGTCGAGGACCGCGAGGGAGACGACGCCCAGGTCGACGGCCGCCGCCGACCACGACTCGACCGCGCCGAACGCCCAGGGCGTCAGGCAGGCCAGCGCCAGCAGGATAAGCTCCGACGCCCCGAGGGGACGCCGGGCCGAACCTCTTCCGTCGTCCATGCGATCGCCTCCCCCTCGGGCCACCTCGACGGCCGATCCCACCCGATCAGCCGCCGGGGACGGACGGCGTCCCGACCTGGACTTCGAGCCGTCCGGCCGTCGCGGAGAGCGACGACGCCCGGGGGCTGATCTGGTTGTCGAGCTGGAAGCTGAGCCGCCTCACGAGCGAGTCGTTGGGGGCGAGGGCGCCCAGGGCCGAGGCGAGGTTGCCGAGGGCCACGGTCTCCGGGCCGAGCTGGGCGACCTGGCCCGCGATCCTCGCGATCGCCAGCTCATTGCCGAACGACGAGGCGCGTCCGGGGTGCCTGCGGAGCTCGCGCTGGAGCGACGAGATCTCCCGGGCGATCACGGCCTCCTGCTGGAAGGCCCGCCGCTCCCCGGCGTTGAGCTGGGCGGCCAGTTGCCGCGCCAGGGCCCTGTTGGGGTTCGACACCGCGGCGGCCTGGACGAACGAGCCGGCCGGGGCGGTGCGCGTCGAGACCGCGGCGGCACTCACCCGGGCGGGCGGCGCGACGGCCGAGAGGTTGGCGGCCGAGCGGGCGTCGACGAGGGCCGGGCTGGCGGCCGGCTTCGTGCCGCGGTGGGTTTGCGTCAGCAGCCCGACGAAGGACCGACCCTTCGGCGGCGTGGCGGCGTCCGCCCGCGGCGAGGGGGCCGCGAGGGCCGCGAGGGCCGCGAGCCCCAGGATTCGACATCTGATCATTTTCTCGACTCCGAAGCTGGGCGGGTCGGCGGGCGGACCGCGTTTCGGCGGCACGGGAAGGGGATGAATGCGTCCGCGACCCCGCGACGACCGGACGTCTCGCGAGGCCGCGTCTTCCCGGACGGGCCGCCTCCGACCCGGACTCATTGAAGGTGTCCCCGGGGGGAACTTAGGACATGAATTCCACCGGGCAACCGATTCTCCGCCGCCGCGATGATGTCCTAGGGTGGAGGGACGCGACTTCGCCGATGGCATCCGCCAAGCTGCCACGATCCACCCGCCGACGAGAGGCCCAGTAGCATGACCGCTGCGGCATCATCCACGCGTCCGAGCACCCCGCCCCCGGTCCCCGGCGTCGACCCGACGGCCCCGTCGCGTGCCCCCTCGAAACTCGCGGCGGTCGCGATGAGGGCGCGACGCCGGCTGGCATCGGCGGCGCGGGACGTCCCGGCGGCCCTGGCGCTCGCGGCCGGGCTCGCGGCCATCTACCTGCTCGCCGTCGCGATCCGGTTCGACGGCCGGGCCTCCATCGAACTCTGGCGGGCCTCGGTGGCGAACCTGCCGATCGTCCTGGGCTGCCAGCTCTCGGCCTTCGTCCTGACCCGCTCGCTCCGGGGGGCCTGGCGTGACGTCAGGTTCGCCGAGGTCGTCCGCTCGTCCGAGGCGGCGCTCCTCGGCGGCGCGGCGATGCTGGCGCTCTGGCCGTTCCGGCCGGCCGCCGGGGCGGCGATCCCCGCCTCGGTCGTCGCCATCGACGGGCTCTGCACCGTCGTCCTGGTCGCGGCGGGCCGCGGCTTCGCCCGCCTGGTCGTCGAGCGGTACGCCCCGATGCTCCGGCGGCGGGTCCCCAGGCGGGCGCTGCTCGTCGGGGCCGGCGCGACCAGTGGCCCGATCATCCGCTCGCTCCGGCAGCATCCCGGGCTGGGCCTGGAGGTGGTCGGGGTGCTCGACGCCGACCCCCGGGCCTGCGGGCGGCGGCTCGCCGGGGTCGAGATCGTCGGCACGCCCGGCGAGCTGGGGCGGCACGCCGAGTCGCTCGCGATCGACGTCGTCCTGGCGTCGGGGCCGGGCCTGCTCGCCGCCGAGGCGCGGGCCCTGGCGAGCGACTGCCTCGGGGTCGGGCTGCCGCTGCTCCGGCTCCCCAGCATCGAGTCGCTGCTCCGGGGCGAGCTGGCCGTCCGGCCGCGCGACGTCGACGTCCACGACCTGCTCCGCCGCGACCCGGTCCGGATCGACGACGAGTCGATCGGCCACGACCTCCGGGGGGGCGTCGCCCTGGTCACCGGCGCCGCCGGGAGCATCGGCTCGGAGATCTGCCGCCAGGTCCTCCGGTACCGGCCCCGCAAGCTGATCCTCCTCGACCACTCCGAGAACGGGCTGTTCTACCTGGAGCGCGAGCTGCGGGCCCTGGCGCAGGACGGGACCGAGGTCGTCCCCTTCCTCGCGAGCATCACCGACGGCCGCCGGGTCCGGGCGGCTTTCGACCGCCATCGGCCGGCCGTCGTCTTCCACGCCGCGGCGCACAAGCACGTGCCGATGTCGGAGTCCAACCCGGGCGAGGCCGTCAAGAACAACGTCTTCGGCACCCGGACCGTGGCCTCCGAGGCGATCCGGGCGCAGGCCCGGTCGTTCGTCCTGATCTCCACCGACAAGGCCGTCAACCCCTCCAGCGTCATGGGGGCGACGAAGCGGCTGGCCGAGCTCTACGTCCGGTCGCGGGCGGGGACCTCCGCGACCCGATGCGTCACGGTCCGGTTCGGCAACGTCCTCGGGTCGAGCGGGAGCGTCGTGCCGATCTTCCGCGACCAGATCCGCGCGGGGGGCCCGGTGACGGTGACGCACCCCGAGATGACCCGCTACTTCATGACGATCCCCGAGGCCGCGCGGCTGGTCCTCCAGGCCGGGGCGATGGGGCTGGGGGGCGAGGTCTTCGTCCTGGAGATGGGCGAGCCGGTGGTGATCGCCGACCTCGCCCGCCGCCTCATCGAGCTCTCCGGCCCGGTCGAGGGCCGCGACATCGAGATCACCTACACCGGGATGCGGCCCGGCGAGAAGCTCCACGAGGAGCTCCGGACCGCCGACGAGGCGAGCGAGGCGACCGCGCATCCCAAGGTGATCCGGCTCCGCCAGGAGGCCGGCCGGCCGGCCCCGGGCCCGGCCGACTTCGATCGCCTGGCCAGGGCGGTCGACGAGGCCCCCGAGGCGATCGTCGCGATCCTCTCGGAGCTCGTCGAGGGCTACCGGCCCGGGCGTCCGGCCGGTCGGCCCGCCGCGGTGGCCGGCCCCATGTGCCAGCAGGCCGCCGGGCGGCCCGGCACCCGATCGGCCGGCCAGGTCGCGCCTGCCGGCGACCGCCCGGGACGCCGCGGCCGTCGCGACCCGCTCCGCGGGCGTGAGGCCGACGTCCTCGAAGGGCGAGGTGTCGTCGAGGTCAGCGTCTCGGGCCACGAGGGCTAGGATCGCGGCGAGTCGGGCGTCGTCGAGGCGTCCGGGTCGCCGGGCGACGCCGGATCGGTCCGATGTCGGCGGCGAGCTTGATCGGCTTGACGCCGCGGAGGATGGGGGCGAACTTGTTGTAGGCCAGCGTCAGGCCGACGGCGTGGAGGGCGGCGGTCACCCCGAGCAGGGCGTTGGAGGGGGGCGGGGCGGTCAAGGCCAGGACGAAGATCACGACGGAGGCCACGGCGTCGACGAGCAGGTCGAGCAGGCGGCTGTCGGAGAGCCGGCCGTGGACGAAGTTCCAGCGGACCGGCTCGGCGAACTCGGCGAGGATCTCGAACGACTGTCGGGGCAGGATCAGCGAGAGGATCTCGATCTGCTTGCCGACCGACCGCGCGACCGATTCGGCCAGGCCGAAGATCAGGCCGACGATCTCGGCCAGCGCCAGGAGGTCGAAGGCGATGCCGATGGCCACGAAGTGCGAGGTCGAGACGTACCCCGCCAGGGCCCCGGGCAGCCAACCCGACCGCCGGGCCTCGATCGCCACGAGCGAGCCGAGTTAGAGGCTATCCGGAAACGTAACTTTTAAATGGCTAAGACTTACGTCAAATCAGTGGTCGCCGACAAGAACGAACGTCCTTGAAGAACAAGGGAAACCCGATCGTATCATCGATTACCAATGTGATGTAACCTGTTACAAGGCAACAGTTGCATCCCGGACAGTCTCTTACCTCCGCCTTCGGTACGGCCTGGCCCCCGGGTCGTTCGAGGTGCTCGAAGAAGAGGCGGGCGCGATCCCGATGACCACCGACCCCGGCCCGATCGCGGCGACCCCCAGGGTCACGCCGATCGGGCTGGCCGGCGGCGCCGCGCGGCCTTCGAGCGGCTACGCCTTCCTCCGGATTCAGCGCCAGGCCCGGCGGCTGGCCGGGCGGATCGCGGCCGGCGAGGAGCCGGGGCCGGGCGAGCTTCGTCGCGCGCTCGGGCCGCCCAAATACCGGTTCTTCGACTCCGTCTTCCTCCGGACCCTCGCCGATCGCCCCGAGCTGGCCCCGCGGATCTTCGGCCCGATGTTCGCCCGGGCCGAGCCCGCCGCCCTCGTCCGGTTCCCGGGCGAGCGGAGCACGACGGCCGACGACTTACGGATCGTCGCGGCCCTGCCGAAGGCCCCGTTCCTGGCCGCCGCCGCCCGCTCGATGGCCGACCGGCTCCCGGGGAAACCCTGGCGAGAAAGCATCGCTGATCTTCCCGCGCGGCGGTTGCCGGGGGGCCGGAGGGTCGTTACCATCGGGCCAGCCCGGGCCGATCGGAGCCCCGACGGGCCGGACGTGGTGGGCCGGCCGGGCCTCCGGGGGATTCGTTGATGACCGTCGCATCCTTCGCCCTGGCGGCGATGCTCGGGCTGGCCGCCGACGCCGGGCCTTCCGAGCTGGTCGCGCGGCTCGGCTCGAGCTCCTTCGCCGACCGCGAGGGGGCCGCCTCGGCCCTCAGGCGGCTGGGGCGATCGGCCCTCCCGGCGCTCCGCGACGCCCGGGACTCGCGCGACCCGGAGATCCGGGCCCGGGCCTCGGCGCTCGTCGGCGAGATCGGGGCGGCCTCGGCCCTGGAGCCGACGCCCGTCCGGCTCGACTTCCGCGACCGCCCGCTCTCGGAGGTCGCTGACGCGATCGGCCGGGCCGCCGGGGTGACCCTGGCCCCCGGGCCCGAGTCGGCGATGTCCCGCCCGCCCGGTTCTCGCCCCGCCTGGCCCGATCGTCGGGTCACGCTGGAGGCGCCCGACCCGGTGCCGTTCTGGGAGGCGATCGGCCGGCTCTGCCGCGCGGGCGGGCTCCGCCGCGCCTATCCGCTCGGGGATTACGGCCCCGACGAGCCGTTCCACCGGCTGATCCTGGTCCCCGGCGAGTCGTCGGCCCCCGCCGTCGACGCCGGGCCGGTCCGGGTCGAGCTGCTCCGGGTCCACCGAGGGGCCGACCTCGACCTCGCCCCGGGGCTCTACGGTGACGGTCGGGGGATGAATTTCGGGGTCCCCCGGACCGGCCCCGGCGTGGACCGGGTCCGCCGGTCGGACTGCTTCGCCGAGCTGCTCGTCTCCGTCGAGCCCCGGCTCCGGATCGTGGGGGAGGCCCCGCTCGAACGCCTGGAGGCCGTCGACGAGGCGGGCCGATCGATCCTGAAGGGGCCCACGCCCGAGGAGCAGGCGGACCGGCTCCAGATGCTCCAGGCGAACCCGCATCTCGACCCTCAACGGCATCCCGGGCTGCGGTTCGGCTCCGGCGGCTCCCGCTCGTCGCCGACCCGGCTCCGGCGGGTCCCGCTGGCCGACTCGGCCCCGGCGGGGGGGCGGCTGGCCCGGCTCCGGGGCGTCGTCGCGGTGGCGGTCATGGCCCGCCAGGCCGACCCGCCGGCCCTCCCCTTGGCCGACGCCAAGGGCCAGACGGTCGCCAAGGACGGGGTCCGGCTGACGGTCCACGAGGCCAAGGTGAAGCCCGGCCATTTCGATGGCGAGATCGAGCTGACCCTCGAAATCGACGACGACGGCGAGACGCTGAAGATCCAGGGACCGGGGGTCGCCCCCCTGGACATCCGCCGCCCGATCGACCTGCTTCAACGACAGCTCGAGATCCTCGACGAGGCCGACCGCGCCCTCGAATGGAGCTTCCTCCGGCCCCCGAAGCAGGGCATCCGGGGCCGGATGCGGCTCTCGGTCCGCCCCCGCGAGTCGGGCGAACGGGTCGAATTCTCCAAGCTCCGGGTCCGCGTCTTCGCGATCGTCGGCGCGGCGATCGAGGTGCCGTTCTCGTTCGCCGACGTGCCGATGCCCGGGCCGACCGCCCTTGAGGAGGCTCGACCATGATGATGGCCGGCTGCTTGTTGACGCTCGGGGCCCTGCTCGTCGCCGACGGGCCGGGGCCGGCCGAGCTGATCGGTCGCCTGGGCTCGGGCCGATTCGCCGAGCGGGTCGAGGCGACCCGGGCCCTGGAGGGGCTCGGCCGCGACGCCCTGCCGGCCCTGACCGCCGCGAAAGACTCGCCCGACCCGAAGGTCCGCGCCCGGGTCGCGGCCCTCCTCGAAGCCGTCGCGAAGCGGGGCGAAGGCGACCGGGTGGCCCGCCCGACCCCGATCCGGCTCGACTTCCGCGACCGCCCGCTTTCCGAGGTCGTCGACGAGCTGAACGCGAGGCACGACCTCGGGCTCGCGTTCCAGTTCGGCCCGCTGCCGGGCCGGAACGAGATGTCCTTCCTCTCGGCCGAACAGGCGGCCCGCCAGGCCGAGGCCCGGTCGCGCCGGGTCACCCTGGAGGCGCCCGGGCCGGTGCCGTTCTGGGAGGCGGTCGACCGGCTCTGCCGCGCGGGCGGGTTGCAGCACGACCTCCGCCCGGAGGGTCGATTCGGCCTCTCGGCGGGCCGGTTCCTGATCTACTTCGACTCGGGCGGGACGAGGATCGTGTCGGATACCGGGCCATTCCGGGTCCGGGTCACGCGCCTGCACTCGACCTACGAACGCGACTTCACCGGGCCGGCCGACCGGGCCTCCCAATCTCAAGGCCCCCGCCCGGTCGACCGCGAGCTGGACGTCCGGATGGCGGTCATCCCCGAGCCCGGCCTGGTGGTCCGCCAGGTCGGCCCGCCGACCTTCGCCGAGGCGGTGGACGACCGGGGCCGGAGCCTCCTCCCGCCCGACGACCCGAAGCCGGCCCCGCCCGATCGATCGCCCTTCCGGCTCTCGCAGCCGACGCTGAACGGCCCCTGCGGCATTGAAATCGGCGCCTCCCTGCGGATACCCGGCCCGCCCGCCCGGTCGATCCGTCGGCTCCGGGGGTCGGTCCCGGTGGTGGTCGTGGCGTACGCGGCCGACCCGATCGTCATCCCGCTGGCGGGCTCGGTCGGCAAACAGGAGCGGAACGACGAGGTGACGGTCACGGTCCACGAGGTCTCGACCGATCCGACCGGCGGGGTCACCGTCGAGGTGGGCGTCGTTTCCCGCCGGCCGACGGCCCGGCAGGCCCCCATCGGCGCGTCCTCGGGCCCCCCCGACTTCGTGACCTACCGCGACGGCGGGCTCCTGAACCGCGTGGAACTGCGGGACGACCGGGGGCGAAAGCTGGCCCTGGACTGGAACCAGGGGCACGGGCGCGACATGGCGGCCATGAATTCCCGAATCCGGCTGACCCCGCGGACCCTCTACGAAGACCAGCCCCCGGACGCGGCCGGCGGCTTCCGGCCGCGCCAGGGTCGCAAGCCGGTCCCCGTCGAGCTGCACTACCACGGCTTCACGCAGACGACGACGGCGGTGCCCTTCGACCTTGTCGACATCCCGATGCCCTGAGACGCGGCGGACCCCGGCCGAGGGATCGGCCGCGAGAGGACCCATCGATGCCCGGAGCCTGCCTCTTGCCCCTGATCGCCCTGGCCTTGGCCCTGGCCGGGCCCCCCGACGACCCCTCGGCCCTCGTCGCCCGCCTCGGCCCGGCCCGGCCCGCCGGGCGCGAGGAGGCCGCCCGGGCCCTCGAAGCGATGGGCCGGGGGGCCCTGCCCGCCCTCCTCGCCGCCGGTGACGCGCCCGACCCCGAGGCCCGCGCGCGGGCCTCGGGGTCGGGCGACGGCATCCAGCGGTCGCTGATGGCCCGGCCGACGCCCGTCCGCCTCGACGGCGAGGGCCGGACGCTCGCCGAGGTCGTCCGCTCGCTCGGCGAGCAGGGCGGCTTCTCGCTGGGGGCCGTCAATCAGGGCTCGGATCGCCCGGTCGACGCCCGGGACCCAGGCCCGATGCCGTTCTGGGAGGCGGTCGACCGGCTCGGGCTGAAAGGGGGCTACTTCGACATCAGTAACCCGGTCGGGGGCTACTTCCCGACCCTGAACTTCGGCGGCGATGGCGACTTTTGCCCGACCACCACCTCCGGCCCGTTCCGGGTCAAGCTGACCGGGCTGCACGAGTCCCGCGACCGTCTCCTGATCGGGGGCCCCTGGCTCCGGGTCGACGAGATCAGCCAGCGAATCCCGATCAGGAGGGGCGCGAAGGGTCGCGAGGGCCGGTTCTACGCCGGGGTCGGGCTGATGGTCGAGCCCCGGATGTGGTTCACCCAGGAGGGTCCCGCCCGGGCGATCGAGGCGGTCGACGACCTCGGGCAGTCGCTCGTCCCCCCCGACGGGGCCGGGGGCCGGGGGGCCGTGACCCTCTTCCACAACGGGGGAGGCGTGACCGCCGGGGACGTCGAGGTCGACCTGGCCATGCCCGACCGGCCGGGCCGGGCGATCGTCCGGCTCCGCGGTTCGGTCCCGGTCGCGCTCCAACAACGACGGCCCAAGCCGGCGCTGGACGTCGCGCTGGCGGGGTCCGAGGGCAAGTCGTTCGAGCTCGACGAGGTGACGTTGACGTTCCGGTCGGTGCGCGAGGGGCCGACCGGGACGGTGGTGGTCGTCGACGCCAAGCTCAACCTCGACCGGGCCGAACTCCCCCCCGGGCGCCCCGCCGCCCTCATCACGTCGCGGCTGCGGTGCCTTTCCGGCCACCAAGTCGAGATCGTCGACGCCGCCGGGGTGGTCCTCACGGGGTACGGCGGGGGCGGCACGAGGCCCGACGGGACGGGCCAGTTGAACCTCTCCGTCTCCAAGAACATGACGAAGGCCACCCCGGCACGATTCCGCTACTACGGGATGATCCGGGCGTTCGTCGACGTCGCGTTCGAGTTCCGCAACATCCCCATGCCGTGAGGAGGCGCGTCGATGAGTCACCTGGCCTTCACGCTGGCCCTCGCGGCGCTCCTCGCGGGCGAGCCCGGCCCGGCCGAGCTCGTCGGGCTCCTGGGCTCGGGCGACCGGGTCGAGCGCGAGGAGGCGGCCCGGACCCTGGAGGAGCTGGGGGCCGAGGCCTTGCCCGCCCTCCGCGGAGCCGGGAAGTCCGGCCCCGGCGAGGTCCCCGGGCGGGCATCGGCCCTGGCCCGGACGATCGAAGGGCGACTCCTCGACCGGCCCACGCTGGTCGCGGTCGACTTCGACGGCCAGACTCTCGACGAGGCGACCCGGACGCTCGCCGCCCGGAGCGGCCACGCCCTGGTGCTCGACCCCGGGGACGATCCCGAGCTGCTCCGGCGGCCGGTCCGGGCGAAGGCCCCCGCCCCGGTCCCGTTCTGGGAGGCCCTCGACCTCCTCGGCCGCGCCGGTCGCGTCCAGCACGACCCCGGCGTCCGGCCCGGCGAGGGGGACCGCCTCGCGGTGCTCCACCTGGTCGACGGCGAGCCCCCGGCGAGCACCCGGTATCGCGGCCCGTTCCGGGTCCACATCCTCGGCCTCCATGCCCGCCGCGACGCGGATTTCCGGGCCGCCCCCGGCCAGGGGCGGCCCTCGCGGGGGACGCTCTCTGTCGACGTGCAGGCGTTCGCCGAGCCCGGCCGGTCGATCGACCCGGACGGGATGCCGACCCTGGAGGCGACCGACGACGGCGGCCGGCCGGTCCCCCCGCCCCCCGTCGACGCCGAGTGGCCGCGCCCCCGAAGCTCCTGGATCATCCCGGGCGCCCTCGCCGTCCTCCAGTGGCGGCTCCCGCTCGGCCTGCCGGACGCGCGGGCCACCGCGCTCCGCCGCCTCGGCGGGACGCTGCCGGTGGTCGTCTCCGCCCGGAGGCCCGACCCGCTGGTCATCGCCCTGGACGACCCCCCCGGCAAGGCCTATCGGCATGAGGACACGACGCTCCGATTCCGGGTCGTCCAGGACTCCGGCAAGGATCGCCTGCAAGTCGAGCTCACCCTGAGCCCGGACCCCGCCCCCGCCGGCTCCCGGGCCGATCGGCCCCCGGCCCTGCGACTGAGCCAGTTCGCGTTCGAAGACCGCGACGGCCGTCCCCTCCCCTGGCTCCCGATGAACGAGGGGACCGGCCCCGGGGGCGAGGCCCAGATCCAGGCCCTGATCTCCGGCGGCGAGCGGCCCATCCGGCTCCGCCATCACGCCCTGATCCAGGCCGCGACGACGATCCCGTTCGAGTTCGCCGACGTCCCACTGCCTTGATCCCCCGGGAGCTGGCGCATCCGACCTCTCCCCAAGACAGGTGACGGTCGGATACCAGGTTGTTAGTCTGAACGGGTCGATCCCGCATCGAGCCTTGATCGGCCCCGTCCACGCCGGGCGGGGCGACTCTCCGGGAGTCGGCAAGGTCGAATGGCGGGATTCGAGCGAGGACCCCGATCATGGCCAGACCGCGCGTCTACTTCGACATCAGCATCGACGGCAAGCCCTCCGGGCGGATCACCATGGAGTTGTTCGACGACGTCGTCCCCAAGACGGCGGAGAACTTCCGCGCCCTCTGCACCCACGAGAAGGGGTTCGGCTACAAGGGCTCGTCGTTCCACCGCGTCATCCCCCAGTTCATGCTCCAGGGCGGCGACTTCACGAATCACAACGGGACCGGCGGCAAGTCGATCTACGGCAACAAGTTCGCCGACGAGAACTTCAACCTCAAGCACGACAGGCCGTTCCTGCTGTCCATGGCCAACGCCGGGCCGAATACCAACGGCTCCCAGTTCTTCGTCACGACGGTGCCGACCGACTGGCTCAACGGCAAGCACGTGGTCTTCGGCGAGGTGACCGACGGGACGGACCTGGTCAAGAAGATCGAGGGCCTGGGCTCGGGCAGCGGCAAGACCCAGGGGAAGGTCGTCATCGAAGACTGCGGGGTGCTCTGACCCGACCTCGACGGCGAGGAGGCTCGACGCACGGCCCGCGACGTCGGTCGGGCGAGACGGCGCACGAAAAAGCCCCCGTCGCCTTTCGAGGCGATGGGGGCTCCGAGTTCATCGGGAGGATGCAGGCCGCGACGGCGATCGTCGCGGCTCGGACCTTACTTGGCCGAGCGGCGACGCACGGCGACGCCGCCGGCGGCGACCAAGCCGAGGCCGAGCATGGTGATCGAGGCCGGCTCGGGGACCGGGTTGAACGGCGGGATCGAGAGCGTGCCGGAGGCGGAGATCGAGGTGCCCGGGCCGCCGGTCTGGGTCATGCTGACCGTGAAGCTGGCCGCGACGGGCCCGGCGTCGCCGAGGGCGGCGCTCGGGGTGAACGTGCCCAGGATGTTGAAGACCTCGCCGACGACGACGCCGTTGACGGTCGCGGTCGCGAGCAGGACCGGGGCGACCGTCTCGACGAAGTTGCCGACGTTGGCGTTGCCCAGGGTCAGCGTGCTGGTCCCCGTGGTCGTGAAGGAACCGCCACCGAAGCTGACGCCGGCAGCGACGCCGGTGAAGCCGCCGGTGTGGTTCGCGTTCGTCTCCAGGTTGGAGAGGGTGAACACGGTGGCCGCGCCGAGGCCGGGAGTGTTGACCGACGGGCTGCCGAGGTCGGCGAAGCCTTGGGTGCCGGTGAAGGCGGCGTCGGCCGCCGGGGCGAAGGCCAAGGCCAGGGCGAACAGGCTGGACAAGCGGGCGATGCGATTCATTAACTCGGGCTCCGGTTGGGAGACGGGCAATCTCGCCGCGATGGAATCACGGCGGTGCGATGCTGGCGGGAAGCGGCGTGAACTCCGATCACGCCGATCGGGCCACCTTCGCTCGACGGATCATATCCAACTTGCGTTGGATGTCCAACATCCAAAATCGCGCCGGGCTGTTGAGAAAAAACAACGGGGGGCCTTCGTCCTTATAAAACCGGTTTGCGCAATGAAAAGAAGACTCCATAAGCCATTCATTTTGAATCTGTTACAACCGGAAAAAACCGCCGGTCGCCTCATGACTCGGTTAAGTATAAGTGAATTTCGCTTACATTGTGAGCCCCGGAATTTTCGGAATTCGACGCCCGGCTATCGCCCTGCGGCCGTCCGGTCGCGGATCACGGGCCGGCCCCCGGCCGAGGAGCCTCGGGAAGTTCCGGGCGAATCCCCATCGATTTCCCACAACAATGGCCCTCGACCGGGTCGATCGTCAGGCAGGCGTCCCGCCGGCTCGTCGCGGGGCCGACGAGGCCCCGGCAGCCGAGGCGTCGGGCCTGAACCGGCCGCATCGCCGGGCCGTTTCCCCCGGACTGCCGGTCCGATATTATCATGGGGCGACGCCCTCGATGGGGGGCCCACGAAGTCGGGCCGCTCGGCGACGCCGCGGCACGATCCAGCTCGCGGCCGGCCTCGCGGACGGCTCCCCGTCAGCCCCCACGATCGGAGCCGCCGAGTGTCGTCCGGCCGCATTGCCCAGTCGGACAGCGATGGGCCGCGAATGGTGGCCGCCGGGGCACTCACCCGCTCGGCGACCCGGGCGAATATCGCCCTGATCGCGGCGTTCCTGGCGGTCGAGGTCCTCGCGGTCACGGCGTTTCAGGCCCCCAATCAGACCCTGGTCCGGTTCGCCGCCCTGGATTCGGGCGGCGAGCTGGCGATCGGGGACCTGATCCGGCGGGGGTTCCGACCCGGCGTCGACTTCGGCTACCCGTACGGCCTCCTGCCCCTGCTCGTCGGCCGCCTCTGGTACGGCCTGGCCGGGCTCTCCCCGGGGTCGTTCAACGTCGAGGTCACCGCTTGCGTCGTGCTCTCGTCCTGGGGATTGGCCCGGCTCGCGGCCTACCGGCGGGTCGGCGTCGCCGGCCTGGTGCTGATCGCCCTGGCCATCCCGGATCTGATATTCGTCACCTATCTCACCTCGGCGCACGCGATCGAGCAGGCCCTCCTGATCCATGCGCTGGCCGAGCAGGCGCGGGGGAGGCGGTCGACGGCCCTGGCCCTCCTGACGGCCTGCTGCTTCGTCAAGCCGTCGTTGGCGTTCGTGCAGGGGTTGGCCGTCGTCGTCGCGATCCTCGCCGCGGGCCGACGGGCCGGCCGCGCGGCGACGGCCCGCTCGATCGTCCCTCCGCTGGCGACCGCGGCGGTCCTGGCCGCGGTCCTGGCGGCGAGCTTCGGCCCCTCGTCGCTGGCGAGGACGTTGTCGCCCGCCACGGGCGCCGCGATCTACCGGGCCAGCAACTACGGCTTCTTCCGCGGCACGGGTCGCGAGTTCTGGGTCCTCCCGGGCGGCGGGCTCCGCGACTACTTCCGGTATGAGGTCGGGTTCTGGCTGCTGGGGACCGCCTTGCTGTCGTGGGCCGGGCTGGTCGGGGCCCGGCGGTTGGCCCGGGGCGTCGCCACCGCCGAGGGCGAGCGTGACGAGGAGATCGTCGTCACCTGCGCGGCGGTCCACCTCGCGTTCGTCGCCCTGCTCTTCGGCCACAGGCTGACCTGGGTCTACTCCCTGCCGATGCTCGTCGCGGGCCTGGCGACGCTCGCCAACCGCGGCCCGCGGCACGCCTTGGCGGCCTGGGTCCTCGCCGCATTGCTGCTCGTCAGCGACCGTTCGAAGGCCGTGGACATCCTCCGCCACCGGAAGGCCGATTCCCCCAGCCCCGCCATGCACGGCTTGTGGTCGAGCCCCGGGGAACTCCGGGAGTGGGAGCGGGCCCTCGAGTTGACCCGGGGGCGTCGACCCGCCTTGCTCGCGACGTGCGAGGGGGCCACGGTCCTCTTCCCGGGGCTCGCCCCGCCGGTCGGGGGCTACCTGATCGCCGGCAATATGCGGCCCGTCGAGGCCGATCGCAAGGCCGATCAGCTCGCCGGGGCGTCGATGATCATCTCGGCCCACCCGCCCGACTGGGACGGATTCCGCCGCTGGCCTCGGATCGCGGCGGCGTTCGACGGGTGCGAGCTGATCTTCGAGGGCCGTTCGCTCCGGGTCTATCGCCGTCGTCCCGCCGCCCCGGCATCCCCGAGAGTCCGGCCCTGACGCGATGCCGTCCCGCCGGCCCCGGCGGACGCCTCGGGGGCCCCGGCCCACCCGCCGGGGTCCCGCGCGGAGGCGTTCGAGGGCGGGCCGTCGGCGGAGTTGCGAGGCGCGGGGAGGCCGTGCGGAGCGGGGAGGCCGTGCGGAGCGGGACCGGGCCATCGCGCGCCGTCGGAGGAGGCGTCACGTCACCGCGATCGGCCCCGATGTTCCTCGCGGCCCCCACTCGCGCCCGGGGTATCGCCCCGAAGAAACGACGGAGTTGGTGGAATTTCCGGACGAATATGGTGCCGTCTTCAAATTGTGCTTTTATATTACTTGTATATAATATTTTATTATAAAAAAATGTCCATGTAAAATGGACATTTTTCGAAAGACGATGCAGTCGGCCTTCCTCGTCGCGGCGTCGATCCTGGCCTCGGGCGCGGGGACGGCCCGGGCCGGATTCGTCAGCGGGCTGTACAACACGGGCGTCGACGACAGCGGCACGACCCAGGGAGCCGGCGCCCTGGACGCCCACGACAAGGTCGTCGCCAGCGTCGACGGGCCGGGGACGGCCCACGTCGTCGACCCGGCCAATCTGCCGAACGGATGGCTCGCCGACAGCCCGGTCGGGAGCAAGGGCTCGATGTGGATCAGCGGGCCGACCGACCCGATCAACCGGAATGATCCGAACGGGCCCTTCGACTCTCAGACCACGTTCAAGGTGGACGGGACGGCCGACGCCTCGACGGTCATCGGGGGCCTCTTCACCGGCGACGACCAGGTCGAGATCCTCCTCAACGGCACCGTCGCGGTGCCCTTCACCGCAAGCCACAGCTCCGACCGCTTCACCGCCTTCACGATCAGCGGCGGCTTCGTGGCCGGGGCGGACAAGATCAACACGCTGGACTTCGTCGTCCAGAACCCGGCGGGTGGTCCCCAGGGCGTGCGGGTCCGGATGGTGCCCGAGCCGGCCAGCGTCGCGATGATCGCGACGGGCCTCGGCGCGACGCTGATCGGCTCCTGGGTGAAGCGGCGCAAGGCGGCCACGGCCTGATCCGGGGCGATGGCCCTGACCTGCTCCCCCCAGACTGGTCCATCTGGTATGAGAGTCATTCTCGCCCACCAGGGCAGGAGGACTTTCGATGAAGCGTATCCGCCACTCGCCCGAGCAGATCATCCGCAAGCTCCGTGAG
>JAABUX010001691.1_pt1 | contig 32659 bp, 29 predicted proteins | sample 5561851 | NCBI WGS metagenome assembly JAABUX01 (sample SAMN10711883, study PRJNA513361) | rock metagenome | isolation source: Antarctica rocks | place: Antarctica: Victoria Land, Richard Nunatak red sandstone | collected 2016-01-03
GAGCACCTGCCAGAGGTGTCCGAGGCCATGGTCACCCTCGCCATGATCCGCCTCATGACCCATCGCGCCGTCCACCCAAACCGCAAGCGACTGCCCGCACCATGACTTCCAAAACGGGCTTTTAGATTTAACGCATGCCGCTGCAACCGTTGGCGGACCGCTCCGGCGCGAACCGCCGCGGCTTCATCCTCCCTAGAACCCCTCCCGCACCACGTCCCGCGCGAAGTAGCTCAGGATCAGGTCCGCCCCGGCCCGCTTGAACGCCCCCAGCGTCTCGCGCACCACCCGGGCCTCGTCCAGCGCCCCGGCCTGCGCGGCGAACTTGATCATCGCGTACTCGCCGCTCACCTGGTACACCGCCAGCGGCAGCAGAGTGCGCTCGCGGATACGGGCCAGCACGTCGAGGTAGGCCAGGCCGGGCTTCACCATCAGCATGTCCGCGCCCTCCGCCTCGTCCTCCAGGCTCTCGCGCACGGCCTCCCGCGCGTTGGCCGGGTCCATCTGGTAGGTCTTGCGGTCGCCCTGCAGGTCGCAGCCGGACGCGGCGCGGAACGGGCCGTAGAACGCCGAGGCGAACTTGGTCGAGTATGCCAGCACCGGCACGCCGTCATGCCCGGCCATATCCAGCGCGCGGCGGATCGCGGCGATCTGGCCGTCCATCATGGCGCTCGGCGCAATCACGTCCGCCCCGGCATCGGCGGCGACCACCGCCTGGGTCGCCAGGTTCTTTAGCGTCTGGTCGTTCAGCACGGCGCCGCCGGGGCCGATGACGCCGCAGTGGCCGTGGTCGGTGTACTCGCAGAAGCAGTTGTCGGTCATCACCACCAGGTTCGGCGCGGCGCCCTTGGCGATACGGGTCATGCGCGCCAGCAGGCCATCCACATGCATGGTGTCGCTGCCGATAGCGTCCTTATGCCGGCTGATGCCGAACAGCATGACGGCGCGGACCCCGTCGCGGGCGATGGCCTCGATCTCGCGGGCCAGGTGGCGCTCGGGGATGCGGGACACGCCGGGCATGGAGGCGATCGGCACGGGGTCGTCGATGTCCTCCTCGATGAACAGCGGGAGGATCAGGTCGTGCGCGGTGACGCGGGTCTCCTGCACGAGGTCGCGCAGGGCGCCGGTGCGGCGGAGGCGGCGGAGGCGGGTGGTGGGGAACATGCGGGGTCCTTGATTGCCCGGCCTGGTGCGAATGGACCGGGCCGGGTCACGGATTGGTGCGAGTCCTCGCGGGCGCGGGCGGTGTTACGGTGGGCACATATAACCTGGGGCATCCCGATGCAGAACCCGTTGGCCGCAGTGATCTCGTATGGCTCTGTCCTTGCCGCAACCCTGGAGGGCGGGCGCTACGGCCCGCAGCGGCCGGTGAACGGCATCTGGTATGCGACGCTGCGCAAGCCGTCCTACACCCCGCCCGGGCCGGCGTTCGGAGCGGCGTGGACCGTGCTGGATGCGTTGCTAGGCACCGTCGGCTATCGGCTGATGACCGCGCCGCGCAGCCCGGCCCGCACCCTGGCGCTGGCCGGGTGGGGATTGAGTACGCTCGGCTTGGCGGGCTATCCCTGGACGTTCTTCGGCAAGAAGCGGCTGGACGCCAGCCTCGCGGTGACAGGCGCCATGCTGGTGTCCGCGGCGGGCACCGTCGCGGCGGCGCGGCAAGTGGACCGCCCGGCGGCGGCGATGAGCGTGCCCCTGGTGCTGTGGCTGGGGTTCGCGACGCTGCTGAGCGAGGAGATCTGGCGCAAGAACTAGCCGCCGCGGCCTTGCTGCCCCGGTAGGGACAATCGCAACAGGGTTGCGAACAGTACTGGCCCCGGCTGCTGCTCCCTCTCTCTCCGGGATAGGGAGCAAAAGAACGGCGTTTTATACCCAAACCCCGCGCCCGGCCCAGGCGCATCTGTTCACTTCCGTACTAGATTCAGGCTATGCAGGACGCCAGCGGAGGGGACGGCGCTGGCAGGACGCATGGACGTGGTCAACATCGACCTCGATCCGCTGGCCGAGCAGGCAAGGCGGCGTCGAACGCTGCTGCGGATCGGCCTGCCGCTGGGCGGCGTCGGCCTCATCATCGGCTTCCTACTCGGCATCGCGCTGTATGCCGACAGCGCCAACCGCGCCGGCGTGCTCGGCCTGTCCGACACGCTGCTGCACGGCCTGCAGGAGCGTGTCGCGCTGCAGGTGTCCGCCTACCTGGAACCCGCCTCGCGCGCCGCCCTGCTGGCGCACAGCATGCTGGGCCGCGGCGGCGCAACGGACCACGCCGGGGACGCCCAGCTCTTCGCCGCCTCGGTGCTGCAGGAGACGCCGCAGGTCGCCAACGTGCTGTTCGCCGACAGGCTAGGCGACTTCATGCTGGTCCGCCGCGCCCTCGGCGGCCCTCCAGGCGGGACCGAGACGAAGCGCATCCTGGTGCAACCCGTTGGCCGCCCGCCCGGCGAGCGGACAGTGGAGTGGACCACCCGGGACTCCACAGGCGCCGTCACCGCCCGCCGTCTGGACCCGGCAGACGCCTACGACGCCCGCACCCGCACCTGGTTCACCGGCGCCCGCGCCATCGACGAGGTGTTCTGGACCGGCATCTACGTCTTCGCTTCGGAACGCCTGCCCGGCATCACCACCGCCGTGCACGGGCCGGGCCTCGACCTGGACGCGACCGGCCCAAACGCAGAAGGCCCGGACGTGGTGGGCATCGATATCAAGCTGGACGCGATCTCGAGCTTCCTCGGCGGGCTGCAAATCGGCCGCACCGGGCGGGCCTACCTGGTGTCCAAGGCGGGCGAGATGGTGGCCGGCCCCGACCCGCGGCGCATCCTGCGCGACCGCGACGGCCAGGTGGCGCCGGCCCGGGTGGAGGATGTCGGCGACGCCGCGCTGTCCGGAAGCTGGGACCACTTCCGGGTGGAGGGCGCCGGCACCCGCGTGATCGAGGTGGCCGGGCAGCGGCTGATCTCCATCGTCACGCCGCTGGGCGACGCGCAGGGCTGGCTGCTGGTGATCGCCGTGCCGGAGGCGGAGTTCAGCGGCTTCGTCACGGTCAATTCGCGCCGGGCGGGGCTGCTGTCCTTGGTGGTGGTCGCCCTGGCGCTTGGCCTGGCTGCGCTGCTGGTGCGGCAGGGGCTGCGTGCCGACCGGGCGGACCGGGCCGTGGCGGAGCGGTCCCAGGCGGTGCGGCTGCAAAGCGCCGCCTTCGCCCGGCTGGCCGCCGCCGCCGGGCAGTTCGCCCCGGACGGCACGCCGCCGGCGGCGCTGGTGGAAACCCTGGCGGAGGCAACCGGCGCGCGCCGGGCGGGCGGGTGGCGGCTGCTGGGCGCGGGCCAGGTGCTGCGCTGCGACGACAGCTTCGAGCCGGCGACGGCCGGGCACGTCGCCGGGGTGGAGCTGTCCCGCCAGGAGGTGCCGGCGCTGATCGAGGCGCTGGCCCGCGGCGAGGAGATCGACGTGCCCGATGCCCGGCAGGACCGCCGCACGGCGGCGCTGCATGGCCTGCTGATGGCGCCGCTGGGCAGCACGTCCCTGCTGGCCGTACCGGTGCTGCGCTGCGGCGCGGGGCCGCGCCCAACGCTTGAAATGAGCCCAGCGCTTGAAATGAACCCGGTGCTGGGCATGGTGCTGCTGGAGGATGCCCGCCGCGACCCGGCGGCGCGCGACCTGGCGCAGGCCTGCGCCGCGCTGGTCTCGCTCCGCATCCCGGACAGGGTGGCGGCCCTCACCGCCGCGGTCGGACCTGACGCCGTAGCACCCTTGGAGCGGCCCGGTGACAAGGCTGGCCTGGACACGACGCTCCTGCCAGTTCCGGCGGACGGCCTGGCCATGCCGGGCCAGGCGCATGCCTCCGTGTTGGTGCTGCGCCTGCCGGATGCGGCGATGGCCGCGATGGGCACGGCGATGGCGCACCAAGTCGCGGACGCCGCGCAGCGGATCGCGGCAGCGCACGGCATCCCCTACATCAAGATGCTTGGCGCGACGGTCGTGGCTGCCGCCGGTTATACAACGCCCGACACCGGATCGTCCCATGGAACGCACGCAGCCGCCCGTCTAGCCGATGCGGCGATCGCGCTGCGTGAGGCCTGCGCCGGGCTGTTCGAGGTGGACGACGACTCCCTCGGGTTCAGGCTCGGCCTGGACTCAGGCCCCGTGCGGGGCGGGGCGATGGGCACCCCGCCAGGTCTGTTCAACCTGTGGGGCGAGGCGTTCAGCGGCGCCGAAGACCTGGCCGGGTCCGCACCGTCCGGCGCCATCCAGGCCAGTGAGCAGGCATACCGGCTGTTGCGCGGGGCGTTCCTGTTCCGCCCGCGCGGCCTGTTCTACCGGCCCGGCACCGGCGAGACGCACAGCTACGTGCTGGCAGGCCGGGCATGAGGGGCCGGGCATGAGGGGGCCGGGCATGCGAGGGGAGGCGTGAGGCGGGTCCGCCGCGGGCTGGCTGCCGTCGGCGCTGCCGTCCGCACCCGGCTGTCGTTCACGCTGCAACTGGCGGCGCTGGCGTGGGGCGTGCTGCGGGAAGGTGCGGCGCCCGGCACGTGGCGGCGGACGCTGCGGCAGGCGTTCCGGGCCACGCTGACCCGCCTGGTCGGCGGCTCGCTGGGCACCATCGCGGTCACCGGGCTGGTGGTCGGCCTGGGCCTGGTGTTCGAGGCGCTGTACTGGCTCCGCACCGCCGGGCAGGAAGAGCAGATCGGCCGCATCCTCGTCATCGTGCTGATCCGCGAGGTCGCACCGCTGCTCATCGGCATCATCCTGCTGGGGCGCGGCGGCCTGGCGGCGGTAGCCGAACTGGGGACGCTGCAGGCCGAGGGCGAGGTGGCGGTGCTGCGGGCCGAGGGGATCGACATCTTCCAGGTGCTGGTGCTGCCCCGCGCGGCTGCCTTCGCGCTGGCCGCCTTCACGCTGGGCGTGGTGTTTGTGGCGCTCGCGCTGGTCAGCGGCTTCGTCACCGGCAGCGTGGCCGGGGTGGTGAACGGCTCCATCTTCGGCTTCCTGGACGCGGTGCTGCGCGCCATGAGCCTGCGCGACCTGGCGGTGTTCCCCATGAAGCTGCTGCTGATCGGCCTGGTCGTCGCCCTGGCGTGCTGCGCCACCGGCCTGGCGGCGCGCGAGACCGACGGGCCCGCCACCCTGATGCCGCGGGGCTTCACCCGCGGCATCACCGGCATCCTGGCCGTCACGGTATCCCTGAGCGCGCTGCTGTGAGCCAGCCGTGACCACCGTCCCCATCTTGGTCTTGGAGGCCGCACGGGGCAACGGCATGCGCCTGCCGCGGGCGCCGCTGGACCTGACCCTGGCGGAGGGCGACTTCGCGTTGATCGAGATGCCCGGTCCACGCCGCGGCGGCGCCTTCGCCGACCTGTGCATGGGCCTGGCGCCGTTGCTCGGCGGCGTCGTACGCTTCCTGGGCCGCGACTGGGCCGCCCTGCCGCCGGACCACGCGGACGCGCTGCGCGGGCGGGTCGGCCGGCTGTTCCACCTGCCGATCCGCGCCGACACGCCGGACGTCGCCGCCCGCGTGCTGCTGGGCCGCCTGCACCACACCCGCATCCCCGAGCCGGAGCTGCGGGCGGAGGCGGCGGGCCTGGCCCTCCGCTTCGGCCTGCCGGGCCTACCTGCCGGGCCGGCGCGGCTGCTGACCGGGCCGGACCTGCTGCGCGCCGCCTGCGTGCGCGCCTTCCTGGGACGGCCGCGCCTCATCGTCCTGGAACTGCCGCTGGCGGTGCAGGAGGACCACCTCCTCAACGCCTTCCTCGAGCTAGGCGCGGAGGCGAGGGGAGCCGGCGCCGGCGTGGCCTGGCTGGCGAACCCCGGCCCGGCGCTGCGCGACCCCTGCATCCGCCCCACCCACCGCCTGCGCCTGACCGACTCCGGGCTGGTCGCCACCCGCCGGGCCACGGTCGCAGCGTGAGGGTGCTACGCAACACCGACGAGTGGATCGGCCTGCTGGTGGTGGCCAGCATCGCCGTGTTCGCCGCCGCCGCCCTGCAGGCCGGGCTGGTCAGCGACTGGTTCCGCCCCACCGCCAGCCTGCGCGTCCTGCTGCCCGAGACCGGCAGCGGCGGCCTGTCGGTGGGCGCCGACATCCAGGTGCTCGGCACCCGCGTCGGCACTGTGCGGCGCATCGTCGTGGACCCCAGCCAGCGTATGTATGCCGAGGCCGAGCTGGAGGCGCCCGCCACCGGCTTCATCCGCCGGGACAGCCTGGCCGTGATCAAGAAAAGCTTCGGCGTCGCCGGGGCGGCGCTGCTGGACATCTCCCGCGGGGTGGGGGAGCCGCTGGACTGGCACTTCGCTGTCATCGACGCCACGACCGAGCGCGCCCCGACCGAGAGCATCGGCGCCCTGATCGACGAGGTGAAGCTGAAGATCTACCCGGTGCTGGACGACGCCGGCCGGGCGATGAAGGCGCTGGCCGACACCGCGGAGGGCATCAGCCAGGGCCACGGCAACATCGGCCGGGTGCTCAAGGACGAGGATCTGGTCAACCAGGCGGCGGTGATGCTGGCCAACCTGCGGACCGCCACCGAGCTGATCGACGCCGAGCTTCTGGAGGTGAAGGTCCTGACCAACACAGTCACCCGGCCGGATGGCGTGCCCGCCCTGCTGAAGCGGGTGGAGGCGGCGCTGGCATCGGTGCAGGCGGCAACGCACGACCTGGCCGGCGCATCGCCGCAACTGCCGGCCATCACCCGCAGCGCCGCGGCGGCCACGGCCGACTTGCCGGCCCTGCTGACCCAGACGCAGCAGACGGTGGCCGAGCTGGAGAAGCTGTCCCGCCAGCTTCGCAACACCTGGCCGCTGTCCGGCGGCGCCGTCGCCGAGCAGCGCCGCCTCCCGCCCGCCGAGGTGCGGCCGTGACAAGGCGCGCCGCGCGATGCCTGCTGTCCTGCCTGGCGCTGGCCGGATGCGGGTCAGCCCCCGCCGCGGCGCCCATAGACGAGAAGTTGGGACGTTTGGGCCACGCCGGCGACATCGCCTACACGCTGGAGGACCCCGGCCAGGCCGCCGAGCAGTACCGCGCGGCACTCGCCCGTGCGCGCGAGCGTGACGACCCCGCCGCCATTGCCGACATCGGCTTCAACCTCGCCGCCGCCGAGTTGCGCGGCGACCATCCCGCGGCGGCGATACGGACCGTGCAGCAGGTGCGGGGCGAGTTGGCCCGGCGCGGCATCGCCGACCCGGGCCTGGACCTGATCACCGCCACGGCCCTGTTCCGCCAGGGCAACCGCGCGGACGCCGACCGGGTGGCGGCGGGGCTGACCGGGGGACCGCCGCCGCTGGCCGACTCCGCCTGGTTCCTGCGCGGCCTGTTGGCCGATGCGCGCAACGACCGCGCCGGGCTGCAACGGGCCGCGGCGGCGCTGTCCCCAGCCGCGGATGCTGGCGACCGGGCGGAGCTGCAGGCGCGGATCACGCACGATCCGGGTCTTGCCTTGCACGCGGCCGACCTGCGCCGCGACGCCCTGGATTACCGCGGCATGGCGCGCGCCCTGGCGCTGGCGGCGCAGGCTTCGCCGGACCCGGCACGCGCGGCGGACCTGTTCCTGCGAGCCGGGCGGAGTGCTGCGGCCCAGCATGACACCGCACAGGCCCGCACCTGGCTGGCCCAGGCCCGGCAGCGGGCGCCAGGGCCGGCGCTGCGTGCCGAAGCCGGCCAAGCCCTTGCCGCGCTGCCGTCCTCTGCACGCTGACGCTTGCACAGGCTACAGCGACACGGGAAAGTCATGCCACCCCAGCAAGGAAACCGCGCCTGTGACCCGCCCCGTCCCGCTGCCGCTCCTGGTCTGCCTCACCCTCGCGCTGCCCGCCGCGGCGGCAGAGCCGCAGCTTGTGCAGGTCACGCTGTCCACCGGCGGCGTCGGCCAGTTCGCCTTCGCCGCCCAGGTGGACGGCCGCGCCACCCTGCCGCTCGACGTGCCGCTGGACCAGGTGGACGACCTGCTGAAAAGCCTCGAGATCGACGACCCCGCCGGCAGCCCCGCCACCGTGCGCCTGCCCGGCCGCCAGCCGCTGGCCGAAAGCTTCCGCACCCTGCCCTTCGGCCCCGGCGCCTTCGCCTCGCCGGAGGCGCTGCTGGGCGCCCTGGTCGGCGAGGCGGTGCGCGTGCCGGGGTCCGGCGCCGCAGGGACCATCCTGTCCGTCACGCCGTTCGACATCGCCCTGCCCAACGCCGGCGGCACCCTGACCCGGCATCGCATCGCCCTCGCCACCGCCGCCGGGATCGACACCCTGGTGCTGGAGGAGGTCCCCGGGCTGGAACTGGCGTCCGAGACTTTACGGCGGCAGATCGGCGCCGGGCTGCAGGCCATCGCGGCGCAGCGGGTCCAGGACCGGCGCACCCTGCAGGTCGGGCTGGGCGACGGCGGGGCGCGCACCGTCCGGTTCGGCTACGTCGTGCCGGCGCCGGTGTGGAAGGCGTCCTATCGCCTGACCGTGTCGGCCGGGGCCGGGGCGGGCACGGCGCGGCTGCAGGGCTTTGCCGTGGTGGAAAACCTGAGCGGGCGCGACTGGCGCGACGTGCAGGTGGTGCTGACCAGCGGCCAGCCGGTGCTGTACCACACGCCGCTGTACGAAGCCGTGTACACCGCCCGCCCGGAGGCCCCGGTCGAGGTCGCCAACCGCCTGACGCCACCAGTTGATGCCGGCGCACTGCCGACGCCTGCGCCGCCGGCGGAGGACACCCCACCCCCCGCGGCGCCCTCTCCGCCCAGACCAGCCGCGAGCATGGCGATGCGGGTCGCACCCGCCGACTTGCAGGAGCTTGCGCCGCCGCCGGCCGACGTGCAGCAGTCCGTGGCGCAGGTCAGGTTCCGCCTGGCCAGCCCTGTGACGGCGGCCTCCGGCGAGAGCCTACTCCTGCCGATCCTCGACCGCGCGTTCCCGACACGGCGCGTTGCGCTGTTCCGGCCGGACGTGGACCCGGTGCATCCCCTAGTGGCGCTGCTGCTGACCAACGACGGGCCGGGCGCGCTGCCGCCGGGCCTGGTCACGCTGTACGAAGCCGGGCCAGACGATCACGCGAAAGCAGGAGATGCAAAGGTCGGGGACGCACAAGGTAACCCCGCCTACATCGGCGACGCCCGCCTGCCCGCCATCCAGCCCGGCGAGGACCGCCTGGCCAGCTTCGCCACCGACCTGCCCGTGCGGGTCGAGATGACCCAGGGCGAGGACACCGCCATTATCGCCGCCCGCGCCGCCCGCGGCATGATGGAGTTGACCCGGCGGGTGCGCGCCACCACAACCTACCGCATCACCACCCCGGCCGACGCCGGCCGCACCCTGCTGATCGAGCAGCCGAAGCGCGGCGGCTGGACCTTGGCGGAGCCGCAAGCCGCCACCGCTACGCCTACGCACTACCGCATCACCCAGGAGGTGCCACCGGGCACGACGGCCACGGTGACGGTGGTGCTGGAACGCCCGCGGACGGAGCGTGTGGCGCTGACCGGGGCCGGGACGGCGCAATTGGCGGCCTTGGCCGGGCAGGACGGGTTCCCGGCGCCGCTCCGTGCCGCCCTGGCCCGTGCAGCGGCGCTGCGGACCGAACTGGACCGGCGGATAGCGGCTGCTGCGGATGTGCGGGGGCGGCAGGCGGCGATCGTGGCCGACCAGGATCGCCTACGTCGCAACCTCGCCGCCGTGCCGGCCGGCAGCGTGCTGCAAGGGCAATACCTCGCAGCATTGCAGAAGCAGGAGGCCAACCTAACAGTGCTGGCCGCAAAAGGCGACGCGGCGCAGCATGCGGTGGATGAAGCGGATGCGGCGTTGAAGGACTATCTTGGGGCGCTGACGCTCTAAGGCGCGGCGCTCGCCTTGGCCTATCCGCGGTGCGCCGACGCCTGGGGCTCAACCCGGTACACCGTCTTGACCAGCACCGCTCCCATGTTGGGCGTCGAATCGGTCAGGATCACCAGGCGCAGTCCGTCCCGCTCCCGCCACAGCACGTCGGCCCCATCGCGCACATCGGGCCGGGTCGGATGCAGCAACGTGCGGTCGAAGGCGACCTGGGACACGCCATCAGTCTCCATCCGCGCCTGCGCGTGCCGACTGACCGCGACGTTACCCAGGCCGGGCACGTTGCGATAGAAGTGCTCCATCACGTCCCCTCTGGGCGAAAGCAGGTGCCCTCGCCCACCCAGTCCAGCAGCGCCGCAATGCGACCGGCTGCCGCCATCGTCCAAACCTAGTCTGGGCCGGCAATGCCGCCCGGGTGCTCGCCACGCTTCTCCTGACTGCGGCGCACCCGCCTGAGCTGATAGATCGCCAGCCCCACGATGATCACCAGCGTTACGAGCGAGAGGATGATCGGCATCGGATAGTTGTGTCCCATCAGGCGCGTCCTTGCTTTTGGTTAATGGCCTGACGATCACGCTTGGCGGACGGCTCGGTTGCCCGCCATCGCAGAACGGTGAACCTGTCCAGCTACGCAACGGTGGAGGGCGGGCAGTGGCGTTCGCCTGCCGGGCTGGTATGGTCTGGCCATGATGACCCCCTGCTTCAGCCGCTGATGCGCAACGCCTTCCCCTTCTCCGCCATCGTCGGCCAGGATGAGATGAAGCAGGCCCTGCTGGTTGCCGCCATCGACCCCGCCATCGGCGGCGTGCTGGTGTTCGGCGACCGCGGCACTGGCAAAAGCACTGCCGTCCGCGCCCTGGCCGCCCTGCTGCCCCCCATGCAGGCCGTCGAGGGCTGCCGCTACCACTGCGACCCCGCCCGCCCCGCCACCTGGTGCGAGGACTGCCAGGCCCGCCCCGACCATCCCGCCCACGCCGTCCCCGTCCCCGTGGTGGACATGCCGCTGGGCGCCACCGAGGACCGCGTCGTGGGCGCCCTGGACTTGGAGCGCGCGCTGACCCGCGGCGAGAAAGCGTTCGAGCCAGGGCTGCTGGCCCGCGCCAACCGCGGCTTCTTGTATATCGACGAGGTGAACCTGCTGGAGGACCACCTGGTGGACCTGCTGATCGACGTGGCGGCCTCGGGCGAGAACGTGGTCGAGCGCGAGGGCCTGAGCGTCCGCCACCCCGCCCGCTTCGTCCTGGTCGGCAGCGGCAACCCCGAGGAGGGCGAGCTGCGGCCACAGTTGCTCGACCGCTTCGGCCTGTCGGTCGAGGTCCGCACGCCGGACGCCATCCCTGACCGGATCAGCATCGTCCGCCGCCGCGACAGCTTCGACCGCGACCGCGGCGCCTTTGCGGCGGAGTGGGCCGCGGAGGACGCCGCCGTGCGCGCCCGCATCCTGGCCGCCCGCGCCCTACTGCCGGACGTGGCGGTGGACGACGCGGTGCTGGAGCAGGCCACCCGGCTGTGCATGTCCCTCGGCACCGACGGCCTGCGCGCCGAGCTGACCCTGCTGCGGGCGGCGCGTGCCCTGGCGGCGCTGGACGGGGACGCCGAGGTTGCGGTGCGCCACCTGCTGCGCATCGCCCCTAGCGCCCTGCGCCACCGGCTGCGGCGGGACCCCTTGGACGACGCCGGCTCCACCACGCGGGTGGCCCGAGCAGTCGCAGAACAGTTCGGCGCGTGACCGGCCTGCTTCTCCCTCCCCCTCCGGGAGAGGGCCGGGGTGAGGGAGCCTTGCGGAGAGGACCAACCTCGCCCCTGATAGCGCCTGGTCCCCAACCTGACAGGGTCACGCTTGCCCCGCCCCCTGACCCCGGCCCTCTCCCGAAGAGAGAGGGAGAAGCAGCGTCTCCATGGCAGACCGCGGTTCAAGCCGCCGCCCTGGCCGCTATCGACCCCCTCGGCACTGGCGGCATCGCCCTGCGCGCCGGCCACGGCCCGGTACGGACGCGCTGGCTGGCGCTGCTGCGCGAACTGCTGCCGGACGGCACACCATGGCGCAAGCTGCCGCTCAACATCGCCGATGCCCGGCTGCTAGGCGGCTTGGACCTGGCCGCGACCCTACAGGCCGGCCGCCCCGTCATGGAGCGCGGCCTGCTGGCGGAGGCCGAGGGCGGCGTCGTGCTGCTCGCAATGGCGGAACGCATCCCCGGCGGCCTGGCCGCTCGCCTGGCCGCGGCCCTGGACGGCGGTCGTGGCCCGGCCCTGGTCGCCCTGGACGAAGGCGCCTCCGACGACGAGCGCACCCCGCCTGCCCTGCTGGACCGCTTGGCCTTCCACCTGGACCTGACCTGGACCGGCGCGCGGGAGCCTGAAGGCGACGTGCCAACACCGGACGCCATCTCCACCGCCCGAGGCCGCCTGCCAACGGTGCAGGCCGGGGATGCCGTAACGGCGGCGTTGTGCGGGACGGCGGCGGCACTGGGCGTCGCCTCGGTCCGCGCGCCGCTCATGGCGCTGCGCGTGGCCCGCGCTGCGGCGGCTCTGGCCGGACGGGACACGGTGTCGGAGGCCGATGCGGCCCTGGCGTGCCGCCTGGTGCTAGCGCCGCGTGCGACGGTGCTGCCCGTGGCCGAGCCATCCCAGGAGGCCCAGGAACCCCCAGAGACCCAGGAACCCCAGGGCGAGGACAGCGCACCCCGCCCGCCGCAGCCCGAGCAGCAGCCCGACGCCGCCGACGACCCAACGCCCGGCGCGATGGGCGACATCCTGCTGCAGGCCGCCATCCCCGCGGGCCTGCTGGCCCAACTGCAGTCCGCCGCGCCGCGCCAGGCCGCCCGCACCCCGCCCGGCGTGGCGGGCGCCGCCCAGGCTGGCCGCCGCGGCCGTCCCGCTGGCATTCGTCCCGGCGACCCCCGCGGCCCCGACCGCCTCAACCTGATCGAGACCCTGCGCGCCGCCGCCCCCTGGCAACGCCTGCGCGCCGGGCCGCAGTCGGACCCCCGCTCGCACAATCGCCTGCAGATCCGCCGCGACGACTTCCGCGTCACCCGCCTGGTGCAGCGGGCGGAGACGACGACGGTGTTCATCGTGGACGCCTCCGGCTCCCTCGCCTTCAACCGCCTCGCCGAGGCCAAGGGCGCCGTCGAGCTGCTGCTGGCCGAGTGCTACATCCGGCGCGACCGCGTGGCGGTGGTGGCGTTCCGCGGCAAGTCCGCCGAACTGTTGCTGCCGCCGACACGCAGCCTGGTGCGGGCCAAGCGCGGCCTGGCTGGGCTGCCCGGCGGTGGCGGCACCCCCTTGGCGGCCGGCATCGACGCCGGGTTCCTGCTGGCCGATGCCATCCGCCGCCGGGGCGGCACGCCCAGCCTGGTGCTGCTGACCGACGGCCGCGGCAACGTGGCGCAGGACGGGCGCGGCGGGCGGGACCGGGCGCAGGCGGACGCGATGCAGGCGGCACGGGCGGTGCGCCGGGCCGGAATGGCGGCGCTGCTGGTGGACACCTCCCCCCGCCCCGGTCCGGCAGGGCAGCTCCTCGCGGCGGAGATGGGAGCGCGCTACCTGCCGTTGCCCTACGCCAACGCCGCCACGCTGACCCAGGCGGTGCGCGGCGCATGAGCCAAGTCGCAACAACGGCGGAACTGCCCGGACGCGACTGGCCCAACCGCTCCGCCAGCCGCACCGTCCGCGCTGCCGGGCTGAACTGGCATGTGCAGGTGGCAGGCCCCACGGGTGATAAAGCCGCGCCCGTTCTGCTGCTGGTGCATGGGACCGGAGCGGCGACGCACTCCTGGCGGGACCTGCTGCCGCCCCTGGCCGAGCACTTCACCGTCGTCGCGCCGGACCTGCCGGGCCATGGCTGGACCGACGCACCCGCGGCGGCGCGGCTATCCCTGCCGGGGATGGCGAAGGCGCTGCAAGGGCTGCTGATCGCGTTGAACATGAGGCCGGCAGTCGCCGTAGGACACTCGGCGGGGGCGGCGGTGCTGGCGCGGATGGCGCTGGACGGCGTGATCCAGCCCAGGGCGATGATCAGCCTGAACGGGGCCTTTGTGCCGCTGCAGGGGGTGCCGGGCCAGCTTTTTTCGCCCTTGGCGCGGCTGCTGGTGGGACTGCCGGGGCTGCCGCAGGTGTTCGCCTGGCGGGCGCGCGACCCGGCAATGGTGGCGCAACTGCTGGCCGGCACCGGCTCCACCCTGGATGCGGAGGGGGTGCGGCTCTACGGCCAAGTCGTGCGGCGGCCAGCGCATGCGGCATCCGCCCTGGGCATGATGGCGCATTGGAACCTGCGACCGCTGCTGGCCGACCTGCCGCGCCTGCGGACGCCGCTGCTGCTGGTGGCCGGCGCCGGGGACCGCTCGGTGCCGGCTGCGCAGTCCGCCGAGGTGCGGGACCTGGTGCCCGGCAGCACGCTGAAGCTCCTGCCCGGCCTGGGCCACCTGGCGCACGAGGAGCGGCCGGCGGAGGTGGCGGCGCTGATCCTACAGTTCGCCCGGGCCAATGGCGCACTGCCCCCGGGCGCCCCCTCCTGACCGAGTGGGTCGCCACCGGCCGCATCCTGGACCTGATCCTGCTGGGCATGGCGATGGAGGGCGCGGCATTGACCGCCTGGCACCGCCGCACCGGGCGCGGCGTGGCGCCGGGGGCACTATGGCTCAACCTGCTGTCAGGCATGTGCCTGCTGCTGGCGATGCGAACCGGGCTGGCGGGAGCATGGTGGGGCTGGGTGTCGCTGCCCTTGCTGGGGGCGCTGGCGTTCCATGCCGCGGACCTGCGGCGGCTGTGGCGATAGGCGCTTGAACGAGCCCGATCCAGCTTCGACCCAGCCACCGCTCCGCATCGCCTGCATCGGCGAGTGCATGATCGAGCTGTGTCAGCAACTGGACGGCGGCCTGACCCGCGGCTTTGGCGGCGACACGCTGAATACGGCGGTTTACCTGGCCCGGCTTGGCGCGGCGGTGGACTACGCCACGGCCCTGGGCAACGATCCGTGGAGCGATGAGATGGTGGCCGCCTGGGAGGCCGAGGGCGTCGGCACCGGGCTGGTCCGCCGGCTGCCGGGGAGCCTGCCCGGACTTTACATTATACAGACCGATGCCCTAGGCGAACGCCGGTTCCACTACTGGCGAGACAATTCCGCCGCGCGCCGCATGTTCAGCGGACCCGGCGGCGCGGACCTGCTCGGCCGGCTTGAGGGATATGACGTGCTCTATCTATCCGGCATCACGCTCTCGATCCTGGACGGCGCCGGACGGGCGGGGCTGTTCGGGGCCGTGGACCGGGTGCGGGCGCGAGGCGGCCGGCTGGTGTTCGACACCAACTTCCGCCCGCGCGGCTGGCCCGACCTGGACGCCGCCCGCACCCTGTACCGGCAGGCGCTGGCGCGGTCGGACATCGTGCTCGCCTCCACCGAGGACCTGGCGCCGCTGTTCGGCCCCATGGGCGAGGGGGAGTTGCTGCATCACGCCGCCGGGGCCGAGCGGGTGTTGAAGCTCGCCCGCCCGGCCGTGCAGGTGATACAGGCAGGCGCACTGGTTCTGGTGGAGGCGGACCCGGTGGACCCCGTGGCCGACACCACCGCGGCAGGTGACAGCTTCGCCGCGGCCTACCTTATGGCCCGCCTGCTCGGCCACTCCCCGGCAGCAGCGGCGCGGTCGGGCCACCGCCTGGCCGGCGCGGTCGTCGCACACCGCGGCGCCATCATCCCGCGCTGCGCCATGCCACCCCCGGAGACCCCGACATGACCGCACCCACCCCCGCCAAACGGCGCCTAGACGAGCTGCTGCTGATCTCCCGCATCGTCCCGGTCATCACCATCGAGCGCGTGGAGGACGCCGTCCCGCTGGCCCGCGCCCTGGTGGCGGGCGGCCTGCGGCTGCTGGAAATCACCTTGCGGACCGAGGCCGGGCTGGCTGGCGCCGCGGCCATCATCGAGGCGGTGCCGGACGCGGTGGTGGGCATCGGCACCGTGCTGACCCCGGCGGACCTGGCGCGGGCCGTTGGGATCGGCGCGCAGTTCGCCCTCAGCCCCGGCGCGACGCCGGAGCTGCTGGACGCCGCGGCCGGGTGCGGCATCCCGTTCCTGCCCGGCGTCGCCACCGCGTCCGAGCTGATGCAGGCAGCGGCACGCGGCTTCGACGTGGTGAAGTTCTTCCCGGCCGTGCCAGCGGGCGGCATCCCCGCATTGCGCGCGATGGCCGGGCCGTTCCCCTCGGCCCGCTTCTGCCCGACCGGCGGCATCGGCGCGGGCAACGCAGCCGAGTGGCTGGCGCTGCCGAACGTGGCTGCGGTGGGCGGGTCGTGGCTGACCCCGGCGGCCGAGGTGCGGGCCGGCCGCTGGGACGGGATCACCGAGCGGGCGCGCCAAGCCATGGCCCTCGCCGCAGGCCAGCCCCCCGGCTAGCCTCACCAGACGTAACCGAGCTTCCTCGCACCGGAGAGGCCCGCCTTGCGCAGCAGCCCCCGCGATAGCCGGCGTGCGTGGAACACCACCGCAGCCGACGGGCCGACCAGCACGATGTCCTCGCCGCGCCGGACCGCGCGCACGATCCGCGCGCCGACCACCGACGGATGCACGCCCTTCGCCTGGTACTGCTGCTCCAGCCGGTCCAGCGCCGACGCCGGCACGCTCGGCGCGACGGCGCGGCGGTTGCGGATGATCGGCGTGTTGATGATCCCCGGGCAGACCACCGTCACGCCCACCTCCGTCTGCCCGAGTTCCATCGCAATCGCGTCGGACACCCCGATCACCGCATGCTTTGAGGCGGAGTACGCGCTGAGGTTCGGCACCGAATGCAGGCCGGCGGCGGAGGCGACGTTGACCAGGTGCCGCGCGCCGCCCTTCGCGATCATCGCCGGCAGGAAGGCGCGGCTGACGTGCACGACGCCCATCAGGTTCACGCCGATCACCTGGTTCCACGCCGCCAGCGGTGTCTCCAGAAACGGGCCAAGGAAGCCGACCCCCGCATTGTTCACCACGACGTCCGGCGGGCCGGTGTCAGCCATGGCTGCCGCGGCCAGCGCATCGACGGCCGCGGCGTCGCTGACGTCGCAGGCGAACATGCGGCAGCGCCGGCCCGCTGCCTCGACCTGCCGCGACGTTTCCACCAAGCGGGCCTCGTCGAGGTCAACCGCGATGATGTCCGCGCCCGCGTGGGCAAAGGCGAGCGCGGTTTCATAACCGATCCCGGAGGCCGCGCCGGTCACCAGGACCGATCGCCCCGTCAAGTCGTTCAACGCCATCTTCGTCCTCGTTCAGGGAGACGGAGCGTGCCCAGGCGCCACCCGGATCATCAGCTTGCCGAAGTTCTCCCCGTCGAACAGCCGGTTCAGCACCTCGGGCGCGTGCTCCAGCCCGTCCACCACGGTTTCACGGTGCTTGATCCGCCCCTCGCCGATCCAGCGGGCGAGCTGCGCCGCCGCCTCCCCCCAGCGCGGCGCGAAGTCGGTCACGATGAAGCCCTGCACGCGCAGGCGGCGCATCAGGATGCTGCCGTAGTCGCCCAGCGCCGGCTTTGCCTCGTTGTAGCCGGAGATCATGCCGCACAGCACGATGCGTCCGAACAGGTTCATCCGGTTGGTCACGCCGGCCATCACCTCGCCGCCGACGTTCTCGAAGTCGATGTCCACCCCGTCCGGCGCCGCCGCCTTCAGCGCCGTGCGCCAGTCCGGCTGCTTGTAGTCCACGGCGGCATCGAACCCGAGTTCATCCACGAGCCAAGCGCACTTCGCAGCCCCGCCCGCGATGCCGACGACGCGGCAGCCCATAATCTTGGCGATCTGCCCGACGATGGACCCGACCGCCCCGGCAGCCGCGGACACCACGACCGTCTCGCCGGCCTTCGCCTGCCCGACCTCACGCAGGCCGAAATACGCCGTGATCCCCGTCATCCCGCAGGCGCCCAGCAGCACCTCCGGCGGCAGCTTGAGGCCCGGCGGCAGCACCTGCACCCCGGCGGGAGGGCCGGTGTAGTAGTCTTGCCAACCTAGCAGCCCCGTCACCAGGTCCCCCGGCGCATAGCCCTCCGCCTGCGACGCTACCACCCGGCCCAGGCCGCCGCCGCGCATCACCTCGCCGATCTGGACTGGCGGCATGTACTGCGGCATGTCCGTCATCCAGATGCGGTTGGTGGGGTCAAGCGACAGCAGCTCGGTCCGCACCTGGATCTCGCCGGGTCCGGGATCGGCCGCGGGCGGCGAGGTGAAATCGAAGTCCGCCGCTGTCACCCGCCCCTGCGGGCGCTGCTTCAGGCGGAACTGGCGGTTCGCGGTCATGCCGTCACCGGCGCGGACGGCTCGTTCACGGCATCCGGCATGACGGGGTGCTCCTTGGAGGCAAGCAGGAAGCGGGCCGCCGCGTCCAGCGACTGGCGGCCCTCGGGGATGAACCTGGCCATGATCTGCCAGACATGCGGCACGGCGGGCCAGACCTTGAGATCGACGGCAACCCCGGCGGCGAGGGCCCGGTCGGCCAGGCGGGTGCTGTCGTCGCGCAGCACCTCGTCCGCGCCGACATGCACCAGCAGCGGCGGCAGCCCCGCGAGGTCGGCATACAGCGGGGACAGCAGCGGGTCCCGCCGGTCGGCGCCGCCCACATAGGCATCGGCGCCGCGGGCGATGCCATCGCCGTTGAACATGGCGTCGCGGCGGGTGTTGGTCTGGATCGACTCTCCCGTGGCGGCCAGGTCGGTCCACGGCGAGAACAGCGCCGCCCGCGCCGGCAGCGGCAGTCCGAGGTCCCGCAGCCGCAGCATGAGCGCCAGCGCCAGCCCGCCCCCCGCGCTGTCCCCGGCCACCACCACGCCCTGCACCCCGGCGTCCAGCAGCCCGCGATAGGCCGCCACGGCGTCGTCCAGCGCGGCGGGGTAGGAATGCTCCGGCGCCAGGCGGTAATCCGGCGCGAACACCCGCAGCCCGGCCTGCACGAGGACCCGGGTGATCGGCCGGTGCGTTCGCGGCGAGCAGGCGATGTAGCCACCGCCATGCAAGTAGAGCAGCGTGCGGGGCGCATCCTCTGCGCCAAGCCACTCGCCGGGCACGCCGCCCACGCTGGCCGCATAGGGGTGGCCCGCTGCGGCGCCGCCGTTCAGCGCCTTGCGGGCCGCGACGACATCCACGGCGCGGCGCAGCTTGCGCTTCAGCGTCGCCCGCAGCAGCAGCACCATCACGCGCGCCTGCCAGCTAGCCATGGGCGGCCTCGCGGCGGGCGTCGCGGGCGTTGGCGCGGCGAATGGTGCGCGCAGCGAGGCGCTGCACCACGTTCCAATGCCGGATCGGGAACATCCGCACCAGCGCCGCGATCTGCCGGGCATCGCTGCCGATCAGCAGCCGGGGCTCCCGCCGCTCGATGGCGCGGGCGATCAGCTCGCCGGCGGTGTCCGGCTCGGTCCGCAGCATCTTGCTGAACACCGCCAGCCCGGCGGCGGCGTCGGCCGGCTTGATCGTGTCCGGCACGCGGGCGGTCGCGGCGATGGCGGTGCGGACGCCGCCGGGGTGGACGACGGTGACGCCGACCGGGGAGCCTTCCAGCTCGCTCCGCAACGCCTCCGAGAAGCCGCGCACAGCGAACTTGCTGGCGGCGTAGGCGGCCTGACCCGGCGGCGCCATCAGCCCATAGACGCTCGACAGGTTGACGATCTGCGATGCAGCCTCCCGCCGCAGCAGCGGCAGGAAGGCGCGCGTCATGCGGACGGTGCCCCAGAAGTTGATGCCGAACAGCCACTCGAAGTCGGCGGCCGACACCTGCTCGAACCGGCCCATCAGCGCGACGCCGGCGTTGTTGACCAGCACATTCACCCGGCCATGCTCCGCCAGCACCGCCGCCGGCAGGGCCGCGACGGCGTCGGCGTCAGCCACGTCCAGCACGTGTTCGGACACCTTGACGCCTCGGCTGCGGGCGTCCGCCGCCACCGTCGCCAGCCCCGCCGCATTGCGGTCCGCCAGCGCCAGGGCGCAGCCGCGGGCCGCCAGGACGCGCGCCAGCCCGGCGCCGATGCCGCTGGCCGCCCCGGTCACGACAGCAACGCTGCCGCTCAGGTCCAGCCTTTTATCCGTCATGCCAGATGGTCCTCCCTTGGCGGCCCGTGTCCTTCCTGGGCCTCGCGGCCGAGTTGACGTGCCCGCCTTGGCCTAGTCAAGCGGCAGACTGGTCAACCTGCCGGCGCGGGACGTGCGCCATCGGCGCATCCTCACGCATTGGGCAGCAGGCCCACCCTCGGCTTTCGCCGCTTTCCGGCCCGGCGCGCGGTTCACGATCTGCAGCAGCTCTGCGAATAGGCTGTATGACAGGGAATTGCGTCGCGTTAACGCGGCATGTCTGCGTTTTAACTCGTGGCATCTAACGATAGGTGACAACCCATAACAAATCAGGATGCATCAAACCCCTCGGCAAACAGATATGACCATAAATGCTAATGGTCGGGCATGGGGAAGCTTGGTCATTTTGCTTTAAGGAGGAATCGTCAATGCTCGGTCAGCTCGTCGTAAACTCCGGAGCTGTCATCCACCTCCCGGATGTGCCGCTGCACGCGGAAGGCGCCCAGCCCGCCGCTCTGCGATCCTTCGACGTGCTGGGCAGCGGCAGCGACCTCCGCATCGACGCGATCACCCGGTGCGCCGCCCGCCTGTTTGCCGCGCCGATCGCGGCCGTGTCGCTGCTGGACAAGGACCGGCAATGGGCGAAGCCGCTGATCGGCTGGGACACGCGGCAAACCCCGCGCGAACTCGCATTCTCTCCGCACCTGCTTGACAGCCGGGAGCCGGTGATGGTCGTCGAGGACGCAAGCCGGGACCCCAGGTTCGCGGATGGGCCGCTCGTGACCGGACCCGACGGGATCAGGTTCTACGCGGGCGCGAAGCTGGTCGATAGCCTGGGGCATTTCCTGGGAACGCTCTGCGTCTCCGACTGCAAGCCCGGCACGGCATCGCCGGCGCAACGCGATCATCTGATCGACCTCGCCTCGGCGGTGGTCGGCGCGCTCGAACTGCGCCGAAGCGAATCGGCCCTGCGCCATGACAGGATGCACGATCCGCTGACGGGACTGCTGAACCGGGCCTCCCTGCAGGCACGGCTGGCTGATGCCATCAGCAGCGCGGCAATCGAACACCGGCGCTGCGCGATGCTGACCATCGACCTGTGCCGGTTCAGCCACGTCGTGGACCTCGCGGGACACGCGGGCGGCGAGGCCCTGCTCAGGGAGGCAGCGCAACGGCTCCTGGTGACGGTGAACCCCCGGGAGACCGTCGCCCGGCTTGGCGGCGACGAGTTCGGCATCGTCATCCCAGCGGTCGCAAGCAGCCGAGACGCCCAGGCGCTGGCCGATGAGGTGATCGACCTGTTGGCGCGCCCCTTCATCATCGCCGGTGAGCCCATCCTGGTGAACCCCTCGGTTGGGATCGCAGGTTTCCCCGACGACGCGCAGGATGCCGAGGACCTGATGCGCCGGTCCGCCGATGCCCTTTACTGGGCCAAGCGCCGGGGCCGCAACCGGGCCTACCACTTCGACGCCGGCTTGCATCAGCAGCTCGTGTGCCAGCACCTGCTGGAGCGGGACCTGCGCGCCGCCCTGGCCAGCAGCGCATTCGCCTTGGAATGGCAGCCGTTCGTCTCGGCCGGGACCGGGCGGCTGCTCGGCTATGAGGCGTTCCTGCGCTGGGACCGGCCCGGTCATGGCCCCGTGCCCCCAGGCGTGCTCATGGCAGTAGCCGAAGGTTGCAACCTCGCCACGTCCATCGACCGCTGGGTGCTGGATGCCGCTTGCCGTGCGGCGGTGGCATGGCCGAACGCGTTGATCGTGGCGGTCAACCTATCGACGGCCTCCGTTCAGCGGCTCGACATCGTCGAGGCAACGGCCAGGTCGCTGAACGAGAGCGGCCTGGCGGCGCATCGCCTCCAGCTCGAGGTTGGCTCGCAAGCGTTCCCGGGGAACGGCGATGTCCCGTCGTTCAGCGATGCCTCTGCGACGGTGGCCGGGCTGAGGCAGCTTGGCGTCCGCGTGGCGCTGAACGATTTCGGCGCCTGCCATTCCATGTTCGGCCAGTTGCGGCAGGTGCCGTTCGACACCCTCAAGCTGAGCCGTGGGTTGCTGGACCAACTTGGGGTTGACGAGCACGCGGACGCCATCGCTCATGCGGCCCTGCAGCTTGCCAAGGCGCTCGGCGTCACGCTGTGCGCGACGGGCGTGGAGACAAGGGCCGAGTACGCCTTCCTGGCCGGGCACGGCTGTGACGAGGTGCAGGGCCGCTTCATCGCCGCACCCGGGTTGGCGAGCAGCGACCCCGCTTTCACGCATGTCGCGATGGAGGTGTGGTTCGATGCGGCGGACAGCGATGACTCGCTTGGTGCGTTGCGCGGCATTGCAGGTTGGGGGTTGGGCTGCATGGCGGTAGGGGCTGGGCTTTGGACTGGCCTCCGGCTCCTGCTGCATCAGGGGTAGGCGTCCGGCCAGGGCCGCGGCTGGTGCTATTCCCGGGGTCAGACGCTTGACCTACACGCGCCCGGCCAGCTCCCACGCGGCCTGGGCGAGGGCACGGAACTTGTCGCCGATGGCCAGCGCGTTGGCGTCGGCCGCGTTGCCGTCCAGCGCCCGGCGATAAACTCCCGCCGCGATCGCCGCCCAGCGGAACAGCGAGAACACCACGAAGAAGTCCAGCGCCGGCACCCCGTCCCGCCCAGTGCGACGGCAATAGGCGGCGACATAGGAAGCCTCGTCCGGAATCCCCGGGGCATCGACGCCGGCCAGGCCCTCCAGCGACGCCGGCAACCGCCACGGGATGCAGTTGTAGGCGAGGTCGGCCAGCGGGTGCCCCAGCGTGGACAGCTCCCAATCCAGCACGGCGATAATGCGCGGCTCGGCCGGATGGAAGATCAGGTTGCCGAGCCGGTAGTCGCCGTGCGCCACCGCCGTCTCATCGGCCGCGGGCGCGTGGGCCGGCAGCCACGCCATTAGCCGGTCCATCTCCGGCACGTCGCCCGCGGCCGAGGCGACGTACTGCCGGCTCCACCGGTCGATCTGCCGGGCGACGTAGGCCTGCGGGCGGCCGAACCCCGTAAGCCCAGCCGCCTGCCAGTCCACTCCGTGCAGGGCGGCCAGCACGCGGTTCATGTCGTCATACATCGCGGCCCGGTCGGCGGCCGCCACGCCAGGCAGCGCACGGTCGGTGAACACCCGGCCCGGCAGGTGGTCCATCACATAGAACATCGTGCCGATCACGCCGTCGTCGGTGCACAGCAGGCGCATCGGCGCTACTGGGACCGCCGATCCCTCCAGCGCCGCCTGCACCCGAAACTCCCGGTCCACCGCATGCGCAGAGGGCAGCAGCGTGCCCGGCGGCTTCTTGCGCAGCACGTAGTCGGCCCCCGGCGTATGCAGGTGATAGGTCGGGTTCGACTGCCCGCCCTGGAACTGCCTGACCACCAGCGGCCCGACGAACCCCGGCAAGTCCCGCGCCAAGTACTCCGCCAGCCGCACCTCATCCAGGCGGTGGTTGGCCAGCGGCGGCACGAGCAGCGGGACCCCCGGCTGCCGTGCCGTCATGACCATGTCGGCCCCGCCTGCTTCAGCCCCGCCTGCTTCAGCCATAAACGCCTACTCGGCGGCCATGGTGTTCGGCCGGACGGGGCGGTACTTCGCCAGCTCCAGCCGGCCAAGCTGGTGGCGGTGCACCTCATCCGGCCCGTCCACGATCCGCATCGTGCGCGCGTTGGCATACATCTTCGCCAATCCGAAATCGTCCGACACGCCGCCGCCGCCGTGCATCTGCATCGCCCAGTCCAGCACCTGGCAGGCCATGTTGGGGATCGACACCTTGATCTCGGCGATCTCGCGCCGGGCCTCCTTGTTCCCCACCGTGTCCATCTTCCAGGCCGCGTTCAGCACCAGCAGCCGGCACTGGTCGATCATGATGCGGCTGTTGGCGATCCGCTCCACCGTCACACCCTGCTCGGCGAGCGGCTTGCCGAACGGGTGGCGGGCCAGCGAACGCTTGCACATCATCTCCAGCGCCCGCTCGGCCAGCCCGATGGTCCGCATGCAGTGGTGGATGCGCCCCGGCCCAAGCCGCCCTTGCGCGATCTCGAAGCCGCGGCCCTCCCCGAGCAGGATGCTGGCCGCCGGCACGCGCACGTCCTCGAACGTGATCTCCGCATGGCCGTGCGGCGCGTCGTCGTAGCCGAACACCGGCAGCATCCGGCGGACCGTGACGCCGGGCGTGTCGCGCGGCACCAGGATCATCGACTGCTGGCGGTGCTTATCGGTGTTGGCCGGGTCGGACTTGCCCATGACGATCAGCACCGCGCAGCGCGGGTCGCCGGCGCCAGAGGACCACCACTTGCGGCCGTTAATCACGTACTCGCCGCCGCGCCGCTCGATCCGCGTCTCGATGTTGGTGGCGTCCGAGGACGCGACCTCGGGCTCGGTCATGCAGAACGCCGAGCGGATCTCGCCCTGCAGCAGCGGCTTGAGCCAGCGATCCCGCTGCTCCTCGGTCCCGTACAGCTCTAGCGTCTCCATGTTGCCGGTGTCGGGGGCGGAGCAGTTGAACACCTCGGACGACCACTGCACGCGGCCCATGATCTCCGCCAGTGGCGCGTATTCCAGGTTGGTCAGCCCGGCACCCCGGCTGCTGTGTGCCAGGAACAGGTTCCACAAGCCCTCGCGCTTGGCGACCTGCTTCAGCTCCTGCCCGACCGGCACCGGCTGCCAGCGGTCCGCGGCCCCTGCAAGCTGGGCGGCATAGATCCGCTCGTTGGGGTGGATATGCTCGTCCATGAACGCGAGCAGGCGCCCCTGCAGCTGCTTGACCTTGTCCGAGAAGGCGAACTCCATCGTTTCTCTCCCTTGCTGCTCTTGATGTTGGGCTGACTGGTTAGGTTGGGGCTGCAACCCCGTACGCCAAGCGCAACTGCTTCTTGTCCACCTTGCCGACGCTCGTCTTGGGCAGGCTGGCGGCGAACACGAACCGCTCCGGCACCGCATACTTCGAGATGACGCCCTCGTCCACGAACCGCCGCAGGTGCTGCTGCAGGTCCGCCGGCAGCACCGCGGCGCCGGCGTCCGCCACCACGACGGCAAGGGGGCGCTCCCCCCACTTCGCATCCTCGACGCCGATCACCGCAACCTGCGATACGTTCGGGGCCTGCGAGATCAGGTCCTCCAGCAGCAGGGACGACACCCACTCACCGCCGGTCTTCACCACGTCCTTGATCCGGTCCCTGATCTGGATGCGGCCGGCCGCTGTCATGGTCGCCAGGTCCCCGGTATGAAGGTAGCCGCCGGACCAGAGCTTCTCGGACGCCTCGGGGTTGTGCAGGTAGCCCTGCGTGAGCCACGGCGCCCGCACGACCATCTCGCCCACCGCGGCGCCGTCATGCGGCACGTCGTTCATGGCGCTGTCCACGACCCGTATCTCGACCAGCGGACCTGCGGCGCCGGTCCCCGTGCGCAGGGGAGCTTCCGCGTCGGCGTCCCCGGTCAGCTCCGCGGAGGTCAGGTGGGCGATGGTCAGCACCGGTCCGGTTTCGGACATGCCGAAGCCGCCGAACACGTCGATGCCGCGGGCCATCGCCTGCCGGGCCAGGCCGACCGGCAGGGCGGACCCGCCGACGGCCATCGTCAGCTTCGACAGGTCGGTGGCCTGGCTCTCCGGGGCATTCAGCAGCATCTGCAGGATCGTCGGCACGCAGTGGGTGAAGGTGACGCCCTCGGTCCGGATCAGGTTCAGCAGCGCCGCAGGCTCGTAGCGGCCGGGATAGACCTGCTTCACCCCTGCCGCCGTGGCGCACCAGGGCAGCCCCCAGCCGTGAACGTGGAACAGCGGCGTCATGGGCATGTACACGCTGTCGCGGTGGAACCGGCCCTGGCTCGGGGCGAGCGCCAGGTTCGCCAGCAGCGACAAGGTATGCAGCACGATCTGCCGGTGGCTGAAGTAAACGCCCTTCGGCTCGCCCGTGGTGCCGGTCGTGTAGAACGCGGTAGCCTGGGTGTTCTCGTCGAAGTCCGGGAACTCGTAGTGCCCGTGTCCAGTGGCCAGCATCTCCTCGTACCCGGCGTCGAACCCGGCCACCGGCGTATCGGCGTTATGCAGGGGGGCGTCCTGCATGAGGACGAACCGCTTGGCCGTCGTCAGATGCGGCCTGATCTCGGCGAGCAGGCCGGCAAACTCCGCATTGACGAGGATCACCGACGGGCGGGCGTGGTTGATCGTGTAGGCTACCTGCTCCGGGGACAGCCGGACGTTGATCGTCTGCAGCACCGCACCCATCATCGGCACCGCGAACAGCGCCTCCAGGAACCGGTTGCTGTCCCAGTCCATGATCCCGACGGTGTCGCCGGGCTGGACGCCCAAGTGGTCCCGCAGCGCGCTGGCCAGCCGGCTGACCCGGTTGCCGAACTCCCCATAGGTAAAGCGGCGGCTGCGATAGACGATCTCCTGGTCGCGCACCTGCACAAGCGCGTTGCGCAGGAGTTGCTTGACCAGGAGAGGATACGCGTAGGCGCCCTCCGCCGGGGTGATCAACTTTTCCAACCATGCCTCCCAGAAAGGCCAACGCATCGGGGGTCTCAACGCACTAGGGGTTCAAAGTGCGGCCTGCTCCCTTCCAAGCAGAGCTACCGCATTTGGTTGGAGAAGGTGAGCACATAGTCATCCCTTGATCCCGCTCGCTTGGTCCCGGTTCGGATCGAGACCCCTTGCGGCGCCAGTGCGCTCCAGCTTCGGCGCGGGCCAGTCGGCATCAGGTCAGCCGGCATCAGGTCAGCCAACCCTCGGGCACCATGATCCGCGCCTCTGCCGGGCCGTCCGCAGCCTCGACCACGCCGATGCGGTGGGCGGCCTCGCCATGTTCGGCCAGCAGCGCAGTCGCCGCAGCAGGGTCCGAAACCACCAGCACCATGCCGATGCCGCAGTTGAACACACGCAGCATCTCCGCAGGCGCGACGCCGCCGGTGCGGGCCAGCCAGCCGAACACCGGGGGCAACGGCCAGGCGCCCGCGTCGAGCACGGCGTGCAACCCGGCCGGCAGCGCCCGCGGCACGTTGCCAGGCAGGCCGCCCCCGGTGATGTGCGCCGCCGCCCGCAGCAGCCCGGCCCGGTGCAGCGCCAGCAGCGGCGCCACGTAGATGCGGGTCGGCGCCATCAGCGCCTCGCTCAACGAGACCTCATGTCCCTGGCCCAGCGCGAACGGCGCCGGCGCGTCCCAGCCCAGGCCGCTGATCTCCACGATCCGGCGCACGAGGGAGAACCCATTGCTGTGCACCCCGCTGCTGGCCAGGCCGAGCAGGGCGTCCCCCGCCCGCACCCCGGCCGGCAGCAGCGCCGCCCGCTCCGCCGCGCCGACGCTGAAGCCGGCAAGGTCATAGTCGCCGGCGGCATACATGCCGGGCATCTCCGCCGTCTCGCCGCCGACCAGGGCGCACCCGGCCTGGCGGCAGCCCTCGGCGATTCCGGCGACAACCTCGGCGGCCTGCTCCACCGCGAGGGCGCCGGTGGCAAAATAATCGAGGAAGAACAGCGGCTCCGCCCCTTGCACCACCAGGTCGTTGACGCACATCGCCACCAGATCGATGCCCACAGTATCGTGCCGGCCGGTGTCGATGGCCAGGCGCAGCTTGGTGCCGACGCCGTCGGTGGTGCTAACCAGGACCGGATCCTGGAACCCGGCAGCCCGAAGGTCAAACAGCGCGCCGAAGCCGCCAAGGCCCCCCATGACCCCTGGGCGCAACGTGGCGCGGGCCAGAGGCTTGATACGGTCCACCAGGGCGTCCCCTGCCGCAATATCGACACCGGCCTGCCGGTAGGTGACGCCGTTCGGGTGGTCGGTCATGGGGTCCTTCCCGCGAGGCCCGGATAAGCTAGGATCGGTCAATGCAAGGTCCGGATCAGGTCGGCGGACACAACCACAGCGGCCCCGCCCCGGCAACGCTGGGCCCGGCCGCACCGCGGCAGGACGCCCCCAATACTCCGGGGCGCGATGTCCTAAACCTGCCGAACCTCATCACCCTCGCCCGGCTGTGTGCGGTGCCGCCGGCGCTGTGGCTGGTGCTGGACGGGCGCCCGGGCTGGGCGTTCGCCGTGTTCGTGCTGGCAGGGGCGTCGGACGCGCTGGATGGCTGGCTAGCCCGGCGCCGGGGCGGCACGGTGCTGGGCGCCTGGATGGACCCGGCGGCGGACAAGGCGCTGCTGGTCGGCATGTTCGTCGTGCTGGCGGTGCGCGGGCTGCTGCCGGCATGGATGGCCGCGCTCGTCGTGGCGCGAGACTTGGTGATCATCAGCGGCATCATCGCAATGTGGCAGCGCGGGAGGCCCATCCGCATCCGGCCGCTACGGGTCGGCAAGCTCAACACGGCACTGCAAATTCTGCTGGTGGGCGTGGTATTGCTCCTGGAGGGATACGGCCTGCGCGCGCCCTGGCTGCGGCAGGCGCTGACCCTGCTGGCCGCCGTGACGACGGTGTGGTCGGGCGTGGCCTACGTGTGGAACGCATCAAGGGGGGCATGATGACGACGCTGGACCTGACCCGCACATCGCTCCCGCCCGCAGCGCCCCCGCCGCGCCCGCCGGAGCCGCCGCACGCCACCCGCACGCAGCGTCTGGCCCTGCTGGCGGGGCTGCTGGTCGCGGCCTACTTCGCGCTGTACCTGTTCGCCTCCATCCTGCTGCCCTTCGTCGCGGCGGCGGGGATCGCCTACTTTCTGGACCCGCCGACCACCCGGCTGACCCGGGCGGGCGTGCCGCGCGGCCTGGCGGCGCTGCTGATGGTGGTGGCGCTGGTCGCCGCCTGCCTGCTGTTCGCGCTGCTGCTGTATCCGCTGCTGGTGGCGCAGGTCGGCATCCTGATCGGCCGCGTGCCGTCCTACGTGTATTCCCTGCGCCTATGGGCCGGGGAGGTGATCAGCCACCTGCAGGAGCGCCTGGGGTCGGAGTACGTGGACGAGAAGCTGCGCGACCTCGTCGGCGGCCAGGCCGGGTCGATGGTGGCGTTCGTCGCCGGGGCGCTCAGCCGCATCGTCGGCGGCGGGTTCGCGCTGTTCAACGTGCTGTCGCTGGTGGTGGTGACGCCGGTCGTCGCGTTTTACCTGCTGCGCGACTGGCGGCGGGCGGTGGCGCGGGTCGATAGCTGGCTGCCCCGCCGCTACGCCGGGGTGCTGCGGGCGCAGGCGCGGGAGGTGGACCGCATCTTGTCCGCCTGGCTGCGCGGCCAGGCACTGTGCTGCGTGGCGCTGGCGATATTCTACGCGTTCAGCCTATCCGCCGTGGGGCTGGACCTCGGGCTGATCGTCGGCATCAGCTCAGGGCTGCTATCGTTCATCCCCTATGTCGGCAGCATCACCGGAGGGGTCGCCAGCATCGGCCTGGCGTTCGCGCAGTTCCCGACCTGGACCGGGGTGGCGACGGTGGCGGGGGTGTTTGTCGCAGGCCAAATCCTGGAGGGCTACGTGATCTACCCGCGCTTCCTCGGCGACCGGGTGGAGCTTCATGCGGTATGGGTGATCTTCGCCCTGTTCGCGGGCGGCGCGGCGTTCGGCTTCCTGGGCGTGCTGATGGCGGTGCCGGTGGCGGCGGCGCTCGGCGTGCTGGCGCGGTTCTGGCTGCGGCGCTACCTGACCAGCCCACTGTACCTGGACCCCCCGCCGGGTTGATGCCTGCGCTCCGCCAGCTTGCGCTCCCGTTCGTGCACGCGCCCGGCTTCACCGCCGCCGACTTCCTACCCAGCCCCGGCACCGGGGCGGCGCTGGCATGGCTGGCGCGTCCGGCCGGCTGGCCCGGGGGGCGGCTGGTGCTGTGGGGCGACGCCGGGGCCGGCAAGACGCACCTGCTGCACGTCTGGGCCGGCCAGCACCGCGCCACCCTGCTGCCCGCCGCCACCCAGCACTGGCCGCACGGACCCGTCGCCGTCGATGATGCCGACCTCGCCGCCGACGAGCACGCCCTGCTGCACCTGCTGAACGCCGCCACCGAGGCCGGGCACCCGGTCCTGCTGGCGGCGCAGTCCCCTCCGGCGCGCTGGACCACCCGCCTGCCCGACCTAGCCAGCCGCCTGCGCGCGACCACCGCGGTGGAGTTGCGCCCGGCCGACGACGCCTTCCTGCGCACCCTACTGGCCCGCCTGCTGTCCGACCGGCAGCTCGTGGTCGCCGAGCCCGTGCAGGACTGGCTGCTGGCCCGCCTGCCCCGCACTGCCGGCACGATGCGGGAGGCCGCCGCCCGGCTGGACCGCGCCGCCCTGGCCGCCGGCGCGCCCGTCACCCGCGCGCTGGCCGCCGCCGCAGTGGCGGACCTGATCCATGACAGTTTCGCCGACGACGCCGCAGACACCTCGCCCCCCGGCCCCGCGCTGTTCTAGGATGCCCGCATGAACCGGATCAGCCCCGCCGCCCCCGCACCCGAAATCGCCCCCGACAGCCCGGAGCGCTTCATCAACCGCGAGCTATCCTGGCTGGACTTCAACCACCGCGTCGTCGAGGAGGCCGAGAACCGCCGCCATCCCCTGCTGGAACGGCTGCGCTTCGTCTCCATTAGCGCCTCCAACCTGGACGAGTTCTTCAGCGTCCGCGTCGCCGGGCTGATCGGCCAGGCCAAGGCGGGCGTCACCGCGCTGTCCGCCGACGGCCTGACCCCCGCCGGGCAACTGGCCGAGGTGCAGCCCCGCGCCCAGGCCCTGATCGCCAAGCAGCAGCAGGTCTGGCTCAGCCTGCGCGGCCAGTTGCAGCAGGCCGGCATCGAGCTGTGCGACGCCACCACCCTGCCGCAGGCCGACCTGTCCTGGCTTGACGGCTACTTCATGGACCGCGTGTTCCCCGTGCTGACCCCGCTCGCCATCGACCCGGCGCACCCCTTCCCCTTCATCCCCAACATGGGCCTGGTGCGGGTGCTGAAGCTGCATCGCCAGCAGGACGGGCACACGATGAACGCGCTGATCCCGCTGCCCGGCCTCATCGACCGCTTCATCCGCCTGCCCGCCCAGGCATCCGGCTCACCGATCCGCTTCGTGCTGCTGGAGGACCTGGTCAGCCTGTTCATGGGCCGCCTGTTCCCCGGCTTCCACACCGTGGCGCAGGGCATGTTCCGCCTGATCCGCGACACCGGCGTCGAGTTCGAGGAGGAGGCCGAGGACCTGGTCCGCTCCTACGAGACCGCGCTGAAGCGCCGCCGCCGGGGCACCGCCATCCACTTGTCCGTCGATGCCGCCATGCCCGACGACCTGCGTGCCCTGGTGCTGGACGAGCTGGACGTGGACGACCACGAGATCCCCGGCGACGAGGTCGTGGTGCAGCAGGGCCTGCTCGGCGCCGCCGACCTCAAGCAGATGATCGTGGACGACCGGCCGGACCTGCTGTTCCCGCCCTACGCGCCGCGCTTCCCCGAGCGCATCCGCGACTTCGCCGGGGACTGCTTCGCCGCCATCCGCGCCAAGGACATCATCGTCCACCACCCCTTCGAGAGCTTCGACGTGGTGGTGCAGTTCCTCCGCCAGGCCGCCGCCGACCCCAACGTGGTCGCCGTAAAGCAGACGCTGTACCGCACCAGCCGCGACAGCCCGATCGTGAAGGCGCTTATAGAAGCGGCCGAGGCCGGCAAGTCCGTCACCGCCATGATCGAGCTGCGCGCCCGCTTCGACGAGGAGGCCAACATCCGCCTCGCCCGCCGCATGGAGGCCGCCGGCGTCCAGGTGGTGTTCGGCTTCATGGAGCTGAAGACCCACGCCAAGCTGTCCCTGGTGGTCCGGCGCGAGGGCGGCACCATGCGCAGCTACGCCCATTTCGGCACCGGCAACTACCACCCGATCACCGCCCGCATCTATACCGACCTGTCGTTCTTCACCAGCGACCCCGACCTGTGCCGCGACAGCGCGCGGCTGTTCAACTACATGACCGGCTATGCCCAGCCCGAGCGCATGGACAGCCTGGCATTCAGCCCGCTGACCACCCGCAGCACCCTGATGGCGCTGATCGACAAGGAGATCGACTTCGCCAAGGCCGGCCAGCCCGCGACCATCTGGCTGAAGATGAACAGCCTCGTGGATGACCGCCTGATCGACCGGCTGTATGTGGCGTCGCAGGCCGGGGTGAAGATCATGTGCGTCATCCGCGGCATCTGCTGCCTGCGGCCCGGGGTACCCGGCCTGTCGAGCAACATCCGGGTCAAAAGCATCGTCGGCCGCTTCCTGGAGCACGGCCGCATCTACGCCTTCGGCAACGGCCACCGGATGCCCAGCCAGCACGCCACGCTTTACATCAGCAGCGCCGACTGGATGGCGCGCAACATGGAGTGGCGAGTCGAGGCGCTGGTGCCGATCCACAACCGCACCGTCCATGCCCAGGTGCTGGACCAGATCATGGTGGTGAACCTGCGCGACACGCTGCAATCCTGGGAACTCGGCGCGGACGGGGCCTGGCGCAGGCTGGCCGCCGGACCGCGGCCGGTGTCGGCGCACGACTACTTCATGACCAACCCCTCGCTGTCCGGCCGCGGCAGCGCGCTGAATGGCGGCGCCCTGGCGGGGCAGCAGCACCCGAAGCCCGACCGCATCAGCCAGGATTAGGCCGTGCTTCGATCAGATGAGCCGCATCGCCAACCGCGTCATCGCCGGATGAGCCAAGTCGCAACCCGCGTCATTGCGAGGAGCGCTTGCGACGCGGCAATCCAGCGGCCGCCCGAGCCGCGCTGGCCGCCGCTGGATTGTAGCACCGAAGCCGGCTCGCAATGACACGGTCCTCTCGCGCAGCTTCGCCTGACCCGGCCAGGCCCTAGCCTATGCCCCATGACCCGCCATCTGGCGCACCCCGTTGCGCGATCGTCGATCTCGGCTCCAACTCCGTCCGCCTGGTGGTGTTCGAGGGCCGCGGCCGCAACCCCGTCGCCATCTTCAACGAGAAGGCGGTGCTGCGCCTGGGCC